>Ga0315295_10002833_pt1 | contig 14660 bp, 13 predicted proteins | sample YL17G14_0_MG_FD_204453 | JGI IMG/M metagenome (GOLD analysis project Ga0315295, IMG submission 204453) | Sediment microbial communities from Yellowstone Lake, YNP, Wyoming, USA - YL17G14_0 | ecosystem: Environmental > Aquatic > Freshwater > Lake > Sediment | place: USA: Wyoming | collected...
GGAATACCACCTGTACCGGTTTGAGGCCGATGGCGTCGTGGTTGTCGATGAGGATCCGGACTACACAACCGCCGAACTGTGGGGGGAACGGGTCGACCGGGCGGACCCGGAGGACACGGCCATCAGCCTGCTCTTCGAAAACCACAGCAAGTGCCTCTACGAGTACGACTTTGGCGATTCCTGGCAACACGGGATTATCGTAGAGAGGAGGCTCAAGGAAACCAAGAGGAACTCCGTTCCCGTGTGTCTTGCCGGGGCGCGGCACAGGCCTCCGGAGGATGTCGGCGGCGTTTCCGGTTACGCGGATTTCCTTGAGACCATCCGCGACAGCGACAACCCTGAACGGGGCGACATGCTGCGATGGGCCAAGAAGGATACGGGGGGCAGGCTCTTCAACCCGGAGTATTTCGACATAGAGGAAGTCAACGAGAGGCTGTCGTACGCGCTCGACGATACCCCGGAATCGGCACATGCCCTCTTCACAGGAGGCGAGGGCCTAAGAGGGCTGGTCAAGATAGGGTGGATCCAGCCTGTCGTCCTGGCCGGAGGCAAGGAGTACCCGTGGGAGCGACTCGGCACGCTTTTGACAATGCTAGGCGACGATCTCTCCATCACGGTCAAGGTCGCTCAGCTCAGGCGTTAGGCGGCCGGTGTCTCGCTGTTCAACGGGCCGTCCACCTGCGAGGTGGGCTATGACTATCTCAGCGCCATGGAACACTCCAGTGACTCTCGATGCTGAGTGCTCTCTGATTGGATACAAGCTGTTCCTTGCCGCAGTTGTCACTTCCTTTCCGGAAGGGCGTCGTACGCCTGAAGGGTTACTCCGGCCACGGACAGCCTAGGGATGCCCGGGTAGTCCGCGAGCGCGAGCGGCGCCGGGAGCTCATCCTCGTTTAGCTCATTTGCAGGATGCACTCGACGGCATCCGCGGTGAAGCAACCCGGCGCCGGCGTCAGCCTTGTGGGCTACGCGACCCGCTTTCTACAGGCGGCGGAGGTCGCGAATCGGACAATCGGCAGTCTTCTGCTAGGGTACGTAGCGTTCAGTGTCATCATCCTTATGCGGATCGTAGGGGGAAGGGTGTGTAGACGTGGAGGCCCCACAACATGACGATGCACTTTGACCGACTTCTGTACCGCATACTGGCCGGCTCGTGGGGGAGATTCGCCTTGCTCACAGGTCCTGTTTCCTTCGAAGGCGTGTCTGTCCCGGACCCGGTAGGGATCTATGTTCACATCCCGTTCTGCCACTCCATGTGCCCTTTCTGCCCGTACAACAAGGTGCTCTACGAGCCCGGACTGGCCTCGCGCTACACGCGCTGCCTTCAGTCAGAAGCCAAGCTCGTTCTCTCGGGCCTTGGCGGTGTGAAGGTGTCCAGCGTCTACTTTGGCGGAGGGACACCGCTGACGCTGCCTGAGGCAGTAGAGTCCCTGATGGGTCTGATGCGCCCAAACCTCATGCCTGATGCGCACGTGGCGGTGGAAGTTCGTCCGGACGACGTCACTCCGGTTGCGGTCAGTCGTCTGACGGATGCTGGAGTCAACATGGTGAGCCTCGGCGTCGAATCCCTGAGCGACGAAGCCCTAAAGAGACTTGGCAGGAGTCACAGCTCGGCAGCAGCTCTCGCGGCCCTGGACATCCTGGTGGACAACCGGCGCCTTTCGGTCAACGTCGACCTGATGACGGGCATTCCGGGCCAAAGCCTGGAATCGGCTGCTTCCGACATGCTCCGGCTCGTTGAGTATGGGGTGGATCAGGTCTCGGCTTACCCGCTGATGGACTTCCCGTTCACGCACACGCGGTCCCGGCTATCCTTGCGGGGACAGTGCCGCCTCCTCGGCGCTCTTGCTCCTGTCGGGAGCAGGGGCGGATACAATCGCTCGTCAGTCTGGACTTGGACGAAGCCGGGCGCGCCGAAGTACACGTCGATAACGAGAAAGAACTACGTGGGGATCGGCGCGGGAGCTGCGTCGCACCTGGGCCGTTGTTTCTGGCTGAATACGTTCAGCGTGGAAGCCTACGTGGACGCGATCATGGGCGGGATACCTGCTGTGGCTTTGAGCACGTGTATGAGCAATCAGCAGTCTGCGTTGTACCGGCTGTTCTGGCGATGTTACGAGGGGGACTTCGATCTCCAGGCCCCTGAAGCGCAGGCCATCCCTGTCCTTCCGCGCCTGGTCGATGTGGCTGAACGGTTGGGCTTGGCGAGCCGCTCCTCCTCGGTTGTTCGTCTCACGGACAAAGGCCTGTTCTTCTACGACATGCTCGAACGTTACTACACCAGAAGGTACATCGGTCGCCTGTGGGTGCTCTGCCGGGCATCTGCCTTTCCGGCAAGTGCCATCTTGTAGGGCGTCCCCCGGGTCGCCGTTGAGATCTCGAGCTATCTGTGTCACGGTAGTGGCGCTGGCCACTTTGGCCTTCGATACCCCGGGCTATCTGGGAAACGTGAAAGCTTCGCCAGGTCGACTGTCGAGGGCGACGCGAATGTAAGAACCCAGCTCTCACGGGCTGTCCCCAAAACCGCTATCGTGTTTTCGGATCTGTGACTGACGTAGTGAATGGCGACTTCAGGCGCAGAGGTGCTGCACAATGCTTGCTTAAGCCTGACTGGGTCGGCGGAGTATACGAATCGGGGCCGAACACGGCCGAGTCCCTTACGCTCTACGGCTGCTCCAATTCGGAAGCTCCCGGGCCTACCACCCGTAGCTATCGAACCAGCGGCCTTGTCGGCAATTCTCCAGGGCGCGACGCACGTAGGGAATCGTGTTCCCAGGGAGGCGATCAAGGGTGAACCATGAGAGGTCGTCGCACTTGTCGGGCTCCCGGTTGACAACATCCCCGGACCAGCGCGTACATTCGACGAAGAAGTCCACACGCTCGTCGGATGACCGTCGGTGCATTGCGCCAGCGACCTTCACGTCATCCGGATGGATCTGGATCCCCACTTCTTCCTTCGCCTCCCGCACTGCGGCTGCCACGACCTCCTCACTGCCATCTAGATGGCCTGCCACGACAGTGTAGCTGCCATCCATGTATCCCGTGTTATGGCGGCGGAGCAGCAGAACCTGGTCGCCTCTGCGCAGAAAAACGTGAACGGCGACAATGAGCGTGAATCGAGGGGTATGCATGGCAGCCTGCTCTCCTTCGCAGTAGTCCAGATTACCGCACTTCCTGAAAAACGTACTCGGCTCGACATGCACCGCTACACCGTGGTAGGGGTGACTCCCTCTCTGCGAGGGGGTGGCTTCCTCTCTTGCTCGCGGAGAAACGAAAGGATGCCGCCAAGCCGCGAAACTCGCGTCCCCTGCCATTCCTCAACTCCTGGACGCAGGAAGTCATACCCCTGATCGTAGTGCACGCGCATCAATACAGGGTGCATGCCGGCCCGCAGAGCTCCCGTCAGTTCCCCATTAGTTCCATCCCCCACGTACACGCATTCCTGAGCCCGAACACCCAAGCGACCGCAAACCTCTCTGTAGATCCGTGGGTCCGGCTTCGTAATGCCCTCGACGCACGTGAACACGACGGCGTCAACCAGGCCAGATAAAGGCGCATCCTTCCATACCACGGGGAGTTCGGGCGAGCACCCGCTTATGAGCCCAATGCGGAACCCGAGTGCTCGAATCTCCCGCAGAGTCTCCACACAACCGGGCCTGGGGGTCAAGGCTTCTCTGGTTTGTCGAGTCAACACCGCGATTGCTTTGCTTACCTGGGATTCACTGAAGATACGGTTGAGCCGCCGGCCGATGAGATTGATGCAGTCAGCGATTGAGGCATATCTACCTTCTTCTCTATCTGCATATGATGCGAGCCATGGCCCGGAAAACTCGCTGGCTGGCACATCTAAGGACGCCGCAATCTCCCGGATGCACCCATCTTCATGAAACGGGAACATGTCTACCAACGTCCCAAACAGGTCACAGACCACCGCCTTGAGCATAATGACGCCCCCAGGTTCGTCTCACTGGGGGGACTCTTCTTGGGAGCCAGATGCCCCACCTGCTTGAAGTCGATCACAACATTCCTCTCTGACCGAGACTACTTCCAAGCACGCTGGCGTGGCCGTGTGCCCGGATCTACACTGCGCTAAACCTCGCGGGGTCAGCGTCCAGTACGTTGATTCTGTTCCGCATCTGTCCTGATCTTCTGGCGGAACGGTCTGCAATGCAGGAAAACGGCAAGCGCTGGGACAGGTTTCTGGCCCCGGCGATGGCCCCTCTTGCGCCCATAGGCATGAATGCCTGTGCGGGACTGGACTTCCGGTATGGGCAGACCGCCGGCTTCGGGCCTCTTGCGTCGAACGAGGGCATTCGGTAGCAACAGGCGGACCTTACAGGTGTTCGTGAGACACCCCGGATATGCAGGCTCTTTGCTCTTCTACCTGGCCATCCCCGTTATCCTGGATTCACGCAGGGCTATCATCCCCTCCCTCATAGGCGCATCGCTCGTCATCCTCCGAACCGCGCTCGAGGACCGGACGTTGCTTGAGGAACTGCCAGGATACAGGGACTACGCCAGGACAGTGAGATACCGCCTCTTTCCCGGGTTGTTCTGAGCCCCGGCGGACCCACAGAGAGCCATCCGAGAACCTCATCCATCCATCAACTGTCCTGATTCTCGCGGGGCGTTTCATGGCGCCACCGCCGAGCCTGTTCTTTGATGCTCTGCACCCGGCGCAGAAGGATCGCCAGACTGGATGTGGCGACGAAGGTGACGGTGTGCATCGACTCCCGGGCGAACAGGACGACACACGGCAAAAGGATGCACGCCAGTACCGCGCTCTTGTCGTGGTCGCGACAGAGCAGGTAGAGCAGTCCCCAAAGGGCCAGCCCGGCGAGAGCGACGGGCCAGCTGGTGAGCGCCAGGCATCCCCCGACGAAGGTGGCCAACCCTCCGCCGCCGTGGAATCCCAGCCAGATCGGCCAGTTATGACCGGCTATGGCGCAGGCCGGGGTCAGAAAAGGCAGCAGCGGGACGGACGAGAGCTCTCCGACCAGAGCTGCCAGGTAACCCTTCCCCATGTCGCCTAACAGCGTAAGTATGCCTGGCAACCAACCCACGTTGACCACGACGTTGGCGGTTCCGGCGTTTCGCGACCCTAATTGCCGGATGTCCCTGCCCGCGAACCAACGTGTAAGCAGGTACGCGGTCGGAAGGGAGCCGATCAGGTAAGCATAAACCATGAACCTGAACACTGGTTTCCCCTTCCTTTGCATTGGCATCATTGTCCTATGCGGAACGAAACCGGCGAATTCGCCTTCATCCAACACCGCGCCCGCGACAGGCACGACCGTGAAGACGCTTCCTCCCGAACACACCACGTTCCTGCTGACAGGTTTCCCCGACACCGTTGCCCTCGTGCGTTGACTACTCGATGGTCCGGCTCCTTCCCCGGAACGAGATCCCGCCGTCGGCCGTCAATAAGGAGAATGACAACTGGGAGTGACTGTAAGTGCTGAGTCGTCTCCTGAGGCTTTCCAGCGTGAATGCTGGCCAAGCGTTTCGGAAAGGCGCTGCTCTCCTCGTCTGCCTAGCGGTCACGGCTCTCGTCGCGTCCTGCGCCTCCTCTCCTCTCCTCGTCGCGTCGCCAGCGGGACTCGACTGGCAGTGGTGCAACCCTCTTCCGGGCAACAGCGATCTGCACGCGGTGGTCTTCGCTCAGGAACGGTTCATAGCCGTAGGAGACTCAGGGACAATCCTCGTCTCTCGCGAGGGAGACACATGGGAACGTTCGGCTGCGCCTGCCACGGTTCCCTTGAATGGCATTGCATACCGGTACGGCCGGTTTGTGGCTGTCGGCGGTGAATGGGCAAGGGGCTACAGCGTCAGCCTGGTATCGACAGATGGCCTGCACTGGAAGCTCTCCAAGGTTGCCGACGGCAACCAGCTCTCTGGAGTCGCTTACGGCAACGACCTTTTCGTGGCAGTCGGTAACTCGTGGACCGGTGACCTGGGGGTCATCTTCACCTCGCAGGACGGGGTCACTTGGGTGATGCGGAAATGCGGGGCCTGCTATCTTCGCGACATCATATTCGACGGCGACAGGTTCATCGTCACCAGCGAGGAAGGCACTTTCCTGTGCTCCGCCAACGGGGTCGACTGGGTCCAGATCACAAGCACGGCTCAAGTGTACAGTGTGGCACGCGGCGCTGGGACCTGCGTCGGGGTTGGAGGGACGACCATCGAAGGTCCCCTCGCGTTCAAGGGCTCCGCAGACCTGCAAGCCTGGACGCCCAGCCCGCTGCCGGGGGAAGCCGGGTGCCTGATCGCCGTTGTCTATGGAGGGGGGCAGTTCGTGTCCGTCGGCTGCAGCGGTACCGTCCTCACGTCAGCAGACGGCTTGACCTGGGCACAGCAGCCCGGCGGAATCGAGTCCATGCTCAACGACGTGGCTTACGGCAGCGGGCACTTTGTCGCGGTTGGCCATGAGGGGGCGATCCTCTCATCGTCAGGTCCGTCCGAGACAGCAGGCGGGTCCGTTTGGTCGCCCTGGACGCTGCGGGTCGCCGGGACCAGGCTGTTCCTCAGCGGCAGCGTGACAGGGGGAGCAGGTGGAATTAGGCCGCCCGTTGGATTTCCCCGCTCTCAGCCGCGGTGCTCTCACCACATTTGCGGGAACCTTGTGCCTCACCATCCGTCAGTACCAATGAATGACAAGGGGGGTTCTTTGTTGTCTGCAGCCCGGACCCGACCCGTTTGCGTGTCTCGATGCCGGGGCGGAGCGGGGGAACCCTCGCCACGACGGTCTCGGGCAGCGTATCTGTTCTTGGCTGTCGTGTTCCTATGCTCAGAGAGCTTGGCGGTGGGCGGTTGCGGCCACGGCCTCCCCGGCAAGGCCGGTCACCAAGCCAAGGCCGAGGCTTTCGCGGGCTTGCTTCCGAAACCTGAGCTTCCGGAGCTCAAGGTAACATGCGGCGAGCGTTCGGCTGCCGGGCGTCGGGCCGCCTATGCGTGGGCCCTGAACGGCAGTGTGAGGCAGCTGGACGAGGTCTGGGCGCCGCCTACGCCGTCGGACCGCCTGGTGGTTTCGCCGGGCGAAGAGGTCGTATTCGACGTCACGCTACCGGCAGGGAGTCCCAAGGCCGCCGAGGACGATGAGAACGATGCCTCGGCGCGCATCGACGTCTGGAATGCGTTTGCGGTGCAAGACGGTCACAAGATGACCGCGCTACACTCCGGGGACTGCCAGTCCAAGGACAGGAACGGCTCGATCGTGCGCTTCTCTTGGCGGATACCGGATGCGCTGCCGGGCCAGCAAGGCGACAACGCGTTTGTCGTGAGATTCACCGCCACGTGGGGGGTTCCGGCGGATCCGGGTTCAGGTGCAGGTTCGGGTGCGCCCCCGGGTAGTACCCAAGGCGCCACCTCCGATGGGGCTTCTTCCCCCTGGGTGAGCTTCTACTGGAATCTGGTCATCGCGGAGAAGAGCGCGATGGACGCCGTGTTGTCGACCGTCCGCCGGTACTTCGACGCGACGTGGGCGGGCGATGAAGAGACTCTCGCGAAGGTTTCGCCAGAGTGGTCCATGAACGAACCGGCGGTGGCCGTAGGCGGGATCTCGCCGCTTCGCGCCCACCTACCAGGTTCCCGTGACCCTATCTTGTGGGAGAGCCCATCGCAGGCGTTCAAGCTGGTGTCCCGCCCGTCCCTCCTTGTAGACAGCGTGCACCCGACCCCATCCGGTCCCTATGCCCAGTGTGTGGTGGAGTATCAGGTCGAGGTGAGGGACGCCGAGTCCAGGAAGACCGAGCGCCAGATGGTTCGGGAGCAAGTCGGTCTTAGAGCCGGGGACGACGCCTCATGGACAGTATCCTGGGCATCGAGATCGCCTGTTCCTGATAGCAGCCGACCTCTTCCTGCGCTGACGGCGAGGACCGATGAAGATATCGCCATCGCGAGGATCGGACCTTTCCAGGATGTCCCATCGCATCTGGGGCAGAAGTGGAGCGACGACGGAGAGTGGTTCGCGTTCGTCGCGGGGGCCGCTGACGTCAACGGGATGTGGGCGGCTAATCGGGACGGCTCGAAGCTGCTGAGCCTTGTTGGACTCAAGGGCACCGCCGTAGATCTGCTGGGCTGGGTGCCCGGCCAGCACAAGGTCCGCTTCCTCGCCTACGGCTATCATTCGTCCGGGCCGCACGCGGACAAGAGCGGCTACTGGGTGGGCGAAGCAGACCTGAGCAGCGGCGAGGTCCGCGACATCGCCTTCATCCGGTACCCCAGGGTCTCGTTTCCGAAGGATGTCGCCATGCCGGAAGGCTGCCGTTACCTGGTGTTCAGGCACACGCCGGACCTCTGGAGAGTCGACATGGAGACGGGGGAGACCGTGAGAGTCGCCGGAGACGTCCCGAGCTGGGACGGCCTCCTCCGGCTGCGATACTCGCCGTCAGCGTGGTTCGCCGCCTACGGCGAGCCTTTGCGCTCCAGCCGACCGGGGTTCAACGTATACGACCTCCGGGCGGGAGAGCAGCGGTTTGTCAGTCTCCCCGGCGGGAGTGCAGGCGACTTGTGGGCGCACTTCGAAGGCTGGACCCCGAAGGAAGAACTGATGGTTCTACTCTGTCCGGCCGACGAAGTGAACTCGGGCGAAGACTCGTCCGAGCCCGCGGGCGCCACCGCTCTTCGCCTCTACAGCCCGAGAGGCGCCCTGCTGGGCGAACTCCTCCCTCCGGGAGACGACGCCGATTGCCGCATCGGGCCGGTCGCCTGGAACGAAGACGGGAGCGCCCTAGCAGTCGCCATCGGCCGTCTATCCGGATCCTTCCATAGCCTCCTCGGTTGGCGAATGTTGAGGTACGACGCCAGGGCCATATACGTCTGGACGCGGTCGGACGGGATTATGAGGAAGCTCGCTGACATAGCCGGCCAAGTCCAGTCACTGTCATGGGTGGAAGATGGCACGGTTATCGAGGCATGGTTCCGGGTTCTCGATGACCAGAACGTCCAGGTCCAGACCGGGGTGAGGGTCCACCTGGATGGCGCCGTGGCGGAGGTCGTGCGTCCCCTAGGATACGACATCGCGGAAGGAGACTTCCTCCCGGGATCGCTGGGGGACCTGATAGCGCTCGAGAGGATCGGTTCTGCCAAGGGCTCCACCTTGATCATCCGGTCGGGGGTGGGGACGAGCGACGGGCGGGAGACGGTCGTGAACGACGTAGGGCCGCTGTACCTTGACCAGCCGGTGATAGCCTTTGGAGCGTTCGCAGTGTCGGGCGAAGTACCGGACAGGCACGGGCTGGGTGATCACTGGGTGTACCTGGTCGTGCCGCCTACGTAGCGGTCGCGGGCGCCGGGTGGTCGCCGCGGTCCGCCCAGCCCAACGGCCGTGCGAGCCCCTGGTGAGCCGGGAGAGCTATGTGAAGGAGGTTTCCCCACGTGAGAGCGGAGCTTACCAGGTCCTTCGCGCTGCTCTTCGTCCTCGTCCTGCTGGCAGGGCTTCTCACGTCACCTGAAACCGCCCTCGCGGACGATAGCCAGCTCTCTTTCACACTCTGATGGCCGCCGGAGACTGCGCGCGGTTCTTGAAACCGAACCGGTCGGAGTGTCACTGGTACAGTACCGCCACCGGTTGGCTCAACAATTCGACCGGATTGCGCGTGCTTTTAAAGGAGGAACTATGAGATTCGAATACGAGTTGACCAGACAAGATTACATTGATTTCAATGTCTACCACCTGAAGAACAGTAGTACCTTTAAGAGATCGCTGTTCATAAACCGGTATCTTACGGCACTTCTCTTGCTGATCGCACCCATTGTCTTGGCGAGGGTGACGTACATACCCTTGCGGCATTTGTTGGCTGCTTTCGCCGTGATAGCAGCGTTATGGGTGATTCTCTATCCCAGGTATTGCATGTCAGCCGTGGTGAAGAGGATTTCAGAAATGGTGGATGAAGGAAAGAACAGAGATATCCTTGGAAAACACTGTCTGACAATCGATGAGGAAGGGATCACAGAGAGAAGTGAAAACGGTGACTCCAGGATCAGCTGGGCTGGAGTAGAGAGGATGCGTGAATCTGAAAGGCACTTCTTCATCTACATCGGTTCAGCTATGGCATATATCCTTCCCAAGAGCATACTCAAGGATGAGAATGCCAGGGAGGAGTTCTCCAGACTGCTGAGCAGAAGGTTGGGCGGTACCCTGGCCGCACCGTGATCTCACAGGCCCAAGACGGTCGCGGCGCTCTGCGTACCTGGACGGCCCGCACCTTGGTTGAGGCCCTACTCTGGTCCGCCACAACATCGTCACCGAATGAATAACTATGAACCGGCAACATTGACCCCCGAGGTTCTTCCACGCTGAATCCTCGACCTGATGTAGCGTGAGCCGGTTCCTTCGGTGCCCGGCATTACCGAGATAGGGTCCGCACAGGAAGATTCCCGTTGCATACTATCCCATTCAGAGTGTATATATGTACGTAAGACTCCTGGCACGGGACGACCACGGAGACACGGAGATGATGGGGATGGAAGCGAAGAAGATCGTGCTCGCCTATTCGGGAGGTTTGGATACGTCTGTTCTTCTTAGGTACCTTCATGAGAAGTATGACGCCGAGATCATCGCTGTTACGGGCGATGTCGGTCAAGGGAGGGACCTCGACGAGGTCAGGGAACGCGCCCTCAAGGTCGGGGCTATCGAAGCCCACACTCTCGACCTCAAGGATGAATTCGCGGAGAACTACGTCCTGCCTGCCCTCAAGGCAAACGCCCTCTACGAAGGCGTATACCCGCTGGCCTCCGCTCTGTCCAGGCCCCTCATCGCCGGGAAACTCGTCAAGCTGGCCAAAGAGAAGGGCGCCTTCGGGGTGGCCCACGGCTGCACGGGAAAGGGGAACGACCAGGTCCGATTCGACGTCTCCATCACCGCGCTCGACTCCGGGATCGAGCCGCTTGCGCCCATCCGGAACTGGGGGCTCAGCAGAGACGAGGAGGTCGACTACGCAGCCAAGCACGGCATCCCGGTGCCTGTGAAGAAATCAGCCGCATACAGCATCGACGACAACCTGTGGGGGAGGAGCATCGAGTGCGGCCCCCTTGAGGACCCCTGGGCCGAGCCCCCAGAAGATGCGTTCAAGTGGACCGTCTCTGCATCCGCCGCGCCGGACCAGCCTCTCTATGTCACCATCGGGTGGGAGAGAGGCAAGCCGGTGAGCCTGGATGGACAGGAGATGAGCCTGGTCGCTCTGATCGAGGAGGTCAACAAGCTCGCCGGGCAGCACGGCGTAGGCAGGATTGACCACATTGAGAACCGCTTGGTGGGGATCAAGAGCCGCGAGGTCTACGAGTGTCCCGCAGCCACAGTCCTAATCGAAACGCACAGAGACCTGGAGAACCTGGTGCTGCCGAGGGAGGTCGCCGGCTTCAAACCGCTCGTGGAGTCTAAGTGGGCGCAGATCGTCTACGAGGGCCTGTGGTACTCGCCCCTGCGCGGCGCGTTGGACGCGTTCGTCGAGAAGACCCAGGAGAGGGTGACGGGCGCGACGAAAGTGAAGCTGTTCAAGGGCAAAGCCATGGTAGTCGGTCGGAAGTCACCGTGGTCCATGTATGACTACGGCCTCGCCACATACGACAAGCATGACCTGTTCGATCACGCGGCGTCCGAGGGCTTCATCAGCCTCTTCGGGTTACCCACCAAGGTCTGGCACGAGGCGGGGAGGAAGCACCAGGCCGGCAGCAAATGCTAGGCTAGGAGGAAGCACGAGGCTGGCGGCAAGCATCAGGTTGGGTGGATGCCCCATGCCGGGTGGGAGGGCGATTGACATGCGCCAGTGGGGCGGCAGGTTCTCCGAGAATCCGAGCGATGCGCTCCTGCGCTTCTCGGAATCCCTATCTCTTGACGCGCGGCTGTGGGAGTACGACATCGCCGGGAGCCAGGCGCACGTCCGCATGCTCGGCAAACAGCGGATCCTCAGTAAGGACGAAGTAGACAGCCTGCTAGGCGGCCTCGAACAGGTGCGGGCGAATTACGCCCGCGGCGAAGTACCCAAGGACGCCGGCCTGGAGGACATACACACGGCTGTCGAATGGTCTCTCCGGCAGATAGTAGGAGACTTGGCCGGCAAGGTACATATGGGGCGTTCCCGCAACGACCAGGTCGCCCTGGACATGCACCTTTGGTGCAGGGACGCGGCCTGGCAACTGGTAGCTGCCATCAGGGACCTGCAGGAGCAATTCGTCCGGCAGGCCGAAGCCCACAAGGAGACTGTCATGCCCGGCTACACTCACCTCCAGCGGGCCCAGCCCGTCCTCCTGGCGCACCACCTTCTGAGCTACTTCTTCATGCTCGAGAGGGATGTCCGGCGGCTCAGGGCGGTGGCGGAGTCGGCCGGCGTCAGTCCCCTGGGGGCGGCGGCGCTCGCTGGCAGCACGTTCAACCTCGATCCCGTCTTCACGGCATCCGAACTGGGGCTTCCGGGTGTCTACGAGAATAGCATGGACGCGGTGTCGGACAGGGACTACCTGCTTGAGATGTGCTTCGCGTGCTCGGTCATCATGGCGCACTTAAGCAGGCTTGGGGAAGAGATCGTGCTGTGGACCTCGGCGGAGTTCGGCTTCGCCAGTCTCCCTGACTCGCTCACGACTGGGTCGAGCATCATGCCTCAGAAGAAGAACGCCGACCCGGCCGAGCTCATCCGCGGGCGCTCGGGCCGCGTGTTTGGGTCGCTGATGGGGCTGCTCACGGTCATCAAGGGGCTCCCCATGGCGTACTGCAGGGACCTCCAGGAAGACAAGGAGCTGGTCTTCGGCGCGTTCGACGCGACGCTCGCGTGCGTCAGGATGGCCGCGCTCCTGGTGGAAGGGCTCCGCTTCGACCTCGCCGCGCTGGAGAGGGCGGTATCGGACTGGCTCCTCACGGCGACCGACGTTGCCGATGCCCTGGCCAGGCGGGGATTGCCGTTCCGCGAGGCCCACGGCATCGTGGGCGTGCTGGTTAGCCGCTGTCTGCAGGCAGGCGTAAAGCCGGTAGACCTGGCGGCAGAGGAGCTGGCGGGGATCTCACCGCACCTCACGCAGGACCTTCTGGCCCTCTTGGACCCCGTGCGCTCGGTGAGGTCAAGGGACTACCCCATGGCGACCGGGCCTGAATCCGTCGAGCACCAGATCGCTTTGGCGAGGTCGATCCTCGCCGTGGACGGGGGCGTGCGCAAAACGCCAGGCCCGCATGGGGCATGAGGCCGGCAGCGCCGCGCTAGCCCTCGCCCCCGGACCGGCGGCGGAATGCAATGCTCGGTGACTCTCACGACTGTGACCCCATCGGAGAAGGCGCCTTTCCTGCCTGCAAGGTCTCCGTTACCTTTCTGCGACCCTACCCACTTCATCGACGGGCATCGCGCGGATTTCTGGACAACACGTCAACCTGAGTGAAAAACGTAAGGATTAGGCGTATCTAATAAGCGGAAGGAGTTCAGCGACGTCGGGCGAATGTAGTGGGTGCAATACATGAACCAAGTGTTTGAACGAGTGGAGGGTCGAGGAATGGACGAGAATCTTCGAACGTTAAAGGGGATCGTTCCGTCGCTTCAGGCTGCTTTGGGCTGCTTCTACGAGGTGATCCTGCATGACTTCGCTGACCTGGAGCATTCCATCGCAGCGATAGCGGGAGGCGTCACCGGCCGGTCTGAAGGGGGCTCCGTCACCAACTTAGTGCTCATGGCACTGAAGGCCGGCAAAACGGACGACATTATCGGGTACGCCACGCAACTCCCTGATGGCCGGTTACTCAAATCCTCCACAATCTTCATAAAGGACGGTTCAGGGAAGCCCATCGGTTGCCTTTGTTTCAACCTGGATCTTACCGCGCTGCTGGGCGCGGAAAAAGCTATCCATGCGCTGACCGAGCTCCGCAAGCCTCAGCCTCCCGAGATTGAGGAGGACTTCACGACTGAGATAGGGCAGCTCGTTGCTTTCATGATCAAGAGGGCGGTGGATTCAATCCCGAAACCGGTTGCGCTAATGACCAAAGACGATAAGACGCAGGTGGTACGCCGGCTTGACGATGAAGGATTATTCTTGATAAAAGGGGCGATCGAGGCTGTTGCAAATGGCCTATCGGTCTCGCGTGCGACAGTGTACGGGTACGTTGACGAAGTGAGAGGGCAACGCCTGTGACGGCAACCGGTATCGACGGAGTGGGGACAGACCTTTAGCACGGGGTCACGATTGCTTGGGGACGTCCTGGAAAGGGTGAGCTGCCAAAGATGGATCCCAGGACCAAGATGAGCCCCTGGTTCGCTGACGTGCAAGGAGGGCTGTTCTCCAAGGTGACGAAAGCGGACATCGGCGCCTACTACCAGACCCTCGCCAAGCAAGGCGTGACGATGATGGCGTCAGCCGATCCCTTCAAGCCAGACTGCTCGACGCCTCCGCATATCTTGGCGGCAATGCGTGAAGCAGTGCTCTATGAGGGAAGCGCACACTATCCTGGCCCCACAGGGAACCCTGGTCTGGCGGCGGAGATTGCCAAGAAGCTCCGGAAGGACAACGGTCTTGAGGTTGACCCGGTTAGAAACCTGAAAATCGTCCCTGGGTCCGACTCAGGGCTGTACTACGCGATGCTGCCCTTCGTGAGTCCGGGTGACGAGGTGATGATCCCCGATCCAAGCTATCCCAACAACTTCTGGAATGTGAAACTCATGGGCGGTGTTCAGGTCCCTGTTCCG
>Ga0315295_10002834_pt1 | contig 14659 bp, 10 predicted proteins | sample YL17G14_0_MG_FD_204453 | JGI IMG/M metagenome (GOLD analysis project Ga0315295, IMG submission 204453) | Sediment microbial communities from Yellowstone Lake, YNP, Wyoming, USA - YL17G14_0 | ecosystem: Environmental > Aquatic > Freshwater > Lake > Sediment | place: USA: Wyoming | collected...
CTCCCTCCTCGCCAATGCCATACCAAACGACATCAAGGATCTGAGTCCTGTTGATTGCGTATCCGAAAGCCCTTCTCAGGTCAGGGTTGGTGAACGGAGTCTTGTTGCAGTTGAACTCCACATGGTATGTGCCCTGGCCACGACCGGTGATGACAGTGTACTTGTCAGGGTCGTCCCGGTACGTCGGCACCTTGTTCGGAGGCACCTGCTGCAGGACATCGATGTCACCGCTCTCGAACCCCGCGAATCTCGCGGTCGGGTCGGCTATTATCCTGTAGATGACCTTGTCTAACTTGGCTGCTCCTTGGTTCTCGAACCAGGGGGCACCCCACGAGTAATTCTTGTTCTTGATGAGGGTGATATGGTCTCCCTGCACCCATTCCTGTAGCATGAACGGTCCAGTGCCGACGACCTTATGTCCAACCGTGCCGTAGAGCGATAGTCCGTCAGACTCCAGCGCGTCAGGCCCCATCATAGAGCCGTACAGGTGCGACAGGTTGAACTGCAGCGCGACATCAGCCCAAGTCAGGTTAAAGACCAGGTTATAGGCGTCCTTGCACCATATTCCAGCGTTTGGCCAGCCGGTCTTGTTTTGGCATCCGTATATCGCCCAAAACTCGTACTGTACCCAGCTGTCGTTGTCAGAGTAGTAGTTGATGATCCTCTTGACTGCATTCGAGTCGAAAACCGTGTTGTCGTGGAACTTGACTCCCTGCTGCAGCCGGATCTCGAAAGTCGGGTGGTCCGGGTCCGTCGTGTTCAAGTTCCACCACTCGGCTAGGCCAGGCCTGAAAGCTCCTGTCAGATCCCTCGTTATGAGGGTCTCGTAGATCATCCCTGGCGGACCGTACATAGCACTAGTCTTAGCCGGATCCATCTTCTCGACGTCGGAGCTCATCGCGATGACCAGCACTTTCTCTCCCTTGTCTCCCCCGCCGAGCAATCCCGCAGCCCACGCTCCTGCCAATGCCGCTATGACAAGGACCAAGACGACCACTATTGCTATCATCATCTTGCTCTTTGGACGTGCAGGCGTGCCCGTCGGTCTCACAATCTCACTCTTGGGTTCTTCTGTAGAACTTCCCACCTTATCCCCCTCCTATGGTATCCGAAGCATGACTGACGGATGGGCCAGCCGCACGTAGTCGGACTGCCTATCGAGCGCTGCTTCAAACCTCTGGTTTCCTCAATCACCCTATACTGTATTTATAACGTTGTCTTTGGCCTAAAACCACGTGACTGGCTCACAATACGGCTGTTTGACACCATGCTTGGCCCACGTGAATCTCCACTCCGATTTGGATTCGCATGATAGGACTGCTTGTCCAGGGCTCAATTGATTGTTTCGTTTTCATCTTGCGCTCGCCAGTCGTTGCGAAATGCACATCTCTCGCTGTGGACAGACCGAACCGTCGCTCCTGCAACCAACGATGTCGCCATGCCAAAACCTTCATCAAGGACCTCACCTTCCCGGCCCTTAAGGCACTGCATCGCCGGCCTTGGTGGATGTCAATGGAACTTTGGTTTGTCCTAGCAATCGTTGTTGCATTATTCTGGGGCAGCGCCGGACTCTTCGCCAAGCTGAGCACTCCTCGACTTGGCGTCGCCAGGGTGGCGATCCTCATCGCCTCCGTCGAAGGTGTGATGTACACAATCGGTTTCCTATTCTGGAGACAGGACGTCTCGATCTCGCTGGCCGATGGTGTCCTGGCTGCGTTGTCGTGCCTGATAGGCATCTGCGGATTCCTCTGTTTCTTCGAGTCGATAATGGAGGGGCAGGTGGCGATCGCAGGCACGATATCAGCTGCCTATCCGGCGCTGACGGTCATAGGTGCGATTGTCGTTCTCTCAGAATCGCTCACAGCCGTTCAAGCATTCGGAGTGATTGCGGTCATCGGAGGAGTGATTGCGTTGTCGTACGAGCCAGAGCCTGGCACCAAGCACGCTCTGAACAAGCGTTCGCTCATGTTCGCCCTCATGGCTTTCGCTCTCTGGGGTATGTGGAGCCTCACGTCGAAGATGGCCATCGACAGGATCGGCGCGGGCAACATCTTTGCGTTCTACATACTCTCTGCGCTGACAGCGCCTGTTCTGTACAGTTGGCTCAGGCGGGTGCGTCCGATTGGTCCGCAGAACGCCAGCCCGTCGCCGAAGATCTGGCTGCTTGGCGCGATCGGCCTCGCGCTCAACGTGACTGGCGCCTATGCATATTCATTCGCCCTCGACGGCGGAAACGCCTCTCTCGTCGTGCCGATTTCGAGCGCTTACCCACTGATCACAGTCGTCTTGGCGGTGGTCTTCCTTCGGGAGAGACTGAACCGGATCCACCTGCCAGCCCTGGCAATCGTCCTTGGAGGCCTCGTCCTCCTCGGAATGACGGTCTGAAGGCATTGTGCGCACTGAGCCAACATAGATATACGGACGAGCCTTTTCGACGGACCGGGCCTGTAGTGTAGCTTGGATATCACTGAGGCCTCCGGAACGCTATCAAGGCGCTGGAGAAAGCCTCAAACTCGGGTTCGAATGGGATTGCCGGCTGGCCTCCCCGAAACTCCCGACAGGCCCGCTCCCAATCTCCATCATCCTATTATATCGGACCAGTAATCTCATAGACGATGCATCTCACATCGCAGGAGGAGCGCATACTCGCCGGCGAGGAGGGCCGTGGGCGGCAGAAGGCACTCGAGCTCCTTGTAGCGCTTGGCGACATCTACGGTGCAAGAAGGCTCATACCGATAGCGTCCGCGCAGGTGTCTGGCGCTTCCTTCAAGACGATTGGCGACGCTGGCATCCAGTTCCTGGAGGACTTCTCCGCGGAGGCGAAGGCGACGGTCCCATCGTCGTTGAACCCGTTGGGTCTGGACCTGAAGCGATGGAAGGCGATGGGAGTTGACGAGGAATTCCATTCAAAGCAGGCTCGAATCGTGTCCGCCTATAGGTCGCTCGGGATCGGCCCACTCTATTCCTGCACTCCATATCTCGCAGGCAACCGACCGAGGAGAGGACAGCACATCGCGTGGGCGGAATCATCCGCGACTGTCTTTGCGAACTCGTACCTTGGTGCCATGACCAACCGCGAAGGAGGGCCTTCCGCCTTGGCCGCCGCGATAATAGGCAAGACAGCTGAATATGGTCTGCATCTGCCTGAGAACCGCGTGCCGAAGGTCAGAATCGAGGTTGAAGAGATACCCGAAGGGCTTGTGCCTTTGGCGGGATATGTTGTGGGAAAGCTGGCAGGGAAGAGAGTCCCGCTCATCAGCGACCTCTCTCTATCAGCCGACGAGCACAAGGCTTTCGGAGCTGCGATGGCTGCCACAGGCTCGGTATCTATGTACGTCCACGCTCGGAAGGGAAGGAATGCAAGGATAGACACATCATCCATCGAAGAATGCGTGTCGTTGCCAAAAGCCGAACTCGTCTCTTGCGCGGAGAGCCTGAAGGGTGATGACCAGTGGGACCTCGTCGCTGTCGGATGCCCTCACTGCTCCGCCGCGGAGCTCAAACGGATGGCAAAGTTCCTCAAGAACAAGAAGCCAAGGAAGGAATCCGATGTCTGGTTCTGCACTTCCAGGTCCGTATTCGCCAAGTGCCCGAACGATGTCGCAGTGTTGAAGAGGTTTGGCAAGGTGCTGTGCGATACCTGCATGGTGGTTGCGCCGGTCGAGAATATGTACAAGAGGACGGCCTCGGACTCCGGGAAGGCCATGGTCTACCTGCCGACCTTGGGCAAGCAGCGCGCATCCTTCAGGACCAACAGCGCTCTGCTGGAGGCGATATCACGATAGTCAAGGTGAGGAAGGTCAGGGGCGGGAGCGCCTCGGGCAAGTCAGTCGTGTGCTCCTCGCCATTCTCATTCCTGGGTGGTGTCGACCCTGCCACATCCAAGATACTAGATCCTGAGTGCGAGTCGAAGGGTCTGCGCATCTCAGACAAGGTATTCTGCTTCCCGTACGGCAAAGGCAGCACGGTCGGGTCATACGCGATGTACCAGCTGAAGCTCAACCATGTGGCTCCTTGCGCGATAGTCAACGGCACCGCCGAACCGATCGTCGCCACGGGGGCGATAATCTCCGAGATACCGATGGTCGACGGTGTAAACGTGGGTCTGCTTAGGACGGGGGACGATCTGAAGGTCGATGCGGATGGCGGGTCCCTTGAGATTGTGAACGTCACCGAGAAGCATGTTGTCACCAGCATCCTCAGGAACAAGGGATGTATACTCCTCTTGCGGAGGAGCGACAAAGTCGGGTCATACAGGGGTCAGTGGGCCGGCGTCTCAGGGTACATCGAGCATGGCGAGGACGACCAGACCGCTGCTCTTCGCGAGATCCAAGAAGAGATAGGAAGACGCAAGGCCAGACTCGTAAGACGGGTCGATCCCGAGGAGTTCAGGGATGGGGATACCGTGTGGTGTGTTCATCCCTTTCTCTACGACGTGAAGGACCGGAACATCAGTATCGATTGGGAGCATGAGTCTTTCGAATGGGTCGCTCCCGAGGATGTCGCGAGATACCCCACCGTCCCGGGCCTGCAGCAGATAGTGTGCAAGCTGATCTAGCGAAGGACCGAGAGCTCAGCCGGTTATTGTGTAGTCGACCTCTCTCTCCAGGAGGTTGAGCTGATGGCTCTCGAGCGTGGATCTGTTGACTGCCATCAGGAGTATGGACTGGTTGATCGCGACCTGGTCCCTTAGAGATTGGATGAGCCTCAGAACGGTGATGAAGTTGTTGTTCGTGATCAGGTACTCAAGCCCGTCGAGGAGCACTATTCCCCCGCCCGGTTGGGAGAGGAACTGCTCGAGAGCCACGCTCAGCTTCTCGAGGTCCTTCGGCCTGATGGCGTTCTCCCTGCCGACATTGGACAACCAAATCACCGGCGTCTCCTTCAGGTCGAACTTGCTCTTGATCTTCGCGGGGTAGTTCCTCGTGATGCAGTATCCCTTCATGCCCTTGCTCAGGGCGTTCAGGAACAAGGTGTACGACGCTTCCGGCTTGTCCTCCTCGACCAGATATGAGAACGACCTCTCCAGCTCGGTCACGGAGGGCGCTGGTTTTATCTCCGCACGCACCTGCCTCGCACCAGGGCTGGGCTCACTGATGAAGTGCTCGATCAGCAGTGTCGCAATCGATTCCGAAACTCCCTTGATCTTCATGAGGTCTCCGACAGCGGCGTTCATCAATGTCTGGCCAGATACGTATCCGGCCTCGTAAATGGCAAGTGCAACCGTCGGGTCCAGCCCCTCGATCTTCCGGAGCCTCTCGAGGAAAGTCTCCAGTGGCTGCGGTGCAGGGGCAGGGCCCGCGGGTGCGGTTGGTGCCTGCTCCGATGCTCCGGGCTGTTGAGCGATCGCTGCAGGCGCGGCTGGAGCTGCTACCGGCTTCACGTCGTCTTTGTGCAGGTTGTCGTAGATGCGCTTCGCATCGAGCTTGGTGATGCCTTCGACGATCGCGAAGTCCTCCGCGCTGGCTTCTTTCATATAATCGATGGTGCTGTACCCGGCATCCACCAGCTTCATGGCCTTGTCAGGCGAGATCCCGGGGATGCTGGTGAGCGTATCCATCCCCTGCTTCATCTTGAGGGATGTGAGCCCAATCACCATGGCTTCGGACTCTATGTTCCATTCCACTATGTAATCTCCTCGCGGAGAGTCGGCTATCTCGAAGTGCCTAGCTCTCGTTTCCCTGGCGATCTTGTCCTTCCAGTTCTCGAGGAATCCTTCGACCCTTCTGCTGCATTCTATCTCGACTCTGATGAACTCCTCGACGTTCAGGCCCATGTCCTTGCGCATCTGCTGGACGCGTCTGATGATCTCTCTCGAGAAGCCTTCTGATTCCAGCGCGGGCGTCTGCTCCAGGTCGAGATATGCAATGCCTTTCGAGAACTCGGCGCTGACAATGTCCGGAGGCAGTGTGGATGTGAATGACACCATGTTTGGAAGGATCTTCACCAGCTGGCCCTCGATGCCCAGCGAGTACTCCCCCTTGTCGATGCCTGCCTTTATCGTCTTTGCCGGCCTGTTCTTGAGGAGCACGGCTATCTTGCTGGACCACTGCCGGTAGACCTTGCCGATAGCGTTCGGGTTGGGGACGACGCTGAGGATCATCTCATCCCACTCCTCTCCCGCGGGGATCAGCTGCAGGTCCTTGATGTTGTTCTGGGAGAGAAGGGAGTCCTTGAGGTTGAGCAACGATTCGATGACCTCGTCCGACTCCGCTTTGATGACTACCCTCTTCACGGGCCATCTCAGGTTGATGTTGGATTCCTGTCTTATACGGGCCACCGTCTCCGATATCTCGCGGACGAGGTTCATGCCCTCCTCCAGCTTCGTGTCGATCCATCTCGGGTCGAAGGTCGGCCATGATACCATGTGGACGCTCTCAGGCCTGCTGTTCAGGTTTGTGTACATGACATCTGAAATGTGCGGCGTCATCGGCGCCATGAGCGCGACTGCGGTTGATAGCGCCTCGTGAAGGACCTTGAACGCTGCGAGTTTGTCTTTGTCCTCGCCCTCCTTCCAGAGCCTATCTCGTACGAGCTTGACGTACCAGCGGGACAGGTCCGTGACGACGAAATCCTCTATCGCCCTTGCGGCCCTGTGTAGTTCGTAGACTTCCATGGCCGCGGACACATCCCTCTTGAGGCTCTCCATCCTCGAGAGCATCCATCTGTCTTCCGCTCTCAGGCTCTCCTTGATCGCCTCAAGTCTCGTGCTCGCTGGATCGAACTTGTCTATCGACATATAGAGCGTGGCGAACTTGTAGACGTTCCAAAGGATGTTCAGAGTCCTATTGGCCGCCTTGACACCCTCCAGCTGGAACGAGAGATCGTCCCAGGGGGCGTTCGCTTTCAGGAGATAGAATCTCAACGAGTCGGCCCCCAGCGTGTTGACAACGCCGACAGGGTCCACCGCGGTGCCTTCGCTCTTGGACATCGCCTGACCCTCGGGGTTCATCGCCCAGCCGTGCATCAGGACGGAGTTGTACGGCGACCTGCCGAAGGCCAGAACACCGGTCACTAGCTGCGAGTAGAACCAACCCCTCGTCTGGTCATGGGCCTCAGTGATCCACTCGCTCGGCCACCACTTGTCGAACTCATCCTTGGACGCGGGGTATCCTAGCGACGCCCAGGAGCACACGCCAGCATCGAACCAGACATCGAGCACATCTGGTACTCTCGTCATCGTTTTCTTGCATTTGTCGCACTCGAACGTGAGTTTGTCTATCCAGGGTCTATGGACGTCCATGCCCTCTACGAAGCCTCTGGCAGTCTCCAGCTCGTCCATGGACGACACCAGCCTGATGTTGCCACACTCGCATCTCCATATCGGCAGTGGAGTGCCCCAGTACCTCTGTCTGCTTATGCACCAGTCCCGGGCGTTCATGATCCAGTCCTTCTCCCTGTTGGAACCCGCCCACTCAGGATACCACTTGACCTTTTCGTTGGCCTGGCTGATGTCTTGCTTGAAATCGGTGACCTTCAAGAACCATTGGTCGGTGATTCTGTAGATGATGGGCTTCTTGCATCTCCAGCAGTGCCCGTATCTGTGCGTGACCGTGGCTTCGTGGAACATAGCGCCGTGCTCCACCAAGTCCATCATGACGAGCGGGTTCGCATCCCGGACGTTCTTGCCGGCATAATGTTCGCCCACCTCTCCCGTATAGATGCCCGTTTCATCGACCGGAGAGAATGCATCCAACCCGTGCTTCTTGCCTATCTCGTAGTCCTCGGGTCCGTGGCCGGGAGCGACGTGGACTATGCCCGTGCTCTCGTTTGTAACCGTATCCGATGTGAGAATCGAGTGAACGAACTTTCCCTTTACCTGTTGCTGGTACGGGACAAGGTCCGCCAGGGGATGTCCGTAGTGCATCCCGACAAGCTCCGACCCTTTTGCGGTCTCGAGGATGGTCGCTTCCTCTATCCCTGCGATCGTCTTCAGCTCTTCAATCTTCTCCGCCAGCAGAATCAGGGTCTCCTCGATCATGCCGCGCTTCACGTTCACGACTGCATAGGTGAAGTCGGGGTGAACTGCAGCTGCCAGGTTCCCAGGTATCGTCCATGGAGTGGTGGTCCACACGAGAAAGTATGTGTTCGGCTCGCCCCCGACTGGGAACTTCACATAGATCGAAGGATCGGTCTCGTCCCAGTACTCTATCTCGGCCTCGGCGAGAGCTGTCTCGCACCGAGGGCACCACGGCAGCACTCTGTGGTCCATCGCCAGCAGGTTCTTGTCGTAGGCCTGCTTGAGCGTCCACCAAACAGATGCAACATAGGACGAATCGACTGTGAGGTACGGCCTGTCCCAGTCCATCCAGACTCCCAGTGACTTGAACTCTTCCGTCATCTTCGATTTGAACTTCTGCGCGAACTCCCTGCACGTGCTGACGAACTTGTCTATGCCCTGGGTCTCGATCTCCTTCTTGGTCTTGATCCCCATGGCCTGCTCGACCTTGACCTCGATTGGCAGGCCATGCATGTCGTACCCTGGCTGGTCTCTCACATGCAGGCCCTGCATTCTACGGTAGCGTATGACCGTGTCCTTCAGGATCTTGTTCCATGCGGTGCCCACGTGGATCGAACCGGTGGTGTACGGAGGGCCGTCAAGGAAGTAATAGGCCTTGCCCGACTCGCCGGCCTTCTTAACCTTCTCGTAGATTCGAGTCTTCTCCCAGAGCGTCCTGACGTCTTTCTCCAGCTGGACGGGGGAGTAATTCTCGTCTACTTGGCGCATAATCAATCTTCCGTAGGCAATATGGATGGAGGGTATTTTAAAGATAGCGTGCAGAGAATCATATGGCGTCGCGGCACGGACAGTCTGGCTTGACGGGGTTGACCGGTCGAGACTATCCCCAAGAGTCAAGGCTCTTCTGCGCGCGGACGTTCTGTTTCGCAGCGACTCTTTCGAGCACGACATCGACCCGATCTACAGAGAATCCGTGCTTGTCACAGAGGATTCGTCTAACCGCTTCTTGATCCACCCTGCCCCAAAGAAGAGAGTAGTCGTCTGAGACCTCAGGCTCGAGAAAGATCCTTCTCACGTCCTCGAACTCTTCGGGAACGGCCACTTTGCCTTCCGTCCTGATCCCTTCGATGCTGCCGTGCTTCTTGATCAGATTCAGAGACTTCTTGGGGCCGATTCCCCTGACGCCATCGTTGAAATCCGTGCCTATCAGGATGCCCATGTCGACAAGTTGCTCCCTCGTAACCTCGAGGGATGAGAGCACGTCCGAGAGCGCTATGATCTCGGGCGACACGTCGACTGTCCGGCCCGAAGGGAGTCTTCGCTTGCCTGCCAGGGTCAAGTTCCTCACGAGGTTGGGTGTCCCGAACAAGATGGCGTCGAAGTCCTGTGATGCGCCCGCCCATATGTCGCCTTTTCTCACAAGGTGACCCATCTGCGCCTCGCCCTCGCCGGGCGCTCTTATCCAAGGTATGCCGAGCGCATCCAACAGCACGAGCGACTCCTCGATCATGTCAGAATCCAGCCTGGAAGTCCTCGTGGCCTTGGAAAGCGCTCTCTTCAGGTCGCCCTCCTCCAGGGCCCTCTTCCACTGCTTCTCAGCCTCCGCCTTCACGGCCTTCCTGGCCTCGATGGTCTTCTGTTTCAACTCGGGTGGCTTGCCGTCGAACACATAGGCTGGCCTGATGCCCAGCTCGAGCAATGCCGCGCTCCGATAGAATAAACCCGATAGATGCGAGGTCACTCGCCCTTCGCGATCCATGAGGGGGGTGCCGTCTGGCTGCCGTATCATCGAAAGGAACTGATACAAGGTGTTGAACGCATCGATGGCGATGGACCTGCCAGCCAGGTCTTCAAGTGCGATCTGTTTCGCGTCCACAAGGCTGGAAATGTCGACTCCCATTCGCTCTCGAGCCTCCAGAATGCGATGAATCTTACCCAGCAATTCAGCCAGAGGAGCCGTTGTCCGAGGCTATCGGAAGGAAGAGGATTACGATTGCCACCCCAAGCCACGCCATGAGGACTATGATCTGAAACGAGCTCGCATGGAAAATGACCCCCAGCGCCAGGAGCAGCATGGGCAACACGAAAGTCAGGTACAGTAGGATCGGATGATCGGTCAGTTTCTCGGCCATTCTATCGAACAACCATGAGAGTGCTCAATGATATTAACCCTTCGAGCCTCCGCAGGCCCTTAGAGCCGCGATGGCCTTCTTGATGTCTGGAGCCTTGAACACGGACGTGCCCGCTGCAAGAATGTCGGCTCCCGCCACGGCAGCGAGCTCCCCGGTCTCAGTGGTTATCCCGCCGTCAATTTCAACTGGCACGCTCACGCCGATCCGCCGCATCTCTTCTTTTGCCTGTCCTATCTTGGGAAGCACGTCCGCAATGAACTTCTGTCCGCCGAAACCGGGGTTCACTGACATTATGAGCAGCAGGTCCATCTCCCTGAAGAATGGGAACGCTTTCTCGATTGGAGTCGGAGGATTGACTGCCAGGCCCGCCTTCTTACCGAGGCCGCGTATCATGCGAAGCGTCTCCGAGATGTTCTGCTCCGCCTCGACATGCACCTCGATTATGTCCGAGCCAGCATCTGCAAACGCCTCCACGTGCCTCTCCGGATGCGTTATCATCAGGTGGGAGATGAACGGCAGCTTTGAATGCTTTCTCAGGCTCTTGACCATCGAAGGGCCGATCGTGATGTTTGGGACGAAAAACCCGTCCATCACGTCCACATGGATGTAGTCAGCACCTGCCTCAGTGACCATCCGTACCTCCTCGCCGAGCTTCGAGAAGTCGGCCGCGAGTATCGACGGCGCCACGAGTGGCATAGCACCTGCGAAGCACTAGCGCCGTATTATGGGTTTTGGTAGGAAGCTTCGTCGAACTTTTTTAATACCTTCAGCAGGATTAGCGAAGCATGCCAGAGCCGAAGCATGCGGTAGAGAAGGCCCAGATGTGCGATATCGAGGGATGCAAGTCGGAAGCTGATAGGTCCGTAGCTGGCAAGAAGGTCGATAAGGCCGGAATGAAGCTGTCATCGGATCCTTCCAAGAACGCGCATCTCTGTCACGCCCACTACAAGGAGCTCAAGAAGAAGACGAAGACCGATCGGACTCTCGAGCGCCTGGGTTGGTAGTTGGTCGCTCCGACTGGGCCGTTTTGCGCACAATCCCAAAAAGAGCAAATACTCCGGTTCGTTTGGTCATCGCCGTGAAGCCCGAAGCCATTCAACTTCTGTCGAACGCGGGTGTGTTCGGCCCCGTGGTCATCGTCCCGCTGATCCTTCAGAAAGAGCTCCACGCGAACAATGAGACGATAGGGCTGATTGCGGGCGGGTTCGCTGCTGCGGGCTTCATCTCGAGCTACATATTCGGCAGAGGGTCGGACGTCTACGGCAGACGGAACATACTGCTCGCAGGTCTCCTCCTGTCCGGGGTTGCCACACTCCTTCAAGCGGCCACGATAGTCTCTGGCGGCTTGGCGGTCTTCGCCGGTGCCAGGATCCTCATGGGCTTCTGCTCGGGTATGTTCCCTGCAGCACTTCTTGCCTACGCGTACGACACGAAGGGCAAGATGGGTGCTTTCAGCGCGTGGGGTGCGCTCGGCTGGGCGTTCGGAAACTACATCGTGACGGTCTTCGTAGCCTACGAGCAGGCGTATCTTCTCTGTGCCATCATTCTCTTCGCATCCTTCGCAGTAGCGTTGAGTCTGCCCTTCAAGACGGACACGAGGATGCAGGTCCCGATATTCCCTAAGGCGCTCATAAGGAGGAACGCGCCAGTATACGCTTCTATGCTGATCAGGCACACTGGAGCGAACATGATATGGGTCACCTATCCGCTGTTCCTCACGAGCATAGGAGCGACCCCACAGTGGATCGGCATCATCTATGGCGTCAACTCCGTCGGGCAATTCATCTTCATGATGTTCCTGGATAAGTACGACCCTTCACTGTTGGTTGCCGTCGGCCTTGGAAGTTCAGCCCTGACGTTCTTCACATTCACGCTAGCGGGGAGCTACTGGGAGATCATACCGTCCCAAGTAATGCTCGCCTTCGCGTGGGCGTCTCTCTATGTCGGAAGCCTTCGATACGTCATGGACAAGAACAAGGAGAAAGCCACGGCTTCCGGGCTCCTCTCCAGCACGATGAGCATCTCAGGGATAGTCGGCCCGGTCATGGGTGGTATCGCGGCGACAGCATTCGATTTCAAGGGCACAATAGCCATAGCCACTGGGATGTCGATCGTCGCCCTGGTCATATTCATCTACGACCTAGAAAGGTCAGGAGAGCTTTATCGCCTCAAATTGCCTTCCCGAGGCCCGAGATGAAGCTCGTATTCTTGGGCACGGGAGGGACGTATCCCTCGAAGCTCCGGAACGTCACGTCCGTTGCGGTGCAGATGCCTGGCGAAGTGGTGATGTTCGACTGTGGCGAGGGCACTCAAAGACAGCTCATGCACTCATCCGTGTCGTTCATGAAGATCAAGAAGATATTCATCTCACACCTACACGCTGATCATTTCCTCGGCCTTGCGGGTCTGATCCAGAGCATGAGCCTCAACGGAAGAGAGGACGACATCACTGTGTTCGGGCCCCCGGGAACGGCCGCGACGGTGGAAGCGATGTTGAACCTGGGATACTTCGAAAGCGGATTTCGGGTGCTGGCAGTAGACCTGCGACCCGATGGCCGGATGGACTTCGGAGGCTATTCGGTCAGGTTCGTCCAGGCCGATCACAGCGTCCCTGCTATCGCTTATGCCCTCGAGGAGAAGCCGCGAACGGGCAAGTTCAACGTCAAGAAGGCGAAACGGCTTGGGATTCCTGAGGGACCTTTGTACAGGCGGCTCCAGGAGGGCAGGACTGTGACCGTGGACGGAAAGAGGATCGACCCTGGGAAGGTTCTTGGTCCTCCGAGGCCCGGGAGACGCGTTGTCTATACAGGTGACACCAGACCGAGCAAGAAGATCGTGTCCCTTGCGGCTGGCGCCGATGTGCTGATCCACGACTGCACCCTCGACTCCTCCCATTCGGAAATGGCCGCTAGGTTCGGACACTCAACGGCTGCAGACGCGGCCAGAGTGGCGAAGCAGGCCAAGGTAGGCATGTTGTTTCTGGTCCACATGAGCCCCCGGTACGAGAACAACCGCGTTCTTGAGAAGGAGGCCCAGTCGATCTTCAAGAACTCGAAGGCCGCCTTTGATCTGCTGGAGTATCACATCAGGTTCGATGACTAGACCGCATCTGTTATCATTCTGACATGGAATACTCCTCGTCATGGAATTCGGTACATTCTCCATCGTTGCCCGGGACAAGAAGGCTGGCGATTTTGGGGTGGCAACCACAACCGCAGCTCCATGCGTCGGCGCCATGCTGCCTTTCGCGGAGGAAGGGGTCGGAGCGATAGCGACACAGGCCTGGGTCAATGTGAACCTAGGCTACCAAGGTCTCGCATTGATGAGGTCAGGACTCTCTGTGAAGACCGCGCTCGAGGCGCTTCTTGCGGAAGACGCTGGCCGGTCGCGGCGACAGGTCATTGGAATTGACTTGCAGTCCGCGTACGGATATACTGGAGACGATTGTACTGGCGCAAAGGGACACAGAACTGGCGATGAGTTCGCCGTCGCCGGAAACATCCTCGCGGATACTAGGGTGCTGGACAACATGGTAGTAGCCTTTGAGAAGAGCAAAGGCGAACTCTGTGGACGGCTCCTCCTGGCCTTGGAAGCGGGCCAGGAGGCCGGAGGAGATCACAGAGGCAAGACCTCCTCAGCGCTTCTCGTCGCATCAGCCAGGCCGTTGTTGTATCACAACCTGAGGGTGGACTATCACGAGGACCCGTTGAAGGAGCTGAGAGCGGTGTACGAGAAATGCGTCAGGATGCAGGAGGAGTTCGGCGACGATATCGACATCGCGAACCTCAGGCTCAAAGTTCTCAGCATCCACAAATGATGCTCCGAAGGTAGGCTTCCTGTGGAGAACCCGCACGGACCTCCCAAAAACTGTCCGCAACAGCCTTCCTTGTCGTCCCAAAACGCATTTATAGCGAAATATGTTTCACCGAAGGTCCAGAGAGACATAAGAGCGCGTCGGCTACCGATCCCGCGTGCTCGTGAGCCAAGGATTGCCGACAACGGAAACTGTTGAGGGGGAATCGAAGGATGACCTTGCTCGAGATCAATGACTTGAAGACATATTTTAAGACGCAAGAGGGAACACTGAAGGCAGTGGACGGAATCAGCTTCGACCTGGACAAGGGCCAGGCGATGGGTCTTGCAGGGGAGTCTGGGTGCGGCAAGACGACCGCCGCTCTGTCCATCATGAAGCTCCTCCCGGCGAACGGATACATCGCTGGGGGCAACATCAACTTCATGGGCCAGGACATGGCCAGGGTCACGGGCGACAAGCTGAGGGCTATCAGGTGGAGGGACATATCGATCATTTTCCAGGGCGCCATGAACGCTCTCAACCCGGTCAAGAGGGTCGGCGATCAAATCACCGAGCCAATCCTTCTTCACGAGAAGGTGGATGAGGAGGTCGCTCTGAAAAGAGTCAAGGAACTCTTCGAGCTCGTAGGCATAAACCCGAACAGGATCAGGGAGTATCCGCACGAGTTCAGCGGCGGCATGAGGCAGAGGGTCATGATCGCAATGGCCCTAGCATGCAGACCGAAGCTCGTCATCTGTGACGAGCCCACGACAG
>Ga0315295_10002835_pt1 | contig 14654 bp, 9 predicted proteins | sample YL17G14_0_MG_FD_204453 | JGI IMG/M metagenome (GOLD analysis project Ga0315295, IMG submission 204453) | Sediment microbial communities from Yellowstone Lake, YNP, Wyoming, USA - YL17G14_0 | ecosystem: Environmental > Aquatic > Freshwater > Lake > Sediment | place: USA: Wyoming | collected...
AAACCCATGGTGGGACCGATACCGAGTGATGTGTCGCCTCCTGGTCTTCCGCGAAACATCCTCGACGACCCGTTCGCCGTGCGGGCGAACCGTGAGACAGTTGCCGGTGAGATCCTCCTGACGTACGACCCGGCGCCGGCGACCTGGATGTGGGCCTGGGACAATGACACGCGTGAGGACGCCTCCCTTGCATGGAGTTTGGGGTTCGTCTTCCGCCACTTTCCAACCACGATGGACGCCGCCATAGGTATCCTGGAGGACGGCACAACAACTTTCGCGTTCCCAGCGGCGACCCCGCCGCGCGACCTGTGGGAAGTGAACGCCAGGATCGTCTCGGTGCCCGGCCGGAACAAGCGCCTGGTGGCGCACCTGTTCGCCGGCACCGGCGAGCCGAACGGCGACGACACACGCCTGATCCACCGGTACGGCGGCGATGCGCGCTTCACCTGGGGTCCCGCGGCGCTGGCGACCTTTGTCAAGATCAACGACTGGGGACCCTACGACTATCACCGCGATTTCAACCTAACCTTCCCTATGCAGCTCATGGGGGACGTTTCCTACTCGCTCGGCGCTCCGAAGTGGTTCGGATTCCCCCAGACGCGCCTGGGTCTAAGGGGGACCTGGCGCTCGCTGGACCGGTATTCGCCTCGATACTCACCCGACCTGGTGTCCGACCCGACGGCTTCGGAATCGGACGGGGCCGAGTGGGAGATCAGGACCTATCTCCATGTGGCTATCTGAGGCGGGAGTGGTGGAGCTATTTCGCCAGGTGGCAGGCGGCGGAATGGTCCCGGCCGTACATCACCAGTTCCGGCGAGAGTTCCCGGCAGATGTCTACGGCCAGGCTGCACCGGGGATGGAAGCGGCAGCCAGTGGGAGGAGTGCGCAGGCTCGGTGGTGAACCGGGGATGCTCGAGAGCTCTCCGATACCGCCGTGTACCGAGGGGAAGGAACGAAGGAGTCCCTGCGTGTAGGGGTGTTTCGCAGCTCTGCGGAGCTCCGCCGACGGTCCAGCTTCCACGAGCTTCGCGGCGTAGAAGATCGCTACCCGGTCAGAGAACTGGAGCATCCGGGCGAGATTGTGCGTGATGAAGAGCACGGAGAAGCCGCGCCGCCGCTGCAGCTGACGGATCTCCTCGAGGATCGCATATTCCACTATCACATCCAGAGCCGTGGTCGGCTCATCCAGGATCACGAGGGAGGGCTCCAACGCCATTGCCAGCGCGATGCACACGCGCTGGCGCATTCCCCCCGAGAGCTGATGCGCGAACGAGTCGATGCGGTCGCCGGGGATGCCGACCATCTCCAGAAGTTTGACCGCCCCTTCTCTGGTCTCGCTGGCGTTCGCTGCGTCGTGCGCCAAGAGGGTGTCGGTGATCTGCTCGCGGACGGAGATTACCGGATTGAGTGCGTCCATCGCGCTCTGGAAGACCATGGAGATGCGTTTCCAGCGCAGCTCGCGCAGCTCGCCCTCGCCGATCGAGAAAAGATTGCACCCCTCGAACAGCGCCTCGCCGCGGGATATGACCGCGGGGGGTGGCAGTATCCTAATCAGGGCCTGGGCCATCGTGCTCTTCCCGCAGCCCGATTCCCCCGCGATGCCGACGAATTCACCCCCGCGGATATCGAGTGATACACCGTCGACCGCCCGGACGGGTCCCTGATCGGTGATGTAATCGACACAGAGGTCCCGAATGGAGAGAAGAGTCTCGTTCATCGTTCTATCACCACCGGAGTGGATCGCGTTGGCTCATGTCCCCTGCTCCGCAGATGCGTGCGCCAGGCATGTTCCATCTGGAGCCGTGGATTTGTGATCTCGTCGAAGCCGGAATTGAGCAGGATCAGGCCGAACCCGATCAGCGCGAGCGAGATACCGGTGGGGGCGAATGTCCACCATGCGCCGGTTAGGAGTGCCGCGTCGTTCTGCGCCCAGTAGAGGTTCGTGCCCCAGGTGACGGCCGACACGTCACCCAGCCCGAGGAACTCGAGACCCACCTGCGCTCCTATCGCATAGACAGTGCTGCCGATTACCTGCGCCACGAGGAGAGAAGTCATGGTGGGCAGGATTTCGCAGGCTACGATCCGGAAGCTCGACTCGCCGGACACGATTGCCGCGGCGACGAAGTCACGCCTGCGCTGAGCCAGGGTCTGCGCTCGTATGACGCGCGCGTTCCAGGCCCATCCCGTAACCACGAGCACCAGACCGAGCGTAAGCGGGCCGGTCGGTAGGTAGGCGGCGATGACGATGGCGAGCGGCAGCCCGGGGATGACCAGGAAGATGTTGAAGAGCAGCGAGAGGAGCCCGTCCGCCCGTCCGCCGAAGTACCCGGCCGCGATGCCGATCAAGCCCCCGATCGCTACAACGACCAGTCCGACGCCGAATCCGATTGCCAGCGACGTCCTGGCGCCCGCGACCAGCTGGGCGAACACGTCCTGCCCTTGGCCAGTGGTGCCGAGCCAGTGCCCGGCCGAAGGCGGCTGAAGCGGCATGCCGACGGGCGCTTTCGGATCTCCCACGAGCAGCGGCCCGAGGAGGGCGAGGAGGACAAAAAAGGAAATGATGACGGTCCCCGCCGCCGCCTTACGGTCGCGGCGCATGGCATTGAGCCATACCGACAAGCCCGATTCCCACTTCAGCGTCGATTCCTTCACAATGCCGCCTCCCGCGTGCGAGGATCGAGCCAGAGGTAGAGGACATCCACCAGCAGATTGGCGCCGAGCACGGCAAGCGTGATGGCGAGGAAGATGCCTTGCATGAGCGGGTAATCCTGGTTTCGGACGGCCTGCACGAGCAGGTATCCCTGGCCAGGATACGAGAACACTATCTCGGTGAGCAGTGAGCCTCCGAGGACGAACCCGACCGCCATGCCGAATCCTGTCACACTCGGCAGGAGCGCGTTGCGCGCGGCGTACCGCAGGACCACCCGCGACTCCGGAAGCCCCTTGGCGCGGGCGAGGTTCACGTAATCGGAACCGAGCACGGAGATCATCGTGTTGCGCATCGAGATGAGCCATCCGCCGAGGGTTGCCAGCACGACCGTGGCGATCGGCAGCGCGGCGTGGCGCACGACGTCGGCGATGAACACGAGGGAGAATCCTGGCGTGAGGTCGTCACCGTACGCATGTCCGAGCGGGAACCAGCCTAGTGTGAATCCGAGGAGGTACAGCGCGACCATTGCCAGCCAGAAGTATGGAAATGCACCGAGGAACGCTAACGCCGGCGTCAGGCAGGTGTCGATGAAACCGTGTCGCCACCATGCGGCGGCGATTCCGAGAAGGGTGCCGATAGTGAAGCTGATCACAACCGCCGTACCGGCGAGGAAGATCGTCCAGATCAGGCCGGTGCCGATCACTTCCAGCACGGGGCTGGGGAAATACGCCACCGAGATGCCGAAATCACCATGGAGGACGCGTCCGAGATACGTGAAATACTGACTGATCAGGGGCGCGTTCGTGAGGCCGAACGTCTCCCGCAGCGCCTGGAGCGCTTCGGGGCCCAGCGTGCCGCGGAAGCGCGCGAACAGGGCCGTCGCCGGATCGCCCGGCATGAGGCGCGGAAGAAAGAAGTTGAGCGTCAGCGCCGACCACGCCGCCAGAAGGTAGAACCCCATCCGTCGCAACAGGTACCGCAATTACGCCTCCTAACGTGGTCTGAGTCTCGTCAAAACCAGCAGGCATTCGCCCCGGTCGAACTTGTTCGGTGATGGATCCGCGTACGGCCGCTCCTGCGAAGGGAATCCCTCGAAACGGCTCGTGTTGTACTCGGCCCACGAGGGATTCGGATAGAGCGGGATCGCCGGGGCCTCGGCCACAAAGATCCGCTGGAGTTCGTCGCTCAGACGCCGCTGGCCCTCCGGATCGGATTCCTGCTCGAAATCAGCCAGTGCCTTGTCCGCCGACGGGCTGCCGTACCGGTGCCAGTTTCCCATCGACACCTCGCCGACCGGGCGTACCGTCGCTGAGGACATAAGCCACCGGTAGAACAGGTACGGGGTGGGGCCTTCGAACGACCATCCCATGCTCAGGTCGAATCTCCCTTCCTGGACCCGCTGGAACCAGGCGCTGAAATCGTAGGTCCGCACAGAAGCGTCGATCCCTACTTCCTTGAGTCCCCGGGCAATCACCTGCGATCCACGCACCCAGTCCGACCATCCCGAGACGGTCAGGATCTCGTATCGCCACGACGTCCCGTCCGGCAGTCGGCGCACGCCTCCCTCGCCACGCAGGTATCCCGTTTCGTCCAGCAGCGCGTTGGCGCGGGCGACGTCGTATCGTACCCAGTCGCCTTCTGCCGCTATCTCAGGATTTCGCCATGCTGCGTAGGCGTCACTGAGGCCGGTGGCGTCGGCGGGGCGGGAGTAGCGGTACAGGGCCACTTCGACGAGCAGATTACGGTCTATGGCCATGCTGATTGCCTTGCGGACCCGCACGTCGTTGAAGGGGGGGTGGGAGGTGTTTGCGTAGAGAAAAATGCTGCTGCCGGTGAGAGGGAACCAGTATCGGTGAGATTGCGGCCGGCGCTTCACGAACACCCGGTCGATAGCCGGTACGAAATTGCCCGCCCAATCCACCTCGTCGTAGACGAGCGCGAGGTTGGCGCGGTCGTTCGAAGGCATCGCGGGGAAGCGCAGCGCGGCGATGTACGGCAACCCCTTCTGCCAGTAACGGGGATTGCGTCCCAGCTCGTAGATCTGATTTCGGAAGACTCGCACCACCGTGAACGGGCCTGTGGCCACCGGATCCTCGTTGGGGAAGGCGACCGGATCCTGCACACCGCTCCAGATGTGCTCGGGGACTATCTGCTGGGCCGCCACCTCGTCGAAACCGGGTATGAAGACCCGCTTGAAACGAAAATCGACGGTGCGGTTGTCGAGCGCCGTTACATCTGCGAGGAAGCTCCAGACGCCCCTGCGGTCCAGGGCAGGATGACGCTTTAGCAGCTTGAATGTGAAGGCGACGTCCCGCGCGCTGAATTGTCGGCCGTCCGACCATAGCACTCCGTCGCGGGTGGTCACCCGCAGCACCAGGTTCCCCTCGAGCCATTCGTGCGACACGCCGAGCCACGGGACATACTCGGTATGGACGCTGTTGAATATGAAGAGCGGTTCGTAAATGCCTGCCAGAGTCGGCCACCGGGCCGCCGTCGCCGTCGTCAGGGGATTGAAGTTCCGGACCCAGGAGGCCTGTTGCTCCTGCGAGACGACGAGCACTCCTTCCGGAGGTCGAGGTTGCTGCCTGACGCAAGACGCTGCCGCGAGGGCCGGGAGCAGCGAGGCTATCATTACCGCCGGCCGGAGGAACGCGCAGTGTCTCATTGCAAGACCTGGTAGACCCGGACCCAGTCGACCAGCATCGTCTGCGGAAAGGTTGTGCTCTCGTTCGGAGGGCCAACGAAGTTCCCGCCCACCGCAACGTTCAGAATGATGAAGAACGGATGATTGAAGACCCAGTACCCGCTGCTCGGAAGGTCGGCCGGAGTAACGGTCAGGTACGACTTGTTGTCCACCATCCATGTGATACTGTTCTCGCTCCATTCTACGGCGAACACGTGGAAGCCGGCGTCGAATCCGGCCCCTTCGAGGATATACCGCTTGCTTATGGCGCCGCCACCATAGTACCCCGGGCCATGGAGGCTGCCGTATATCACGTTCGGTTCCTGGCCGCGGTACTCCATTATATCGATCTCGCCGCATGTCGGCCAGCCGACGGTGGTGAAATCCGCGCCGAGCAACCAGAAGGCCGGCCATATTCCCTGACCCAGGGGTAGGCGAATGCGCGCCTCGAACCGTCCGTAACGCTGACTGAAATGCGTCCAGGTGATCATGCGCGCTGAGGTGTATTCGCACCCCTGATAGGTCTCCTTTCGGGCCGTCATGGAGAGATGGCCTTCGCCATCGAGGGACGCGTTCTCGGGGCGGCCTGTGTCGTATTCGAGCTGGGCGTTGCCCCAGTCAGTGCCAATGTCGAAGAGCCACTTGGTCGTGTCGGGTGACTGTCCGGCCGGGCCGTCGAAATCATCCTCCCACACGAGCTGGTACTCCTGCTCAGTGCTGTCGCGGTGGCAGCCGCACGCCGCGGCGAGCGCGATTGCGGCGATAACCACCGCAAGCACAGCTCTGCCCGCTGATAAGCGATATGGTTTTCTCCTTGGCGAATTTTTCGTCATCACCGTGGTCCTTGACGTCATTTGCCGCTCCCGTCTATCGTCACTTGTGGAAGTAAACGTTGTCGATGAACGCCGTTATCCCGGGGCTGGCGCCGGATATGATGAGCTGCGCGAGGTGCGCTCTATTCACGAGGCCCATGGGTCCTCCCATGAAGCTCCCGAGAGGGATGTCGAGGTTCGCCCAGCTCCCGGGGACGATCGCGGGAGTGGTCGCCTCGGTGAAAGTCAGTTCGCGCTCGCTGTCGGGGGCCCCAAGGTACGTGCCGTCTTCGCCGAAATCGACGAGTTTCACTTTGAAGAACGTCACGCCTTCCGGCACCCATACGTCGATGTTGAAATACGCCATCTGCGTCGCGTCGATGAGTTCCGACTCAAACACGATGCCGGCGTAAACGAGATTCGTATATGCCTTGACGTCGTCCCCCGCGATCTTGAAGTCCGTGACGTCGGCCATATCAGGCCAGTCGGCCGACCAGGAATCCACGGTGATATTGTTGTAGACGTTGCTGAACAGCGAGATGACGTCCGCCGCGGGAACCGTCGGCGTCGGTGCCGGCACGGTGGGAGCGGGAGAGACGTTCAGGGTCAACTCGCCGACGGCAGGCGTCTGGCCGAGCGCGGCCGTAATAATCGCGCTTCCGGCTCCAACCGCATGGATCGCTCCATCGGCGATCGTCGCGACGGACTCGTTAGATGAAGCGAAAGTCAGATACCCAGGCATGTGCACGATGACTTCGTTGTTCCCTTCCACGGCAAATGTGGTCTGTGTGCCAGTGACGTTCACCGTCGCTCCGACGAACGTGCTTGAGGTCCGCGACTCCATAGTCGGGCGCGGATTCGAGATCGAGGTGACCTGCCTGAAGATCACCTGGTCGAACCAGATCGTGTGGCCTTCGGCGCCTTCGGCAGCCTCTGCGAAGAAGAAGAGCCCTCCCTCGCGCACCAGCTTCGAGGGCAGAGGGACGGGGATAACGTAATACGTCCATTCGGTCGTGAGCGGGATGTTATTCCACTGAGCCGTGTATTTTGAAGTGCCGGTATTGTCGTTGCCGAGTCCGGCAACATTGAGCGTTGATGCCTTGCTGGCTTTCGCCCAGAAGGTCAGCGCGTTGTAACTCGATAGATCGCGCAGCACGCTCGTCGTGAAAGCTCCCCCCGTGTATTCGCCCGGGGCGGGCACGGTGACCTTGAGGGAGGCGATCCCGTCGTGCTTCTCCTGGGCGTCGATCGTCACTGCGTACAGATACGAACCCATGAAGGCCTGGAAATCGACCTTCGAGCCGAAGTCGTCGTCGAAAACGACCGGGTCGGTGGGGGCGGCCGCCGGTTTGAGGGGCCCGGTATCCCGGCTACAGCCCGCGGCCGTGAGAAGCATCAGAGCGGCAAGAACGGCCGCTTGAATCAGATTGTTGGTTTTCATGACAGCCTCCGAATGTGACAGAGCGTCTCCACTATCCGAGAGTCGTTGGGTTCGAGCGTCGACCGCATCCTCCGGCGGTGGCCTACCGGCTGTCTTGCCGGACAATCAGGTATTCCGCTCGCGGTGCATGGGAAATGGCAATCATTAATTCTATCATAATATCAACGTGGCGGGGTAACGTGGTCAACAACATTCTGGGAGTGTGTTCCGAGACGGCAGGACCGCCATCGACGTGATCGGCCGAGAGCTCGCTCATCCGCTCGTGCCGCGCCGTTGGTTTATTCACGAGCGCCTTGGCTAGTATCCGCACGAGCTCCTTCCGTGCTCCGGGCAGCAGGCAATCGGTGAGGGGCCGGTTAGTAAGGAAGAGGGCATTGCACGCTCTGGGATATCGGAGTGGCTGCTCAGGTAGGACTCGAACCTACAACCCTCCGGTTAACAGCCGGATGCTCTACCATTGAGCTACTGAGCAACCAATTAGCTGACAACAGTTCTTGATATTCCTCGGTTCACCACCCACGCACTGTAGTGGGACCGTCAGCCTCGCATTATAGAGGCTCTGCCTGCGCCAGTCAACAGTCGGACGAGTTTGCTGTGGGGCCAAAGGGATACTGTCAACAAACATATGGAAGTAGCTCAGACCGGCAGAGCAAGCAGGAAGTTCGCGGCATCGATCACGTGAACGCTGCCGGACATCCCGGGGCGGGCACAATCGAGGACTACCTGGATCCGATGCTTCACCTTGAGGCGATCCGCGAAGTAGCCCATGGCCGAGGCAGGGGATTTCTCCGACAGCTTTGCCTCGACCAATGCCCATGGCTTGCGCTCCAGAGTGAGCAGGAAATCCACTTCGCGCTTCTCTTTGTCCCTAACATAGTGAAGGTTGAGTGGGGGCAGTCCCCAATCCTGTGTGAAGTGACACCACTTTAGCAGATGCCCTGCTACCAGGTTCTCAAAACGCGCTCCCTCATCCGCGACCTCCGACCAGTCCCACAGATAGATTTTCGGTTCCTTGCGCAGGGAACGCACCATGCTCCCTGCGAAAGGGCGTATCAGATACAGGAAGTACAGACGCTGGAGGCAGTCAGTCCACTGGCGGACCGATTCCGTGGCCACCTGCAAGTCCTCGCGAAGTGAGTTGTAAGACAAAACTCCACCGGAGCGGAGAACCAGAAGCTCGACCAACTCCTCCACGTGCGAGAGCATTCTAATACGCGTGAGATCTCGTAGATCTTCCCTCACGATCAAAGTGCGGCGTTCCTGGAGCCACAGACGATGATGCCGTTCGTTTCTCTTTATGAACGGCTCTGGAAAGCCACCCCAGCGGAGCAGAGCGCGGAGTGTCTTCTTCGCCTCTAGAGAGGCAGGCTTTGCCAAGTCGAGAAGGGTGGCCAACGTCGCAGCGGGATGTTCGTCGAACGTTGAACCGCCAGGGTCGACGGCTTCTCTGACGGACAGGGGGTGCAGCCTGTACTGATGATAGCGACCAAGCAGGCTGTCGCCGCCGCGCTGGTATACGTCCAGTCTTCCGCTGCCAGTTACCATCAGGTCTGCCCAGTCTCCGCGCGTGTCCCATAGGCCCTTCACGTAGGACTTCCACCGTGGATACTTGTGAATTTCGTCCAGGACCACGAGGGGCTTGATTCCCTTGCGCTTGGGCCGATATGCATCGAGGAAGCCGTATGGTGAGTTGATAAATTCACGGCGCCACTGAAGATCATCCCAGCTGCGGTAGAGGTCGCCGGACTTGCGATTCTCAAGCAGGGTCCGGGCGAGAGTTGTTTTCCCGACCTGCCGGGGCCCGACGACGAAGGCAATTTTCCGGTGAGGGAAGTGCCCAAATTCCAGGAGGTTCTCTAAAGTCCGCTTCATATGACTATCTTCTATCATTATAGAAGTTAGTCAAGACAAATTTCCACGCTCATGGAATACGGTCGGGCCAGTCTGGCGTTGGGCTGAAAGCGACAACCTCGTCGAAAAGAAGAAGGCAGGCGCCTTAGGGGAACTGACTCGAACAAGTGTGCGGCGAGCGAGCGTGTGATGGTCGCCCGGCTTTGTGCGGGTCAAGGCAGACGCCTGCCGAAGTCCTTTATGGTTGGGTATGAATCAGGTTCCGCTCGGCTAGAGCTTGAGTTTCCTGCGCCCCCTCGCCGCGACGCTACGCTCTGGCGCCAGTTAACGTCCGGCCTAGATATTCAGCCAATACGTCAGCTTCACCAGGAATATATTGTCCGGTGCGGTATCGAAGAGACTCTCCGCGTCCCTCGAAAGGTCCAGGTCGCCCGGGCCGATGTCGTTTTCCTTGAACTGGGTCCACACCACGTACAGCGTCGAGCCGGGCCTGTACTCCCATCTGAACACGGCATTCACTCTCAGGGACTTGTAGTTGAAGTCGGGGTTCTCAAAATCGTACGTCTGAGCTGCGTCCACTCCCGGGCCATCGGGATCGACGTGGTAGTACTCGCCATCGATCAAATCGATCGTGGACCCGCCCGTGCCATACTTGTTGAAGTCAAACGTTCCCGCCCTCGCGAACTCCTTGAAATCCTTGTAATCTCCCGTGGAGATCAAGGGCTGCGCATAGAGCTGGAAGCTTGTCTTGGGCGTAAACGCGCAGTTGATCCTCAACCCCAGCGACACGGTCGTCTGGTCCATGGTCGCGAAGATGTAACGGGTGCCGTAGGTGCCAGTTGCCAGCGGATCCCCGAATGCATCCACCCACTGTGCAACGGGGTGAGAAACCTCGTACTGCGGAAGCAGGCTGAGACTGACTCCGCTCGACGGCTTGAACGTCAACTCGCCCTGGGCCGCGAGCCCGTTACCGCCCGCGCTGTTGGCAGCCCACTCTCCCCATGCCCCAATCTCGAACTTCTTTCTCTCGTCCGAGCTCAACTCAAGCTCTGTCCAGACGTTTGACGGGTGTCTGACGAGGGGACCGCCACGCGTGTACTCGTGATCCAGCACCTCCGCAAACCAGCCGCCCTCGAGCTCGGAATGCCAGTAATTCGTAAAGTTGGCGCCCATGAAGGTCAGATAACCGTCCTTGATTCTCCTCCCGCTGAAGTCGAAGCTCTTCGCCGTCGCAGCGTACGCCCACTTCTCTCGGAAAATCCACGAAGGCTTGAACCAGCTGTAGCCGCTCACCACGTGGCCCACGATCCTGTCGCTTCGCTGGTGAAAGCCGGCGTCATTGGTGTTGAACTCGGGCGAGAGAGCTCCGAGTGCAATGTTGAGCTGGCTGTTGCCTTTCTCCTTGTTGAGAGCGACGCGGCCGCCCCATCCAGCCAGAGAAGTTGCCAGGGAATCTATCTTCACCTCGGGTGCGTCGGGCCGCTGGAAGTAGTGCGAGTAACTCTCCTGAAGGGAGAGAATGGACTCCTTGCTCCCCTCGATGCGCGTGCCGCCCAGCCATCCGGTAAGGACGTAGGACTTGCCGGTACCCAGGAAGGTCCATCCATCCACGCCGGCTGCAAATGCGCGCTTGGTGAAATCGGTTTCGAGAAGGGGGTCCTTCATGTCGCGGAGCACGCTCGTGGCGATGAGGCCGAGCGAGCTCTGTCTATCCCCGAACTCCTTCTTAGTTCTGAGCACGGTGAATGACGTGAGCGGCTCTATCTCGTCTTTGTACCTTGTGACTCCGTCATCCACCTCGGCATATTCTCTCTGTGTGACTGCCTGGAGCAGACCCAGAGAAGTGCCGTTGGGTAGTTTTCCAGTGAGCTTTGCGGCGCCCAGTATCGTAGTCACGTCAGGTCTATCCACGTATCCGTCGTGCCTCTCGTCGGCCTCCGGCGCCCTGCCTATGCGCCTCGAGTAGAAGAAGGACGGTGCCATCCAGTTGATACCCCAGTTGTTCGAGGCGCCTCCAATTCCGTATCCGAATATCTCTGAGCCTTCGATGAAAAATGGTCTCTTTTCCGTGAAATATGTCTCGAACTCGGAGAGATTCACGACTGCCGGGTCCACTTCGACCTGTCCGAAGTCTGGGTTGACGGTCCCGTCCACGGTGAGGTTGCTCCCGAGCCCCAACTTGAAATCGAGGCCTGCGTTTCCTGTGAGCTCGCTTCCGTCGTTGAACGGGTCGTCTTCGTCGACCTGGAGGTAGTCCGCCCGACCCACAGTGTAGGGCAGAAGCTCGATCCGAGAAGACGGCTTCACGCCCGCTATGCCCTTTATGTGCGCGAAGAGTGAGGCCAGCCTGTTCTCGTTCTTGGGCAGCCTGACAATGGAGTCTATTTCGTGGCTCCGCGCGACCAGCCTGAAGAAGTTGACTCCCCAGACCTGGTCATGGCCGTTGTGGAATCTTATCTGGGAAAAGGGGACTCTTATTTCGGTGGTCCACCCATTCTTGTCGGTCTTCGAAGCGGTCTGCCACACTCCGTCCCACGCGTCGTCTTTCCAGCATTCGTTGTAAATGGTCTGATCGATCATGCAGCCCGACGCCGTGGTGATGAATGCGTAGCCCGTTCGATGGTCGTGGAATGGGTCGAGGTCCACTTCGAGACAGTCGGACTCAGTCCATTCGTCTCTCCTGCCGAGCCGCTTTATGATGGAATCCGGGCTCGTGTCGTGCATGCGAGCGGCGAAGTAGATGGCCTCGTTGTCGTACGCGACCCAGACCTCTGTGGGAAGAGTGGGATTGCCGTCCTCAACCGGCTCGAGCTGGACGAAACTGTTCGCGCCCGGTCTCTGCCAGATGTCCTCTGTGAGGGCGCCGTCAACCTGGATGCCGCCGTCGATGACGCGCACGGCTTCGATTTCGAGTTGTCGCGTCTCCGGCGCTTGATCTGTCTCCTGTGCCCGGGCTTCAGCAGCGAGGGAGTGGACCGCAACGAGCATCAGGAAAAGCAAGAAAGCCGCCCGCACTGCAACAGTGGCAGTGCCGAGGCGCGCTCTCACAGTCAGCTTTCGGAAGAGATGTATTGCACAATGGGCTGCTGCCACGGCCGTCCCCGCGGCAACTCTGGCAGCACCACTCCGTACTGTCATAACCGTTCTCGCGAAAGCACCGGTTGCACTGTGGCGCATCTTTACAATGGTCCCCGCAAAAAGACTGACTGCATCATGACGTACCGTCACCATCAACTCCTGACTACTTTCGCCGTCAACTCGTTGGAAAACCAATTCCTGGGAACATCCGGCACGCATGAGTATAGCACGAGGTCAGAGCAAGGCCTCGTGGAGTCGCACTAGAACCCTCAGCGGGAGTCTCCGTAGAACCTTGAAGAGCTGCGCCAACCACCCTTGCCACGTATAGATACGACCACGAACGCAGGAAGTTTCAGCAGATTTTGATCCCCCTGGTGACAACCCCGGCGCCGCGTGGTATGCTGTCGCCGCATTGCTTGATCAGGACCGCCACAGAGGCCACATAGGGCCGCAGAGCCGCACAAGGAGGTTTCGATGGGTACTGTCATGAAGGATTTCCCGCAGCAGCTCACCGGCAAGTCTCCGGAGAAAGTCTGGGCAGCAGCGTGTCGAAGCTACGGCGTCATCTGGGGTCAGATGGGGCGAGCCGTCGTTGATGCTTTCGGCGCTGAAGGGGTCGAGGCCGTCAAGGAAGCTCAGAGACGCGTGGCCAGAAAACAGGTCCCTAAGGCCTTCGAGTCAGGCCGCTTCGAGCGCCACGCGAAGGGGATGGCGGAATACTTGCTGCTTGCCGAGCAGACTCTCGGTATGCATGTCGAGATGGAACCCGACGCCACCGCAGAACGAGCCGTCTTCCGATGGCTGGAGTGCCCTCTGTACGACGACCCCGTCAAGGAGTCCACGCCCGAGCTCTGTCTGGCCTACGATGAGTTCGAGATGGAAGCAGTGAAGCTCGTTCATCCTCAGCTCGCTTGCACGATAACCAAGTGCAGGGGAAAGGGAGACAATTGCTGCGAGATGGTCTTCGAGATGAAAAAATAGTTCTCCATCACCCAGTGCGCGAGACAACGGCGAGAAGAAATGAACAAGACTGAAAAAAAACACTAAGAAGAGACCGATGACAGAGAAGGCCACGACGAGGACAAAGAGGCCGGCGAAGCCTGCGAAGGCGGCAAAGACGGCGAAGAAAGCGAGGAAGGCGAAAAACACCAAGAACACACGAACGAATGCTGCGACGACGGCCCGGGCCGGCAGAGGCACGTCCTCGGATGTGAAGAGGCCTCGCGCGACCCAGCCCGTTCCGGGGAGATCCCCCGCGCGCACACCCTCGAAGGGCGGTCCCATCTCACCGAATCCCTGGCGCGTGACGAAATCCGGGACCTCGTTGGGGACTCTCTTCGATCACGCGTGGGATGCAATTCTGGTTGCCGACAGGAAGCGCTGCATCGTGGACGCGAATCCCGCTGCCTGCCGGCTCTTCGAAGCCTCCAGGGATCAACTCCTCCAAATGAGACTGGACAATCTTCGTCACGTCTTCTCGAAGAGCAGATACAAGCAACTTCTGGATGGCACGCTCCGGCCGCCGGTAATTAGGGGAGAGCACTTTGTGCGGATGAGGGACGGGAGCCAGAAGACCCTCGACACCATAGGCGCGCGAATCGACGGGAATCACGCCCTTTTCGTCGTCAGAGACGTCTCGCAATACCGGCGCCTGTATCAGCAGATAGAGATGGAGAGGAAGAGGCTATACGACGTCCTCAACGGCATGAACGATCCAGTCGTTCTGGTCAGCCCCCACTTCCGGATCGAGTTCCTGAACGGAACGGCGAGAGAGCATTTCGGTGAGTGCAAAGGACAGCTCTGCCACCGCGCGCTGGCCGGCGCGACGAGACCCTGCCCCGACTGCAAGCTGCCTGCGGTGCTCTCCGGCAAGGAAGAGCGCCAGGTGTACGAGTTCAGAGACAAGAAAGGGCGCTGGCTCGAGGTCAGCATCACCCCGCTGCTTGGTCCTCGGGGACCGGCTGGCGGCATCCTGGCGATGAGAGACATCAGCGAACGCAAGCAGGTGGAGGAGAAGATCAAGGCCTCAGAGGAGAAGTTCCGCAGCATTATCAGACACGCCGGTCCGGGAATCGTCTACGTAGACCTGGCTGGAGTGCACGTTGACGTAAACGATGCGTTCTGCGAGATGACCGGCTT
>Ga0315295_10002836_pt1 | contig 14652 bp, 16 predicted proteins | sample YL17G14_0_MG_FD_204453 | JGI IMG/M metagenome (GOLD analysis project Ga0315295, IMG submission 204453) | Sediment microbial communities from Yellowstone Lake, YNP, Wyoming, USA - YL17G14_0 | ecosystem: Environmental > Aquatic > Freshwater > Lake > Sediment | place: USA: Wyoming | collected...
GTCGGAGTCGGCGGAACTGGCGTGTCCATTGGTGTGGAGGCAGCCGGCGTCACTGTGATGCACGCCGACAACAATAGCGCGGTTAAGAGCCAGGAATGTCGAAAGCTCATTCTTTCCTTTGAGTACAGATTCCCGAAGACGTTGCATTGTACCCGAAAGGGTCAATGCTTCCCGATGTCCCCCGCACAAGCGGCCTCCCGTGAGGATCACTATCGATTAAGCTCCCATATGATGCGCAAGCCGTCCAGAGTGAGCCAGGGCGCAAGGATATCGATCACCCGGGTTTCATGAGCCACGATCTCAGCCTGGCCGCCGGTGGCGATCACCTTCATGTCTGCCCCCAGTTCGTCCCGGAAGCGCCTGACCATGCCCTCTGCCATGCTGACGTAGCCGAAAAGCAATCCGGATTGCATGGCGTGCACGGTATTCCGGCCGATGACCGAAGGCGGGCGCTGCAGATCAATGCGCTGCAATTTGGCTGTGTGGGTGAAAAGCGCGTCCGCGGCAAGATTGATCCCGGCGGTGATGGCGCCGCCCAGGTATTCTCCCTCTTTGGTCACCGCGTTGAAGGTCGTGGCGGTGCCAAAATCGATGATGCATGCCGGTCCGCCATATAGACGCAGCGCGGCCACCGCGTCGGCGATGCGATCAGCGCCCACAGCCTTGGGATCCTCGTAGCGGACTCGGATGCCGGTCTTTACACCCGCATCCACTACGAGCGGCTCCTGCCGCAGGTACTCGCGGCAGGCTTGGGCCACGCGCTGGGTGAGCTGCGGAACAACGGAAGCCAGGCAAATGCCGGTGAGAGCATCGGCACTGCGGGCAGCATGCTCAAGTAGTCCCAAGAATTGCAGGCCGTATTCATCCGGCATGCGGTCGTGATCCGTGGCGAGCCGCCAGTGGGGTCCCAGCTTGTCGTCGTCGTACAAGCCCAGAGTCAGGTTCGTATTGCCTACGTCAATCGTGAGCAGCATGTTTCACTCCGTGACCGGTTGGCGGGCAGGGGCAAGAACTTGTTCTGCCTCCCGGCTCGCGCACAGTGTGAGAAAGAGCAGCAGCGGAAAGATTTGCAGCACAATGCGGGTCGATGAATAGGAGAGGTGCCAGGCAAGGTCGTAGGGTGAGACCAGGTAAGCCGCATAATAGCCCAGCACCTGGATGATCAGGATGGCGATGCCTGCACTGTAGGCAGGTCGGTGTTCTGGCGAGACCGGTGACCGGAAGAGCACATAGTAGATTGCCAGGAAAGGAATAATGCCGATTCCAAGGCCGGCAATTCCCCAGCTGCCAAAGCCTTTGATCTCGCTCCACAGGTATTGGAGGATCAAGGTGTGACGGGAAACATCGGCCAGCTGGTTCGTGGATCCGCCAGCAACTGCGCTGACGATGTCGCCCGAGGGAGCCAGGAAGAGCTTGAAGGACAGAGCCACAGCGAGTGGCACCGCCAGGCCAGCGGCAAAGCTAAGCGTGCTGCGCCAGAAATGCCGTCGGGCGAAGGTGAGCACCACGGCAGCTGCCGCGCCGACTACCAGCACGCTGCCCTCGTTCTTGGTCCAGGCTGCCAGCCCGGTGGTGATGCCCGCCAACACCATCAGTCCGGCGCTCCCTCGAAGGACGTATAGATAGAGCAGAGTGCCGGTCGCCAGGACAAAGAAGGCCATCGGCACATCAGCCATCTGCCGGGCACCTTCATTGACAAAGACTGGAATTCCCCAGAGGATGGTCAGCCCCAACGCTGCCTGTCCAACAGACTTCATGGCCGCCAAAGCGCTAGTTGCCAGTCCGGCGCAGGCGAGCGCAAACAATGCACTTTGGAGCATCGGCACGGCCGCCGAGTCTCTCCCGAGCATCTCCCAGCCGGCCGCGATGTTCATCGCCAGGAGCAAGGGATAGTCGGCATGGAAAATCGGGTCCATCTGGGAAGAAAAGGACTCCAGCCAGTGCGCCTGGTCAAAGTAGACGAATCGTGCGGCGCGGTTGTACATCATCCACGCATCCCAGTCTCCCTGCCGGCGGCGAAGCAGGTAATTGGCCGTGCCTAGGAGCGAAATCACGAAAACGATCCCGCTGATGATAACCAGAGCGCGCTGGGTGGGCGTCAGGCTTGGAAGCAAGCCGGGAGACCAGCCCGATCTCCCACCGCGCAGCTCCCGCGCTGCGGCGATGATAAACAGACACCCAAGACAAACCAGGTCAATGTAGATGAAGGCATTGTGGCCGGGAAGAATCAGCAGATACAGAAAGTAAAGCAGCGACCGTAGCCCCAGTCCGATGCCAATTCCGAGGCAGGCTTTGAGGATGATGCTCCAGAACGTCCGATCCGGCCACAGGATGTGCACCAGGAGCATGCCGCTTATGATGGCTGGCGTGAAGGCCAAAACGGCGCCCATCCTCAGCTCTCGATCCGATGAAGCAGATAGAGCCCTCCCTTGAGGGGGAGGACATCGAATTCACCACGATCCTTGGCGTTCCAGCGGGCGAATGCCTCATTGCTGAGGTTGGCGACATTCCATTCCTGATTTGTGCCCCTCACAATGATGATCGGAGCCAGTGCGTACTGCGTGAGGATGTACTCGCCCTCGTCGTTGGCCGGGTCAAACGTCGCACCGGGGACATCGGAATCGGAAATGTAGCCCACCACACCACGGAAAAACGGCAGCTGCTCCTTTAGTGGCCCAAAACGCACTTCCCATTGGGCAACCGGATCTTCGGAGATGCTTCCCAATTCCCGGGTCGATATGAGATTCTGAATGCTGGCGTAAACGCTTGCTACAGCGATGAGTCCGAGGAAGACTCGCTGCAGCCAGAGGATCCTCATGCGGCGCTTTCCGGAGTTTTGACCTGCTCGATGATCTCGGCGATCAGATCGAAGCGGCTGAATTGGGGCATGATATACACACCCTGTGCCCACTGCTTGATCTGCTCAATCAATTCTACCGCGATCGCCACGCCTTGCTATGGCTTCTTGATTACCGTCAGCAGCGCGCCCTGGCGCTCGATGACATGATCGACCGGCGCCTCCGGGTATGACTGCAGATCAAGATCAAATCGCGTTAGAGCGACCACATAATCGTAGTGATCGGACCGCTCAGATTCGTACGTCGAGTAGATCTTGAGATCAGGCCGTGCATATTCCTGCAGAAGGTGCGTAGGCCCCTCCACCCAGACACTTGCATTGACGGGTGCGGCCCTGGCCAGGTAGGCCGCGGCCTCGCGGTAGGAGGTGCCCCAATAGTCCAATTCGTACCTCCGGAATGCACCCTGGACGCCGCCCACGAGCCGGTTGTAGTAGATGTACTCGTACGGATGCAGACACACTCCGTCAACAATTCCCGGCAGGACGGCCAGCGCGATCACGGCAACCTGAAGCGGAATGCGCCTGAGCTTTTCAAACACAAGCCCGGCCAGCATGAACATGGGCGAAAGTACGAAAAGCACCTGTCGGAAATTGTCGTAGAGCGGTGACCGCGTGACGACGAATCCGATGAGCGGCAGCACGCACCAAACCGATGTCAGGATTAGAAGGTCGCGGCTGGCGCGGCGCTTCCTGGTCGTCTCAAAGATGGCAATGGCCGTGCCGGCAAGAATCAGCAGCCACGCTGGTTCTGTGAATTGAATTGCCAGCAAGACGGGGAGGTAGGAAGACGGCAGATCCGTACTGGGGTAAAAGGTGCCATTGAACAGGACCATGCCTTGCCACGGGTAGCGTGACATCACCAGCGCGCTCTCGGCGAGGTGCCCCAGGGGATCAGGCCATAGGTATGGCCAGGTCGCGTACATGGTAAAGAGCGCCAGCACGACATATGTCAGCAACAGTGGCAGCGCCCTGCGTCCGTATTTCCAGACGGCATAGGCTGCCACGATAAGTGCGGCGAGGGGCCCAAGGATTCGGATCGATGTACTGAAGCCGAGGGCAAGTGCAGCGGGCGCGACCGCGGCCAGCCGTCGCACCGCGTTTGGCGCGTTCCGCCACAGCATACCCACGACGGCTGTGAGAAGCAGGAGGAAGACCGCGCGAATCCGGAGGAACAACACGAAGTACTTCTCAATGTATACCGCAGGATCGACGCTGCGGATGTCTGTGGCAATGCTTGTGAGGATATTGGCTTGGCCCGCCGCTGCCGCCTGAACAAGGCTCTCAATCCAGGAATGAACGACTGGCGTGACCACGACCAGTCCGACTACCGCGACCAGCCACGCCGCGGTGAGGAGCAACACGGGGCGTCGGGGAGGTGTTGCCGCAGCCTGCTTGGAATCTGCGCCCGACGAGTCGACCATCTCGAGTCCGAGCACGAGTGTAAGAACGAAGAAGGTCAGGAAGGGGATATCCTTCGGGCTGATGAAGGCATGGCCCCAAATGACTGGCTGCGTTCCCAAGAGCATTGTGGCGCCGATGGCCGCCGTTTTGCTGAGCCAGCGCCTGCACAACCTATGGAATGCCCACAGGCCTACGACAAAAGTGGCAAAGTAGACTAGGTGGCGCAGGTCCGTGGTTGACCACGGAAGGACGAGGCTGAGCAGGCGCGCGCCCATGGCCGTGACCATTACGTAGGCGGGCCCGTAGTTGTCGTAGGTGTTCCCGGTAAGAGGAATGGTGCCAGTGCGCGGCCACGTAAAGTAGGCCTCCAGGGCGTGATCCGCGTACTTGAAGAACTGTCTTTCATCCCACGACTCGCCGTAATGGGGCGTGATCGCCAGCCCTAAGGCCACGATGGCCGCAAGAATGACCCAGCGTATGGTCGTATAGCGAAACAGCCTTGTCATTGGCATATTGTTCCGACTGGAATGCTTCGCAGCTCCGAAAAGACCGCGCCGCGCCTGCCGACAGAGAAGATGGTCTCTGCCTTCCTGCATAGATGCTGATCGGCATTGGCTCTTGTCAGCAGGACCACATAATCGTAACCGCGATCCGCGTTTTCTCGCGAGATGAAGACTTGCACATCCGGCCGGGCGCGCGCAGCCACGATCTGCTCCGGTCCGTAGACGAGCACCTTCGATCCCAGCGGTATCGTCGCGTTCATGTGCCGGCTGATCTCATCGAAAGAGGTCCCCCAGTAATCCATCTCGTAGTCGCGGAACGCTCCGCCAGTCCCTCCGACAAAGGCATTGTAGTAAACGTACTCATAGGGATGAAGTCGGGCGCCGATGAGGACGCCAGGCAAGGCCACCCCCAGCAGGATGGCGCCTTGCAGGAGTGGGCGCCGAAAACAGAGCAGGAGCCGGTCAAGGGCCATGCCGGCCGCGATGAACAGAGGTGGCAGTAGGAAATACAACTGCCGTGCGTTGTCGTAGAGTGGGTTCCGCCAGGCAAGAATGAACACAGTCGGCAGTACAAACCATGCCAGGAACAACAGAAGTGGTCCCCTGTTCGCTCCGCTGATGAATGCGACAATCGAAACCACCAGACCGGCCGCTATGAGTAGGATCGCGGATTCAGTCAACTGGATTCCCAGAAGCATAGGGAAGTACACAACGGGAAGTCGATTGGCGTCGTAGAGTTGCCCCTCAAACAAGATTGGGCTATTGAATGGGAAATCCGCCATCGTACTGAGGCTCTCAAGGAAGCGGCTCACTGGGGCCGCCCAGAGATATGGCCAGCACAAGTAGAATGCCAACCCCGCCAGCACTAGGTAGATACTTCCCGGAATTGCCGCCTTCGATCGCCATTTGTAGCCGGCGTAGACCAGGACGATCGCTCCCGCGAGTGGCCCGAGCACGCGTAGCGAGCCCGTGAGCCCCAGCAGCACTGCGGCGATCACCAGGTCGGCACTGATCCTGGCTGTTGCTCCGCCGCTATCTACCATTCTGAATCCAAAATACAACGTGGCAAGGAAGAAGGTCAGGAATGGAGTGTCTTTCGGATTGATGAAGGCGTGGCCCCATAGGAGCGGCTGCGTGATGAACAACAGGGCAGCACCAAAGGCAGCCAGATTGCCCATCCAGCGAAGGGCAAGCAGGTACACCAGGAGGACACCCGTGAGGAATGTGATGAAGTAAACGGCGTGCCATGCCGTGGTCGTTGACAACGAGGGGGCGATCCCTGCGATTAGACGTGTCAGCAAGCCAGCCGCGGCAAAGTAGCCAGGTCCGTACAAGTTGAGATTGGTCTCGAATTGCGGGAGATCTCCGGGGTGCAGCAGGAAGGCGTAGGCATTGATGGCGTATTCGCTGTAACGTCGGATATCAGCCTCATCCCAGCTCTCGCCGTAATCGGGTACGCTAACGATGCCGATCACCAATGCAGCAGCAAGCAGCAGAACGATGGGTAGGTGCTTCTGCAAGCGCAGTCTGTTCATCTGGGATGTTTTTTCCGTTGCACAGTCACCTAGGTCTGCTTTGGTCACTGCATCAGCTGCTCGACTCTGGATTCGCCGATGCTGTAGTAGCTGAGTCTTTGTGATGCATGATAACGGCCGCCCACGTCATTTTGCCTGCCTCGATCATCCGGCGTGCCCGCTCAAGGTTGGTGGCGGTCCACTTGGACTTGGGCCGCCTCGGGCTGAACCGGACGGCGTACCGTCTATTGTCCATGGATTTCTCAAAGTTGTTGATACCGCCAAGACAGATCGCCTCTTCCACAGCCTCGACATAGTTGAGGGAGGGCCTTCCAGTCGCCTTCATGTGCTGGATGAGCCAGACTTCCATGCTGTCTGTATTGTCGTGCTGCAGCCAGCGGCGGAATTCTTGGCGCGTTGCATTGTAAAGCGTTTCGCCAGTCTCCACAGTCAGACTCTCTGCTGAAGGGACTCTCCGGAACCAGCTCGATCGATCTGGGGAAGAGGAAGTAAGCAAATCGCCTCTCCGAAACGAGAGGCGACAAGACCTGCATGTCAACTCTCATCTCCCAGACTTGCGTCTGCCGAAATTGGCACCTGCTCGCTGAGCGGTTGCCGAGGCTTCACAGGGTCGGTCCCTCAGCCTCTCTGGATGAGTGCAGTTCCGAAATTGCTGGCGCAGTCTATCATGGCGAAGGGAAGTTGTCAAATTCGAGCCGCTTGTTCATGCTATACTTGTCGACGATTTAGGGAAAACTTAGTCGTCATGCCGAACGTTGACTCCATGCATTCCTTCGAATCCATCAAAGTGCTGGCCGACGCGCGCCGGCTCGAAGTCCTGCGAATGCTCATGGCATCGCCGGCCACCCTGACGCAGCTCGGAAAGCGGCTCAAACGCTCGGCGGCGTGGATACGCCACCACGTTGCGGCTCTGGAGCGCGTGGGCCTCGTGCAACTGCATGAGACACGCGTGGTGGGCCGAGCGACGGAGAAATACTACCGTGCCGCGGCAGGCGCATTGCTGCTTGAAAAACTGGTGCTGCCCAAGACGCGCTTGCCTGTCATCATCTTCTCCGGAAGCCATGACCCGGCGCTGCAGGCCGTGGCAGACAGCCTGGGTCAGAAGCAGGTGTTCCTCACTCTATATGTGGGCTCGCTTAACGGGCTGACGAACCTGCGACAGGGTGTTTGTCACCTCTCGGGCATCCACCTGCTTGATGAGAGCGGCGAGTACAACCGACCGTTCGTGCGGCACTTTTTCGCTGACCGGGAGGTGGAGCTGGTCACTCTGGCCTATCGCACTCAGGGCTTGATGGTGGCGCCTGGCAATCCGAAATCGGTGCGACGGATTCAGGATCTGCCGCGTCCTGGGACAAGGTTCGTCAACCGAAACGTGGGATCGGGCACGCGCCTGTGGTTTGACCGCGAGCTGCACAGATCGGGCATTGGCTCGCAGTCCATCCAGGGCTACGACCTGAAGGTCTCGACGCACACGCTGGCGGCCTCGTGGATCAAGACCGGCAAGGCCGATGCCGCTCTTGGGTTGCAGGCGGCCGCCCATCAGTGCGGATTGGACTTTGTGCCGCTCTTCGAGGAACGCTACGACCTTGTGCTGCCGTCGGAGGCGGAAAAGATGCTTGCACCATTCCTGGACTTCATCCAGACCTCCGCCTTTCGTACAAGTGTAAATGCCATGACCGGTTACAACACCGCCCACAGCGGTGAATTCATCCCCGTCTAGAAAGGGAAAGGAAAAATGCGAACCCGTACAGTGTCTGGCATCGTTTCCCTCTTGCTGTGCGCCGTGCTGGTCTCGGCGTGCGGGCCGGCGGACACTCCGGCGCCTGCCAACCCTGACCTCATCCTGACGACCACCACCTCAACCCAGGACTCGGGCCTTCTCGATGTGTTGGTTCCGCTGTTCGAGGATCAGACAGGCCACACGGTGAAGGTCATTGCGGTCGGCACCGGACAGGCGCTCCAGATGGGCCAGGAAGGGAATGCCGATGTGCTTCTGGTGCACGCGCCATCCTCTGAGAAGACCTATATGGACGGGGGATTCGGAAAAGAGCGCTTTCTGGTGATGCACAATGACTTCATCATCGTGGGGCCATTGGCAGATCCCGCGGGGATCAAGGGCGGCTCCAAGGCTGTAGAAGCCTTCAAGAAGATCGCCGAGGCGTCCGCGCCCTTTGTGTCGCGCGGTGACAAGTCCGGCACCAATACCAAGGAACTTGCGCTTTGGCAGGGCGCCGGCCTTGATCCGGCCACGGAAAAGCCAGCCTGGTACATTGAGTCGGGCCAGGGTATGGGCGCGACGTTGATCATCGCCTCCGAGAAATCGGCCTACACTCTCACAGATCGTGCCACGTACCTCGCCACCAAAGCCAATCTGCAGCTGAATCTGTTGGTGGAGAAGGACAACGCCCTGCTGAACGTGTATCACGTCATCACAGTGAATCAGGCATTGTGGCCGAAAGTGAACTACGATGGCGCCATCGCGTTCGCCAAATGGCTGACCGAGCCCGACACCCAGAAGGTGATTCGTGAGTTCGGAGTCGACAAGTACGGGGAGGCGCTCTTCGTACCCGATGCTGACAAAACCGACGCGGACCTTGGCCTCTGATGTTTGGTAAGCACGAATTCAGAAGGCGGCGCGGTCTCGCTCGCCGCCTTCTGTCACGTCAGGACGATTCTCATGGTGCTGGATACTGAAGTCCTGCAGATCACGCTGCTTTCCCTTCGTATTTCTGCTTTGGCCACGGGAATCAGCTTGCTGCTGGGTTTGCCGCTTGGCACTTTGCTCGGGCTTGGCGACTTCCATGGCCGGTCGTTCCTGCTGAGCCTGATAAACACGGGCATGGGCTTGCCGCCAGTCGTGGTGGGTCTGGTTGTGGCCATGTCGCTCTGGCGGTCCGGATTCCTGGGGGACTTGAGACTCATCTACACGCCGGCTGCGATCGTCATCGCCCAGGTGATGATTGCCTTCCCGGTTGCAGCCGGGCTGACCGCCGCGGCGCTTCAGGCCCTTGATCCACGCCTGCGGCTGCAGCTTCTCGGCCTGGGCGCATCGGGATGGCAGATGATCTGGCTGCTGTGGCGCGAGGCGCGGTTGCCGCTCTTGGCCGCGCTCATGGCGGCATTCGGGTCGGTGATCTCGGAGGTCGGTGCCTCGATGATGGTGGGTGGCAACATACGAAATCAAACCCGCGTTCTGACGACCGCGATCGTGCTGGAGACCGGCAAGGGTGAGTTTGACATCGCGATCGGGCTGGCTGTGCTTCTGCTCGGGATCACTTTCCTCGTGAACTTGGCGCTCACGCGGATCCAGCAGCGAGCTGTACGCAGATGAGCACATTGATGCAAGTCCGCGGGCTGCAGGTCCGCCGCTCCGGCTCGCTTGCTCTGCAAGTCGAGTCACTCGATGTGCAGTCTGGCGAAGTCCTTGCCCTCGTTGGCCCGAATGGAGCCGGCAAGACGACCTTGCTGCTTGCCTTGGCGCAGTTGCTGGGTCGGCAGGAGGGACTGATATCGTTCTCGGGCCGATCGCTGAAGGAATGGGACAGGCTGGAATACCGTCGCAAGATTTCCATCGTGTTCCAGAATGCCATGCTACTGGATATGAGCGTTGAGGACAACGTTGCACTTGGCCTGAAGTTCAGGGGCCTTCCGCCAGAGCAGGTGAAGAAGCGCGTGAAAACCTGGCTGCGACGCCTGGGGATCATGGCTCTTGCTGGTCGCCGCGCAGTCGAGCTCTCCGGAGGCGAGGCGCAGAGGGTGAGTCTGGCGCGGGCATTCATCCTGGAACCTGAGCTGCTGTTTCTGGATGAGCCTTTCCCGGGTCTCGATCCACCTGCAAGAGCCAGTCTGCTCGACGACTTGGCTGACCTGCTTGCAGAGGATCACCGCACGGCCATCCTGGTTACGCACAACCTGAAAGAGGCGGCCAAGCTGAGCGATCGGGTGGCAGTGATTGTCGCGGGGAAGCTGCGCCAGGTGGGACCTGCACGTCAGATCAAGGCTCGCCCCGCGGACCAGGAAGTGGCCGCCTTCCTGCGGACAATGCCGCGCTGACCCGCATTTAACGGCTTGCCCCGCGATCGCTCGCGGGGTAGCCAAGACCAACTCAGAGGGAGGAGAGAGAGTCTGACAAGCAGGGCTTTGTTGAAGCCCCGCCTAGTCATCTAGATTGTATGGTGATCCGGTTTCCTGCTGCTTCAGGCGCGGCAGGGTTTTTCAAGCCAATTGCCCGCCCATGTGCTCGCAGTACTTGATCCTACTGATTTCTTAGGTACGAAACGACGCCGGATCTCCAACTTGCGCCGCGAGTCTACGAGATGTCAGACAAGAATTCCAGTGACACGCGTCACAAATGATTATGACAAATTGCCAGATCAGGACAAAAGGGAGCGAGTTACTATCTGGCAGCTCATGCGGAGCTTCGACGCGGCAATGAAGACCGCCGTCAGGGCAGCCCGCTCCGCGATCCTGTTCCAACATCCAGGAGGCCGACTTTCGGGAAACGCAGATTGCCGCGTCAGGTCATCGTTGACCTGCGGCCGACGGGCAGATTACTTGTCAGTGTCCTTGATCTCGACGGATTCGGCGTCAACTACCTCATCCGTGTCTGCCTTGGGCACGCCGCTGGTCAAGGCCTTGACATGCTGCAGTACGATATCAGGCGGGCACAACTCAATAAATATGTAGTTGGTGAGCCACAGCACCGCAGCATCGTCCAGCTCGCCGACGAGGGGGAAATAGATTTCTGAAATGAAGTCGATCGGCATGACGAGATACACTAGACCCAGCACGGGGATCAACTTGAGCCAGGGGCTGACGTGTCCATCCTTCATCAATCCCCAGATGAGCTTCAACCGCATGATGAAATCACGCAGCATGCTCCCCTGCGACGGGATGATCAGATCTTCCTTATCGGTCATGCGAGACTCCTGTCATGTTCGACTCGTTACATTATACACGCCCGATTTCGGGGCTTCGCCCTGTCTAATAAGCATACGCAAAATGATGTGAGGAGTTGTTGCATGGATATGATCATCGATTTTCCCAGCGGCTCCCGAGTGGATGCGCATTTTGGTCAGTATACGGTCAAGACCGATCAGCCGCCCAGCACCTCGGCGCCGACGCCATTCGATGTATTCCTTTCATCGATCGGAACGTGCGCGGGAATCTATGTATTGCGTTTCTGCCGCCAGCGCGGTCTGCCCACAGAGGACTTGAGGATCGTCCAGCATATCACCCGTGATCCGCAGACCGGCCTAGTCAGCCGTATCTCGCTCGATATCCATCTGCCGGTGGGCTTCCCGGAGAAGTACCGTCAGGCCGTCATCCAATCAGCGCAGCTTTGCGCGGTGAAAAAGCTTCTTGAGCATCCGCCGGTATTCGATATCGTCACATCTCTCAACTGAAGCCCCGCAGCGCTTGCAGTCAAATGCGCCTTAAACCATGGCGTGGTCTGCAGCGCGAGGTCTGCGCTTCCGCAGGTAGAATGGGGTGGTGCCTTACCTCATTGACGGACACAATCTGATCCCCAAGGTGGGACTACGGCTTGAGTCAGCTGACGACGAGCTAGAGCTGGTCGCCGTCCTGCAGGAACACAGCCGCAGGTCGCGCAGAGGCATAGAGGTGTATTTTGACGGAGCGCCAGCCGGCCACTCCGGCAGCCGGCGATTCGGGCAGGTGACCGCGTACTTTGTCAGCCAGCGGTCCAACGCGGATGCGGCGATCAGGGCGCGGCTCGAGCAGCTGGGTGGCGCGGCGAGGAACTGGATTGTTGTGAGTTCTGACAGGGAAGTGCTGAGGGCGGCGAGAGCGGCACGTGCACGCACAGAGACATCGGAGCAGTTCGCCGGCAGACTCAGACGCGAACGGGGCGCTCAGTCCGGCCGCGATGCGAGGCGCCGACTGGGCGCAGAGGGGGGACTAACCGAACAGGAACTCAAGCAGTGGCTTGATCTCTTCAAGAAGGGGTGAACCCAAACCTGGCCTTGTGCTTGGATTCACTAATGTGAATCTAATGCTATTCAGACAATTCGGATGTATATTGCTGATGAGACACCTGCCCTCCCTTTTACTGGTATTCAAGGTGTCGGCCACCGTAACAGCAGCCCGCATGCCCCCCCCATGTTGGCTGACGGTGGTGTCCCTCCTCAAGGTTGCCAGGCGCGTGTTTGATGCGCCTGGCAATCGTTTGAGGTGGAACGAGTTCGATGTTTTCTGCGGGGTACAATCGAAAAATGCCCACCGTGTTCGCGTTTGAGCCTGCTCCGGATCATCTTTACACCGGGCATCCGGAGCATCCGGACCGTCTGCTCCAACTGCAGCCCCTGCTCGCCTCTGTTGGTGCAGATAGGATTGAAACCCGGGCCGCCATCCACGACGAAATCACTTCGATTCATAGTCCAGCGCTGATCGACTCGCTCGAGCAAGCTTGCAGCCAGGGGGAGGCGATCATTGATCTCGCGCCGACATTTGTCACCCAAGCCTCCTTTCAATCGGCGCTGCGCGCCGCGGGTGGTACGCTGGAATGCGTGCGCCATGTGCTGAATGGCGATGCAAGCAATGCCTTCGCGATTGTTCGTCCACCGGGACACCATGCAGAGCCGGATCGCGCCATGGGCTTCTGCCTGCTTAACAACACAGCGATCGCGGCCGCCTCGGCTCTTGAAAGTGGATTGCAGCGCGTCGCCATCGTGGATTACGACGCGCATCACGGCAATGGTACCCAGGCCGCATTCCTGGGCGATCCGCGGGTGGCGTACCTATCCATGCACCAATGGGGCATCTATCCCGGCACCGGCTGGCTCGAGGAAGCCCCTCATGCCAGATCCCGCATCGTCAACATGCCGCTGCCGGCTATGTCGGGGGATCATACGTACGAGCGTGTTGTGGATGAGATTATTCGGCCGTTCGTGCATCACTTCCGGCCCGGACTCCTGCTGGTGTCGGCCGGCTTCGACGGCCACTGGAACGATCCGATAACGTCGCTGGGATTGTCGACCTCCGGCTTTCATCTCCTCTCGCAAAGACTCGTTGAACTGGCGGATGAATTTTGCGCCGGCCGGATTGTGTTCGTTCTGGAAGGGGGCTACGAGCCAGCCAATGTGGCCAATGGTTCCTCGGCGGTGTTCGCGGCGCTCATGCATAAACCGTTCACTGATCCGCACGACTCCTCTCCGCACAAGGAGCCGGACGTCAGCGAACGCCTGGCTGCCATTAGAGCTCTCCACGGTTTCTGAGGCAGGTACGTCCGCTGAACTGGGGACATAACTGTGCTCAGGGATTCCGTATAATTGTGCCTGGAGGCAATTGACATGGCACGAAGAACTCGCGGATATGTACGGCTGGAATGGGTCTGCCCGAATTGCAGCACGCGCAATCCCGGCCCGAAGAAATCCTGCATCAATTGCGGCGCGCCGCAGCCGGAGAACGTCCAGTTTGGACGGGCCGTTGACGAGCAACTGGTAACCGACCGGGAATCGATTCAGGCCGCCCAGGCTGGCGCCGATTTCGTCTGCCCGTACTGCGGGACGCGCAACAGCGCCATGGCGAAGATCTGCGTCCAATGCGGGGGTGACCTGGTTGAGGCGAAGCGCCGCGCCTCGGGCGCAGAACTGACGGCCAACACTGGTCCGCGAGAAGTCAGTTGCACCAACTGCGGCACCGTGAATCCGGTCAGCCGATCCAATTGCTCCAAATGCGGGTCGCCATTTCCCCGTACTGCACCGCCTACACCTCTTGCAGCAGCTGCAAAGACTAGCGTCGGAGCCCAGAGGAGAGCCTCACGCTGGTGGCTTTGGGCCGCCATTGGCGCCGTTGTTCTCCTGTGTATTGGCGCCGTCATGATGTTTGTGGTCCCGACCGCCAGTATGGCTGCCACTGTCTCAGATGTGCGCTGGGAGACCTCTGTGCCGGTTCAGGACATGCAGGCGGTTCAACATTCAAATGAATCTGGCAGCCCGCCCTCAGGCGCCTACGATGTTTCGTGTCACACCGAGGACAAGGAGGTCTGCCAGGAGCGGGTTGTTGATCAGGGCAATGGCTTTGGTGAGGTGGTCCAAGACTGCCACACAGAGTCCACGCAGTACTGTTCCTACACTGTTGATGAGTGGAAGACCATCCAGATATATACGCTCGATGGTCACAACTACTCACCGGTCTACGCCCAGCCAAGCGTAGCCGCGGGTCAGCGCCTGGGCGATCAGCAGGCTGAATACACGGTGTTCTTCGAAACCGAGGCTGGGCAGAAGACTTACAGTCCCTCGGATCTTGCGGACTTCTCACAATTCCGGGTGGGCAGTACCTGGAACTTGAGCCTCAGTGCCGTGGGCGGTATTTTGGACGTGAAACCGTAATGAAA
>Ga0315295_10002837_pt1 | contig 14651 bp, 9 predicted proteins | sample YL17G14_0_MG_FD_204453 | JGI IMG/M metagenome (GOLD analysis project Ga0315295, IMG submission 204453) | Sediment microbial communities from Yellowstone Lake, YNP, Wyoming, USA - YL17G14_0 | ecosystem: Environmental > Aquatic > Freshwater > Lake > Sediment | place: USA: Wyoming | collected...
TAGTAATTCTAAAAATGGCATTATTGTCAAAAATACATATCCATAAAATGTGGTAGGTTGATACAGATCGTCCATAGCTCCACGAATTAATCCAAAAAATATATAGTCAGAAACAACTGCAATAACCAGCATAATTATCGAATTAATAATCACTCCGGTTAAAACTTTTTCACCTTTATACCTGATTAAACAATGGTATATTCCAAATCCCCATAACAAAGGCATAATTGTCAACATTAATCCGATCCCAAGATTTGCATCAATACTCCAGGGAAACCACAACAATAAATTACCTGCCCAATATATAGCGAATACAACTGTAATATTAAATAAGAGCCATTTTGTATTTTCTTTCATATTATTGATTCTGATGAAATTCAATGGTAGAGATTATAAATATAATCAATTCTTCCTGCCTTTCCGGTCAAAACCTGAAGCCAAAATTAAGACTGGGTCCAAGTTCGTATTTAGGGGCTCCATTGTCAATAGCTGCAAAAGATGCAGGAACGTTGGTGTTAACTGGCCAATATTTGAGAGCATAAGCAGGTTCTATGAACACTCGTTTCATAAAGAATTCAAATCGATAGCCCAAGATAAACTGAAGATACAACTGAAAACCCTTCTGGATTTTTTTATCATCTGTATCATAGAATTGCTGAAGAAAAAAGGTTGGTTCGAGAGTCGTAAATAAGTTCTTCCACAGGAATCGCTGATAACCCAATCCAACACCGGATGCCCTTACCTTACCCGGGTATAATTCATCGGAAGGTCCGTATGTACCTGTACCTAAGGGTTCATAATAGGTCCACGTGATAGCTTCGGCTATAATGTTATCTTTTTGGGTGAGCCGGTATCCATAGTTCAATTGAAAAAAATAGACAGGATCTCCCGGCGCGAAATTACCCAGGAGGGCGAGTGAGCTTCCGATAGAGTGTTGTCTAAAAGTAGAATCTTTTTTTTCTGTTTGGCAAAATGCCATTGTTGTAAACATGGCAATCACGACTGTTGTTGAAATTAGCTTTTTCATAATCTTATATTTTTAAATAAAATTTATTAATTGTCGGTTTCATCAGGATTAACCGATATAAGTTTTATGTTTAAATCCCTTATGATATTTAAAACTCCATGCAAATGTGCTTCGTCTTTTATATTTACTGTAAGAATGGTATTGTCTCCTTCATAGCGAATTTCAATGCCTTCAAAGCTGTTCTTCCATTTTTTATCAAGATGTCCCTGAATTGTTATTTTAGTATTGCCTTTCATATTCTTATTGTTTAAATTCCTAGGCAAAGGTCGGGTACACCCATCAAGAAAAAATCATCCCTGAGGATGATTTAAGAGGATGATTTTACTTAATAAAAGGATTATTATGTGAAGGCGGAGTTATATTATAACTTGTTCTTTTGCCTTGTTTACGGCTTGTGAGCGGTTTTCAACTTCTAATTTCAGAAGAATATTCCTGACATGCGTTTTAACGGTATTTAATGAAATAAACAATTTATCAGCTATTTCCTGGTTCGATAAATCTTCGGCAATAAGTTTTAGTATGTCGAGTTCGCGGTCGCTTAACACGGATCCTAAATTATTTTTCATGAATTTTTCTCTCTTCTCCAAAGCGAGTTTAAGCTTGTCGATTAACTTCTTGGGAATTTTAGTTTTTGTAGTTGCCTGTATTTTGTAAACTTCTTTTAGTAAATCCCTTATACCTGAATGATAAACAACAAAAGACATCAATATATTTTCATTAGCAGCATCCTCCAATGCTTCAATCAGGTTTATCAAGGCTTTTTCTTTATCCCCTATGGCCTTATTCAAAATGGCATATATAATTTTAGTTTCAATTATTCTCTCAATTCTATTTGCGGCTAGTGCCATTTTCAATAATTTTGAAAGAAGAATCTCCGCCTCCTCGAATTTCATTTCGATTACTAATAATAAAGCATAAGGACAATATCCATGTTCATCTGAATAAGATATTTTTTTATCACATTCTAATTTATTTTCCTTAAAAAAATGATTGGCTTTTTCAAGTTCATTCTGCTCAATTAGCATTAGTCCCTTCATGCCAATATACATTGCCATAGTGGTTGGAAAAACAATATTTTGTTTTAGAATATTATCCGCCTCATTTATCATCTTTTTAATCCCTGCAATATCTCCACGTCCGTATAAAGCAAGTGAGTAAACCATTAAGACATGCACTTTAATAGTATTGTTCGATTCATTTTTACATAAGCTATAAGCTGTTTTAATGTTTTCGAGAGCATCATCGAAATCTGTCTGCATAGATTCAATACCTGCCATCATTGAATACACCCCGGCATAAGTGCATTCCGATTTTGTAATTTGGGAATAGCCACTTTCTTTCATGAAGGTTATAAGGTCAGAGCACTTCTTATAGGATGATGTATAAAGCCCCATCCTTGCCTCAAGGGAAGATAACCTGTTTGCAATGGTAGATATAAGATATATGTTTCCAGATTTTTTACCGTATTCCAGTGCCTTTTCATAAGCCTCGATACTTTCCTTAAAATGCTCACTAAGTGTTTCTGCAATTCCAACAGAGTACCATCCCCAGCTAAACCACAAAGGGTCATCTTCCGAGAGGTTTTGCATTGCTATTTTACTATAATGAAAAGTCTTTTCTGCATTTGCTATTATTGAATTGAGGTAGGCATTAGCAACAGATATTTTTCCTAATAGTTTCAAATTATAATTAACATCTTCTTTTGATGAATTATTATAATTAATGATCTGCTTTGTAATTGTTTCGGCACTTACCAAAAAAGGTTCAGCTTTCTGAATCTGACCGGCTATAATCAATATCCATGCATAGTATAAACAAAAATCTGCGTTCTTTTTAATTAGTTCGTCAGGGAGTAAATCTCCATATTTAATAATAGCAGCATGCTGTCCGTTTTTCCACATAGCCTCTACTATTTCCCCAAGAAATTGTATGCTTTTTTCGAAATTCTCTGTCACAATTGCATGTTCAATTGCAAATAATGGCATGGAATTATTCTTAAACCACTCACTTGCTTTATTATGAAGTTCCGTAATAGTTGCTTTTCCTCTTAATTGAAGTCTCTGTTTTAATAACTCTGCAAAGAGGTGATGATATCTGTACCAGATCCTATTCTCATCCAGCGGTATAACAAACATGTTGTTTTTTTCCAGCGTTTCAAGAATCAGCTGGCTGTCATTTCTGTTCAAAACAGCATTACATAAAGGAGCAGACATTTGCTCCAGCATTGAGGTTTGCAGTAAAAATTCCTTGATGTCATCGGTTTGGATCTTCAGTACCTCCTCCATAAGATAATCCATGATGTAACGATTATCTCCTTTTAATTCCTGAATAAATCCGGAAATATCTTCACGGCCTTGCATTGATAAGGCTGTCAGCTGAAGACCTGCAATCCAGCCCTCGGTTTTTGTTTCAAGAGTATAAACATCGTCAATGGATAAACCTAATTTCAGCTTTTTATTGAACAATACGGATATATCATTTGCTGAAAAACTAAGGTCTGATGAGCGTAACTCAACCAATTGATGCTGGCTTCTTAACCTTGAAACAGATAGTGCAGGGTCTGAACGGGTCAGGATTACAGTATGGATATTACCGGGAATATGCTCTAATAAATAGCTTACTAATTTTATTACCTCGTTACTCTTAATCAAATGAAAATCGTCGAGTACCAATAAAAAGTTTTGTTTGATATTGAGTATTTCGTTGATTAACAGACTGGTAATAGATTCGACAGATGGAGAATTGGGTGAATTCAAGAGCCGCAGGGCACTTTGTCCGAATTCTTTAAGAATACTTCGAATTCCTGAAATTACATAGCTCAAAAAAACCGCCGGGTCATTATCTCCATTGTCAAGTGAAAACCATACTGAAGGAATCTTATATTGATTAATCCAATCACTTATTATAGTTGTTTTTCCAGATCCTGCAGGAGCAGAAATGAGAATTAGTTTTCGACTAAGCCCTATGTTTAATTTCTCATAAAGTTCTGACCGGTGAACTATATTATTTCCAGCGGGAGGAATATGTAGTTTTGTTAAAAGCATATGTGCAATTTAACAAATATTTTGATCATAAATTTATTATTCCTTGATGAAAATCAGCAGTTTGCAGTTATGTACAGGAGGGTGGGAATTGAAACTACATTTGTATCCCCAAATGAGACTAAGCTACAAACACTACATAAGTTCTATTGCTATGCCTCTCTCTATGGCTGCCATTTCTGATTGCGTTTTGAGTTTATTAATACAGTCTTCAACCAGTATATTTGACAAAATTACAATTTTATTACCCATGCTTTTGATGGTTAATTTATTCAGGTAAACTATGTTCAAGGTTTCTATATATTACAATCCGTGAACAATTAACGGATAGGATTTGAAGATATTTGAAATAAAGTAGTCGGCCATCTGGTTGCAACTTTTGTCCGTTCGGGGTACAGAAAAAAGATTGAGAGCGAGAGTGAGAGCGAGAGTGAGCACTCTCATTTTTTTCTCAAAACTCATTCACACACTCGCTCTTCTTGTCTTGCGGTCCAGTCTTGCAGTCTGAAATTCACAGAATGTCTCACTTACACTGAGCTCTGTGCCCTGAGCACTGCGCCCTATAACGAGTTTTTCGGCAAAGATGCGACCAGGGATCTCCTTTTTAGTGGCACCGACTTACTTCCTGTAAAATTCCAGGAGGTGATCCTACCCTGCAAAAATCGGTCAAATTGACCACCTGACGCCGGACTAAACTCTGTTTGGTGTTACCCGGCAAGAAAGCGCTGGAAACAATTCTCTAAACAAGAAATAACAATAGAACAAATACTAGTTTAATAATAATAAACTATCATTGTTAAGCATTGTAAAGGAAATTTAGGATTAACTAAATTAATCTGTAAAGTGAAACCAGGATTACTAACCAAATGTGTAAGGTTTTTCAAGGACGAGACAAGCAAGTGCTGGGTAATTTCAAAATGACTCATTCTCTTATTTTTTTAGATTTACTTTATGATATTCCATATCAGTTGATAAAAATGTGATAAAAGCTTTGAAATGAAACAAAACCAATTTATTTTCTGCGCCTTACTGTTTTTGTCAGTTAACCTTTCGGGGCAAAAACCTTTGAAACACCTTTATCTGGGGAATGATACACATACTGACTTAATGTGGAATGCAACGGAGGATGAATGGTATAAATACAATCTCGATATGGCGAAATTCTACCTGAACATAGGAGAATCGACCAATGGGAATGCCCCTGAGGCACGAAGTAAGTGGAACTACGATGTTGCCTGGACATTGGATATGATGGAAAAGAGAGCCCCTAAAGAGTTTTTTGACAGAGTAATTGATCAGATTAAACTGGGACAGGCAAGTGTTCCATTTAATTATACTTTACCTGTTTATGGCGCCTCCACTCTCGAGTCGGTTTTAAGAAGCTTCTATTATGCAGGTCATTTAGAGCGTGCCTACGGTCTCGACATTGACCTGGCAATCTGTCAGGAAAATGCCACAATTCCTCTTGGACTGGCCTCACTCTGGGCTGGTTCCGGAGCTAAGTATAGTTGGCGTGGCGTTTGCAACTGCGCTACCAGGATAAATACAATTGGCCCAAGAGAGCATGAAATTTACTGGTATTCAGGTCTCGACGGCAGCCGCATTCTCATGAAATGGTATTCGAATTATGGCTGGAACGCCGAACTGGGAGGTTATGGCGAAATGCTTGAACCTACTGTTGCCGTTATTCAAATGGATACTCTTTGCGGGTCGAAACGTTACCCATATAATATTGCAGGTGCTTTCGGCAAAGGTTGGGATAATATGCAAAATTATTCTTACGATCTGACATGGGGTCTTGCCCACCGCACCAGACCAGGTACAAAATTATATCTGTCAGACCAAATTGATTTCTTCAACCACTTTGAGTTGGAATATGGCAATGAACTCCCTTCAGAAACTGTTTCTTACGGGAATGAATGGGATATCAACCTTGCTACACTGGCAGAAGTCAGCGGGCAGCTAAAATTATCGATGGAGAAGCTAAGAACAGCAGAAGCAATGGCCGCTATAGTTTCATATCGGGATAATAAGAAACTTGCTCTGCTCGAGCCATTAAAACAAGATTTTTTACATGGGATAGGGATGTACAACCTTCACGGCTGGACAGCAGATGGACCAATAAGCAGGCACGATTTTGCAACATATATGCGAAAACAGCAAACCAATGTAAGCAAATATGTCGATTCGCTTCTTTCATTTTCGATACTCGAAATGGGTAAAATGATTGATTCGCGAGGAAAGAAAAATGTCGTTTTTGTTTTCAATGCTCTTAACTGGGAACGAAATGGATTTGTGGATATTAAGATTAATGGCGATTTTAACGCAATTCTTGATATGGGAAATGGAAAAACTACAGAAGGAATTGTTATTGCTGAGTATAAAGAAAGATATCTCAGGGTTTATGTAAACAGTCTTCCATCGGTTGGTTACAAGCTGTTACAGTTGGTGAATGTCAGAAAACAGGCTACAAATGAGATGTTTACTTTCTCTGAGGATAAACTTGAAACACCTATCTATACCGTGAAACTTTCTAAATCGGGAGCAATTGCATCGCTTTTTGATAAAAATCTGAAAAAAGAATGGGTTAAAGGAAAACTGAACGATTTGGGTGGATCCGAACCTGACAACGGAGAAAATATTAAGGTAATTGAAAAAGATGCCAGGCATATAAAGATTCTGTGCGCTTCGGGTTCACCGGTGAAACATTATTGTCTTATCACTTTTTATGCTGATAACACCCGTATCGATTTCGATAACACTATTCAACAGAATTTTGATGGAATACTTCACTGGTCGTTTGGTTTCAATGTTGATCAGCCAGAGGTATGGCACGAAGAGGTGGGTGCGGTAATCAAAGCGAAACTTGCTTCAGCAGGTGGTCATTATGCTGACAAAATGGCAAGGTACGATTATCTGACCCTGAATCATTTTGTAAATGTGGGCAATAGTAAGGAAAGTATTACTCTTTCAAATGCCGATTGCCTGTTTTTCAGACTTGGAAACAGCAAAACTGATTTTCTCGATATGAATTCGTCTGTTATTCACATTCTTATCGGCGGGCAGGTAAACGAAAACCTCGGAGTTATCAGCCAGGACGGAGATACCATTTTCAATCAGCACTTTTCCCTGATGCCTCAGGATCATGCCTTCAATCAGGGAGAGTCGATGTGTTTTTCGCTTGAACATCAAAATCCATTGCAAGCTGGATATGTTCTGGAAGGTGGCAGTTTAAAAGAAAGAAAATATTCGTTTTTCACGAACGACGATAAAAATTCCATTCTCTGGACGCTAAAACCGGGAGAGGAAGATGCAGTAATAATCCGGCTTTGGAATATGGAGTCTAAGTCGAAAACTGCCAGAACTTCTTTTTGTAAACCGCTACAAAGGGCCATGTATGCCTCGCATGTTGAAACCAATATTGCCGAAGTACCTGTGTCCAGAAATAGTCTGACTGTTGAATTGAACCGATATCAGATCAAAACATATCATGTCTGGATGAAATGAGGTTGTCCTGTCTGTGAAGATTCAATTAACACTTGTACCTAAAAGCAGGTTTAACAATCTTTTAAATATGTGACATTGTGTTATTCTGGGAATAACATATCTTTTATTAAAGTTACTTTCTGTTTTTATTCATTTCTTCCAAACGGGTTTTCGGAAAAAAGTATGTGCCCAAGGACCATTACCCTTATTGCAGAAGTATTAGGGCCGAATGGTTACAGCAAAGTTACATCCGGTCCATCATGCAGGAAGCAACACTTTGAAATTGTGTAGCATCCATAGGGATCAACGGGGGTTTTCCTCCGTTTTACCATGCATCAGGAGATTTACAGCATCGTTGAGGGAGCCAGCAGGTATTACCTTACCGGAATTCACAAAGAAGATTTCGTCCGCATTCTCAATTGTGTTAAGACGGTGGGCAATTATGACCCTCGTGGTCGATTCGGGAAGCTTCTTAAGTATTTCCTCAAGCAACTGCTCTGTAACGGTGTCGATATTGGAAGTGGCTTCATCAAGGATAAGGAGCTCAGGTTTGCGAAGTACAGCGCGCATGAATGCAATAAGCTGCTTCTGTCCCAGGCTTATACCATCGCCTGTTGTCATTATCATAGTATCTAGACCCTTTTCGAACCTCGCAAGAATAGTCCCAAGCTGTGCTTCAGATACGGCCTCTTCCACCTTGTCTGCAGAAACTGATACTTGCCCTTCCTGACCATAAAGGAGGTTTTCCCTGACAGTGCCTGTAAAAAGAAATGGGTCCTGAAGTATAAAACCGATCTTCCTGCTGCGTTCAGCCGGATCATATGTCTTAATATTCTTCCCATCCAGTATCACATCTCCCTTCGAGGTATCATAAAGGCGGGAAATAAGGGATGCAATGGTCGTCTTTCCTCCTCCGGTGGGGCCTACAAAAGCATATGTCTTTCCCCTTTCAAGTCTGAAGCTTACCCTATGCAGAACCTCTTTCCCTTTAGGATATGTAAATGAGACCTTTTTGAACTCAAGATATGATGATGCTATACACCCGTTGTCGCCGATCTTTTCAAGATTGCTCTCCAGCGACAACAGGCGGGAAATGCGGTCCCAGGCCGCCAGCGCCATCTGAAAGTTAGCCCATAATGCCGCTAACTGCCTGAGGGGGTTGTAGAAGTTTGTTATGTAAGCAATGAAGCTGATAAGGAGTCCCACTGTGAATTCACCCTTCATTATCAGGTAAATGCCAAGCGCAAGGACAATCAGCTGCCCGATGTTTGCAGCGAGTGTGTAGACCGGCATCAGAAAGTTGTTGGCTATCCCCGCCTGAACTGAACGATGGTAATTTTCTCTGTTGGCTTTTTTAAAGCGATTCCTGAAATAATCGCGCCTGTTGAAAGCAATGACTACCCTGAAATTGGCAAGACTTTCCTGTATCTCAGCACTGAGTCCACCTGTGCTTTTCAGGCTGGCTGCATTCCTACTCTTTACCCATGGCGAAATAAGCCTGGTAAAAATCCATACCAGCACAGCTGGAATGAGAGCGACAAGCCCGAGGGGAAGGTTAATGATCAGCAATATGATTGCGGCCCCTGTCATGGTGAAGATACTACCTATGAACTGCATCAGCGACTGGGAGAAAAACTGGTTTACTTTGTCCGTGTCGTTGTTTATGCGCGAGATAAGGTCGCCGGCTTTGTTTTGGTTGAAAAAGTCAAGCGGAAGCTCCTGAAGCTTGTCAAAAACCGAATTGCGAAGCCTGAAGAGCATTCTCTGACCAATCCCTCCCATCATTCGCATCTGCAGGTAATTTGCTGCGAATGCAAATATATACAGAGTGAACAGGATTCCAGAAAAGACAAGGACCCCGTGGAATTGTTTTGACTGAACATAGGTATCGATTGTATAGCCTATAAGGTAGGGACCTAACAGACTCAGCAACGCATTTATAAATATCGCTGTAAGCGCCAGTACGAGGTTGCTCCTTTCACCGCCTATTATTTTGACAAGTTTCCTTAAAGAAGCAATACCTGTTTTTTTCTGCTCCTGTCTGTCCGTTTGCTGGTACAAATTATAATTCATAGTGGTACGTGCTTCGTTGTGAATTATAAATCTGTACATATTCGGTGGAGTTATCAAGGAGCTCCTTGTGCTTCCCGGTTGCAATAACCTCCCCTTCCATAAGCAGGATGATCTGTTCAAAGTGTTTCACCGGGGCAATTTTCTGTGTAACCGTGATAAGGGTAAGAAAAGGGTAGTTGTTCTGCAGGTTGCAGAGTATCCTGTTCTCGGTCTTCCTGTCAACGCGCGAGGTAAAATCGTCCAGCAAAAGGACTTTCGGCTCTATTGCCAGTGCCCTTGCCAGCATTATCCTCTGTTTCTGACCACCCGAAAGGCTGGTCCCTCGTTCTGAAACTACCGTGTCGAGACCATCAGGAAGCGAATCAATAAATTCCCTCAGTTCGGCCGTATCGACAGCCTTCGCAAGCGACTCATCCGTAACCCTGTCGTTGAAGGCGATATTCTCCCTGAGCGTCATGTTGAAGATCACGCTGTCCTGGAAAACAAACCCGATCTGGCTGAAAAACAAACTACGCGTATATGACCAGGAATCGATCCCGTCGAACTCGATAGTCCCTGATACCGGATGTATAAGTCCGGTGAGAAGGTAAAGCAGCTGGCTTTTCCCAGCCGCAGTCGGCCCTATGATGGCCGTTTTGCTTCCGGCATTAATTGAAAACGAGATGTTCTTAAGGACAGGCTTTTCTTCATATGAAAGGGAAACATCTTTCAAACGAATATCTCCCCGTATTATGCTGCTGACCGTTCCATTATCACCGCTCTCAGGGGCATTCAGAACATCGGTTATCCTCTGGTAAGATGCCGATGCCTGGGCAATGATGTTGCTCATAAATCCTATCATCATTATCGGGAAGATAAGCATTATCAGGTAGCTGTTGAATGCGGCAAAATCACCAAGAGTCATTGTCCCAGCTACCACATAATGTCCCCCCAGTGCCAGAATGACAACTGTGGCAGTATTGGCAACAAACATTATAACCGGCACTAGCACAGAAAACAATTTCAGAACCGACATGCCGATTTTGCGCGACACCATGTTTGCTTTAAGGAATTTTGTGCTCTCCGGCTGCTGTGAATTGAGCACCCTTATAAGTGCAGAGCCCAATATGCTTTCGTTTATGATCTTATTAAGAAGATCTATATTCTCTCTGCTTTGCCTGAAAAGGACCTTTACACGTGTGAAAACAAAATAAAATGCAAAAGCAATTACAGGGATTATCGACATCACGGCCAGGGCAAGTTTCCAGTTTATCGTAAGGAGAAGGATTGAAGTTCCTGTCAGAACAAAAACGGAGGAGATGATAGTCACAAAGGCCTGGGAAACGAACATTTTTACAGAATCGATGTCGGAAGTCAGGTTTGTAAGCAGTTTAGATGGATTTGATTGCAGTATGAATGAATAACTCTGGCGTGAAATTTTGTCCGACACCCTGGTGCGCATATCGAGGGCAACTTGTTCTGATGTATATGTCTGGAACATATATTGCAGGAAGGTAAAAATAAATATTGCTATTGAAGCTGCGGAAAATTCCAGTATGACTAACCAGAAATCGAAGCGGTTTCCTGCAAAAGCATCTATTCCCCAGGATATGATCTTGGGAATTATCAAATTGACAGCGTTACCTGCAAGCGCCATAAAAATCAGCAGCGATACTCTTCCCGAATAGGACCTGAGGACACTGAAAATGCCTGCTTGTGGTCTGTTATGTTCTGAATCGCGGGATAATGATTTACCCATTATCGTCTTATTAACCTGCAAAGGAATAATAATAAGATCTATTAAGAATAAAAAACAGCCGCATAACTAATAAAACTTTTTTATTTCAGGTAGTTTTTTATAGCTTTTTGTTGGAAATATTCTGCAAAGGACATTTTTTAAGGGTGAGACAATAAAGGGAATATGGCATAAGGTGTAATAGCCCAAAATGGAAAGCAATATTGTATGTTTCCCTATAATTCGTTTCAACAAAAATTGGAATTTCAATAATTTAATTTTTCTAATATTAAAACCCCATTCGACTGGTTGCAACTTTTGTCCGTTCGGGGTACTAAAACAGAGCGAGTGTTCTCGCTCTGTTTTCTCAAAACTCACTCTCACACTCACACTTATCAAGTCTCCCCATCTCCCCTTCTCCGTTTCTCCCCATTTTCTTCCTATTTCTCCAAAACGAGTTTTTCAGCAAAGATGCAACCAGGGATCTTCTTTTTGGTGACCCCATCTGACTACCTGTAAAATTCAATCAAGTTCCCATGAATTTGAATTTCCTGTATTTTTTATTGAAAAAGTAAAGAAGTAACTTTTTTATTAAAGAGCTTCATATTTTGAAAATACCTTAACTTTACCATCCAGATTTACCCAATATGTCAATATTAAAAATGAAAAAATGATACACCCATATTTCTTCAATAATTCTTAAATTCAAATCAACCAACAGAAAAACAAAAAATTCATTTCTAACAATTAAATAAAATTGTTTTAATTATGAAAAATCCATCTTCTTCCAACAGAATCGTGATAGTAGCAGCACTTCTGGTCACCACAATCGCACTCCACGCTCAAGTTAAATATGTACAGTTAAAACCGATGTCGCAGGTAGTATCAACCTCGTTGAAACCCGTGCGCACAACTGGCACGATAACCTTACCCACAATTACCTGGGGAGGCGACATTGCAACGGTTTATGCTGAGATTAACGGCATCTTCAAACAAAACGGCCTCGACTTCACACTCAGGAACGAGGATAATTTCAAAGATCAGGTGCAACGATGCATAAACGGTGAAACACCATACCTAAGAGGAACAAAAGGCATGATCAAAATGGCCAGCGACGCTTTCAAGGCAGCCGGCATAGAACTCGTGGAGATTTACCAGATCAGTTACTCGAACGGCGATGACGCAGTCGTTTTCCGTCCAGGCAAAAACATCAACAATGCCAGGAACGTTGCCCTGCAGCTCTACGGACCGCACATGGACTACGCTGCCAATCTTTTCACCAGCGCCAAAAAAAGACTTGAGGATATCAACTTCAAATACCTCGAAGAACTCACCCTGAACGACAATGGTACGAACAACAACCCGGTAGAAGCATTCGTGGCAGACCCTACTCTGGACGCAGTCTTCTGCATCATCCCTGACGCACTCAACCTGACCTCTGGTGGCACCACCGGTACTGGCAGCGAAGGATCAGTCAAAGGAGCCAAGATCGGGCTGACCACGAAATCGGCGAACCGTGTCATTGCAGACGTCTACGCCGTCAGGAAAGACTACTTTGACACGCACAAAGACGAGATACAGAAGCTCACCCTCGCACTTATGCAGGCAGAAGAAGGCCTTCGCGACCTCTTAAAAGATAAAGCCTCAAAAATGGGTGAGTACAACAAGGTGATCAGCAGGTCATCAGAGCTATTCTTTGGCACACCTACCGCGACTAAAGATGTCGAGCCTATGCTTGAAGGAGGATGTGAATTCGTCGGCCACGCCGGTAATGTTACCTTCTTTGTCGGACAAGGAACTACCAGGAACCAAAAGACCATTGACGCAGAGATTCAGAAAGCATTCATCACCATGGGCGTGCTCACCTCCCCAACTAACATCTTAAGCGCTAACTGGGACTATAACGCATTCGTCCCAAACCTCAGGTACGCCAAAGCAGGAGCCAACACCATAACACCGAGATTTGACGAGAAGAAAGTCTCACAGGTAATCGAGAACAAAATCAAGGCTGAAGCCACAACCTGGGAATCAGAAGGAACACTTTTCAACGTAGAAATCTACTTCCAGCCAAACCAGGAAGACTTCGTAGTAGCCAACTACGCAGGAGACTTCAAGGAAGCACTCAAGCTCGCTCAGACCTATGGTGGTGCCATCGTCGTTATTGAAGGACATTCCGACAGGGGGGGAGTTCTGAAAGCAAGGCAAAGTGGCGCTGGCAGCCAGGAAGTTGCACAGATCGAGCAAGTGGCAAAGAACCTCTCCAGGGATAGAGCTGAAAACGTGAAAAAAAGCTTCCTTGCTTACTGCAAACAGTCAGGAATCACCTTCGACGCTTCACAGATTACTGTTGTCGGCAGGGGTATCGAGTCGCCCAAATTCATGCAGCCAAGAACTCAGGAAGAGTGGAAACAGAATTTCCGTGTCGTATTCAGAGTCAAGCAACTCGAATCTGAGTCCATCCGGTTCGACCCGTCAATATACAAGTAAATATTCCATTATGTTATAACTTTCATGAAAGACATCATGACAAAATATATTTGCAAAACAAGCGCGTTCATCATAAATTTAAGCGTGCTTGCCCTTTTATTCAGCTCCTGCATCCAATCGACACCAGGAGGCGGACAGAGAGCTCAGTCAGAGCAGGAAGTTCAAGAGTCAGGAACACCCCAGATATCTATTCTTTTCGATGAATCAGCAGGAGTCGCTTCAACCGCGTCCAACTTTTACTTTGTCTTCGACATGAGCGGTAGTATGGATGAAAACTGCTCAGGGAAAAGGAAGATTGATGGCGCGAAAGAAGCTGTTACAAGATTCATGAAGAACATTCCTGATGATGTGAACATCGGCTTGATGCTCTTCGGCACCCGTAGTGGAGACGATTATGCTGAAGCACTTCCAATTGCTTCTGGCAACAAGGAGGAGTTCCTCAAAATCATCAACAGCCTGCAACCAAACGGAGGAACACCACTTGGGGAAGCACTCTCAGCTAGTGTCGACAAGATTGTCGAGCAATACAAGAAGCAGCTAGGCTACGGTACATACCGTATCATCATTATCACTGATGGAGAGCAGACAGGAATTGATTTGAAGCAACCTTGTAACTACCTCGCCCAGCATGGGTTCATCGGACTATACTCGATAGGCTTGTGCATGAAAAGCTCGCATACATTGAAGAAGTATTCGCTCTCCTACCGAGACGCGAATAACTACGAGGAACTCGAGCAGGCATTAGTTGAGGCGACTGCTGAATCAGACGTGTTTGACGCAAACCTTTTTGATGAAAACTTGTACAAAGCTGATAGCACTAATC
>Ga0315295_10002838_pt1 | contig 14651 bp, 17 predicted proteins | sample YL17G14_0_MG_FD_204453 | JGI IMG/M metagenome (GOLD analysis project Ga0315295, IMG submission 204453) | Sediment microbial communities from Yellowstone Lake, YNP, Wyoming, USA - YL17G14_0 | ecosystem: Environmental > Aquatic > Freshwater > Lake > Sediment | place: USA: Wyoming | collected...
AAATAACCATGATTATTTCACGACTATCACTGTACAGGGAGACAGCTTTGTAATATTCTGTGAGGTTGACCCCCAGACCCTCCCGAATATCTTTGAATGCCCCATAAAACCGATAACAAGAAGATCAAAATTCCCTTCCTTTGCATAATGCACGATAGTTTCAACTTCATGCCCTGCCTGAACCTTTGTGTAAAGTTCTATGCCTTCTTTTTTTGCCTCCTCAATTGCCTCGTCATTGATTTTCTGGAAATAGCCGTTCGCTTCCTTCCGGTACTCATCTACCTCACCGATTGTTGCTGCATAATGCGGCACCCCCTCTTCTACCGATATACTGTGAAGCTCCGCGCCATATTTCTTTGCAAGGTCTATGGCTGCGCCGAGAGCTTTTCTTGCACCTTCGGAGCCATCATTGGCTACCAAAATCTTCTTAAACATTTTCCCCCTCCTTTTTTAAATCAGGCTGAAACCATCTCTGAGCTATGATTGTCGGCACTACTGCTGAAAGTATAACAGCAGTCAGGAGGATTGTATATTGCTCCTGATTGATGATTTTATTCGTATACCCGAAGAGTGCTGATATTGAACCGAATGTAAGTCCGGTTGACATGAGCAGTGTTGTATACATGTTTTCCTTTTTTGTGAATCTGAATATTTCCATTGTCGGCCATATGCCGATAAACTTCGTTGCCACCTTTATCAGAAGAAAAACAACTATCAACAACGCGCTGCTCCATACCGCCGAGAGCTTTACCAGGGAACCTGCCTTGAGGAAATAAAAAGGTGTGAGCATCGTAAAGGCTGTTACCCGCATCCTGTGGCTTAAAGTCCTGTTCGCAAGAAAGAACGGAGCAAGAACCATCCCGACGAGATATGCCGGGAGCACCGCCTCACTCTTTGCCGTGACAGCGAGCGCACCGAGTCCGAAGAGTATGAGGAAAATAAACTTAGTCTCAGGCTCGCTTATACGGCTTCCAACTTTATTAAAAAACCATGGAACAAATTTGGGAAGCAGAAAAAGGGTCATAGCCGTCACTGCAATAAATACCAACATATACCGGTTGTAGTTAGCAAACAAAATCCCCAGCGCCAGCACCGTACCAAGATCGGTGATGAATGTGGCTGCAATAATGATCTTGCCGAGTTCTGTTTGATTGTATCCTGACTCTATCATCACGGAATATATGACAGCGACAGAAGTTGTTGAAAGTGCGATGCCAGCTATCTGCGCCTCGGGAAGACTCCATCCGGCTACATAGTAGGCATAAGCCATAACGCCGAGAAATGGTGCAAGAAAGCTCAATACGCCGATGGTCATGCTCTCTTTGAACTTCTTTTTCATCACCTCGGGATCGACTTCAGCGCCTGCAAGAAAAGTAAGGAGAATACTGCCGAATCCGGCAAGGAAATTCACCCACTCTGTTCTCTGCAATGGCAGAAAATTGCCACCAATTACACCAACGATTATTTCAAGCAATGCAATGGAAATAGCAATTCTCACAGAGAGGACAGCTGCAAGAAGCGCAAGTCCTATCCATAAAGCTGCCTGAAACCACTGGGTTTCCATGAATTCTTTTCCTCTGGTTTTTTCTTTTTCGGCAGGAACTAAAAAACTCCTACCAAAAGTTATATTCAGTAGGAGTTATCAGTCCCGATATTCATCGGGACGGTTAACGGCGAACCCCATCACCGTTATTAAAATATCAGAACCATTATATATATGTCAAAGACATGCAAGACATTTCATGATTATCACTTGAATTTCGCACCTCTCGTTGAGTACTATGAAGTATATGCGCAGGATATATTTCATATTCATATTTATAGTAATATGTGGGTTTTCCTTACCATCAGATGCCTTCCAGATTTATTCCTATGCTGATAAGAATACAGTAATCGGTTCTGTAAAATCCCATAAAATTAAAGGTGACGAGTCTTTGATCGAAGTTGCGCGAAGGTTCGGAATTGGCTATAACGCAATTGTTGAAGCAAATCCGGGAATTGATCCTTTTATCCCCGGCAGTGGCAAATCAATTACTATTCCCACTTCATGGATATTACCGGACATGGCATCATATGAAGGCATTATCATAAATCTCTCAGAGATGAGGCTTTATTATTTTTCAAAACACAGTGCGCCCATAGTAAGAACTTATCCTATAGGAATCGGCAGCGAAGGTAACGAGACACCAGTTGGGGTCTTCAAAATAACAGAAAAAGTAGTAAAGCCAAGCTGGCGTGTGCCTGAATCCATAAGGAAAGAAAAACCAGAATTGCCTCCGGTTGTTCCTCCCGGGCCTGATAACCCCCTTGGCTCTCATGCGCTCAGGCTCTCTGCTAAAAGCGTTCTCATCCATGGAACAAACAGGCCATTCGCTGTTGGGAGAAGAGCCAGTCACGGATGTATAAGAATGTATCCCGAAGATATTCCAAAACTTTTCCAGGCAGTACCAAATCTATCAAAGGTCACCATTATCCGGCAGCCCGTAAAAGTAGGCGTCTCAAACAGCAGGGTTTTTATCGAAATACACAAGGATGAATATTTGCAGACGAATTATTTCAATGAGGCTGTACAATTATTGAGGAAAAAGAATCTCTATGATAGTATTGACAAAGAAAAAATGCTCTCTGCCCTTAGAGAGAAAAAAGGAATTCCCGTCGATATAACGAAATGAACAAAAAATAGGGGCTGAAGAATCAATAAAAATTCCTCAGCCCCTGTAGATAAACATTCTTAAAACTTATTTCTTCTGCTGTAATTCAAATGACTTTTCACACTTCTTGGCAGCATTCTGAGCAGCCTCAGCAGCAGCATCAGCCTTTGCTGCAGCATCTTCAGCACGTTTTGCAGCATCTTCAGCACGTTTTGCAGCGGCGTCTGCCTTATTGCAACATTCCTTTGCAGTCTTCATCGCTTCCTGAGCCAGATCCTTTGCTTCACGTGCATCCCTCTTGGCAGCGTCTATTTCACCGATTTTTCCTTCAAGGGCATTAACCTTAGACTCAACAGCTGAAACCCTTGCCTCAAGCCTGCTGATCCTGTCGATCAACGGATCAATCTGCTGCTTCACATAATCTTTTGTAGCGCAGCCAACCATAAATAATAAAGATAAAGAAAGGACTAAAAGAACTACTTTTTTCATTTTGCACCTCCTTTCTCATTAAAATCATTTTTTAAATATTAAAGTAAAAAATCATTAATGTCAACAAAAGAATTGATTTAAAAATATTTTTTGCCTAAACTTTTTATGTAAAACGACAACATTCTTTAAAAAGCCATCTCTCTATGGTAGTATTTTGCGATGCTCTTGATAAAAATGAACCATAAAAACCAGGATCAGGTTCTGCACAGTGCGGTAGATGTCCTTAAAAGCGGAGGTATTATTGGATATCCTACCGAGACATTTTACGGCCTGGGCACAAGAATCGACAGGGAATCCTCCCTGCAAAGACTATATGAGATAAAACAGAGGCCACGTGAGAAGGCAATGCCCCTAATTATAGGGCACAAATGGCAGTTATCCTCGATTGCAGCGGATATAAACAGTTCAGCTATAAAACTCATGGAGAGATTCTGGCCAGGCCCGCTCACACTGCTTTTTCCTGCAAAGAATCATCTGTCTGAGTTTATAACTGCAGGTACTAATAAGGTGGCTGTCAGAATCCCCGGAGAATCATTTGCCCTTCACCTCGCAAAATACACCTGTTTCCCCTTTACTGCAACGAGCGCTAACCCGTCAGGTATGCCCCCGGCACGGGACGCAGAAACGGTTATACGCTATTTTGGAGATAAAATAGAATTAATCATCGATTGTGGCCCTTCCTCCGGCGGCCTTCCGTCGACCATTGTGGATGTAACAACTGAAGAGATAAAAATTCTGAGAGAAGGAGCTGTAAAAAAAGAGTTGCTGACATATTGATTTACATGAGCTATTCTTTATCTGATTTACCAAGAAGTTCATAAGTAAAACCGCATTTTTATCTTAACGTTGTCATTCTGGCTTGTCCAGAATCATTCTTTTATCAAAAAGATTCCCGACAAGCGGGAATGACAGAAGTGGGTTTACTTAAATTGTCTTACTAGTATAATTTCAAAAAAATTATATTGCAGATGTTTTTTCTTCCTTCTTTGCCGATGATTTACTCCTTATCAGTGATACGATAATTGCCCCTGCAATCATACCGCACAGTACTGAGAGAAACATGACTATTGCAAGAGATGCTTCAAATCTCCAGATAAAGAAGGTTATAGCCACAGGCAGAGCATTCTGAACAGAAAATACAGCTACCAGAAACAATACAATCAATAAAATGATGATGGTTGCCATTGTTCATTTCCTTTATATTTATTTGCCTTTTGGTTTAATGGCTCGTTTCCGGGTTACTTTCCTGAATGCTGCCTTCTTTTTGACTTCCAGTTTTGCTATCTGTGTCTCGAGTTTCTTGATTCGGGCGATAACTGCTTTTGCCTTCTTATCCAACATGGGATTTTTTAGCTTCTCGCTGACGGCATATACCCTGCCGCCAAGTTCTGATATCTCCCTCTGGACTTTAGTCTTTAGCTCGAAAATCTTCAGCCTTCTTTTGCCTTCCTCAGTAAGTTCCTCTGCTTTTGCCCTTGCAACAGTCACACCTTCCCTGACTATTCCAAAGCCTTCTCTGATACCTTTCTGAATATCACTTTTTATCTTCTGCCAAAAGTCCATCTTTCCCCTCCTTAAAAATATTCTCTCAAAGTCTGTTAGAATCCGGCATTATTTATCTTGAAGCTTTAATCAGCTTGCCGCTTTTCGGAACTATAGCAATCCCTGAGGAATCTATATGGCAGCGAAAACGGTCTTTATCAGGAGCAAACCCGATCTCTACTCCTTCTCCAATAATATTCAACTTATCAACAATCACCTTTTTCAGCCTGCAGCCTTTCTTCAGTATTACATGATCCATGATGAGGCAGTCTTCAATACTGACGTCGTCCTCGATTGTTACACCACTCCGAATTACCGAGTTTCGGATCTTTGCCTTATGAATTTTACATCCCTCGGCAATCAGGCTATTCCTTATATCACCCCTGAGAATCTTGGTAGCCGGGCCCTCGTAACCTGATGGATGAATAGGCCATGAACTGTTGTCAAGTTCAAAGAGAGGTTCATTCCCCAGCATGTCCATGTGTGTGTCAAAAATTGCAGCTATTGTCCCTACATCCCGCCAGTAACCCTTTTCTTCATAAGGCATTGTTCCGGGAATGATATTTGTAGCAAAATCATAGGCAAATACCCTGCCTGTTTCAACCAGATCCGGGATAACATGCGCACCAAAATCGTGCTGCTTTTTCCTCTGTGCCTTTGCCAGTGCTTCCATGAGAACATCTTTATTAAAAATATAATTCCCCATTGATACATAAGCCCGTTTGGGATCATCAGGCATCGGTGTTGGTTTCTTTGGTTTTTCCTGAAATCCGACAATCCTTTTTTCATCATCAGTCACGATAACTCCGAAAGAAGACGCCTGCTCAATCGGTACGGGTCTGGCTGCAACAGTCACAAAGGCGTCGTTTGAGAGATGAAAATCCATCATCTGGCGGATATCCATCCTGTAGATATGGTCTGCACCGAAGATTATGACAAGCCTCGGATCATGCTGCTGTATGAGGCCAACATTCTGGAAAACCGCATCAGCAGTTCCCTGGAACCATTCAGGCCCCATTCGCATCTGTGGGGGCACAACAGTCACAAAGTGATCCTTCATTACAGAAGATAAACCCCAGTGCATCCTCACATGCTCTATGAGTGATTGCGATCTGTACTGGACGAGCAGATAGATGGAATAAATATGGGAGTTCACGAAATTGCTCAGGACAAAATCCACGATCCTGTACCTCCCGCCAAATGGAACAGAAGGTTTGGAACGGAATGCTGTTAACGGAAAAAGTCGTTCACCTTTTCCGCCGGCAAGGATAAATGCAAGGGTCTTTGGATGTGCCATTATTCCTCCGTTGAGATTGGATTTTGATCAGAATCTGCAATTCCACTCCTTTCATTTTACATTAAAAATATTTTTTCAACATCTCAGCAACGGCAGCAAATCTCTCCTCTGTCATTATCTCCTCAAGAGTGACAGGGGATTTTTGCATCCAGTTCGGATACGAATCGACTGTCCCCGGCATATTCTGCTGATCCAGCGTGCCGATTATATCATCGAGGCTGACAAGCAGCAGTTTGCACGGAGAAAGCGCGAGATACTTATAAATGGCCAGACAGAGTTCAGCAGTCATGTTCGGGATCATATCAGGATCTGAAGGAAAATCAGCGGTAATTATACCCTGAGATTTCAGTGCAGTGAGAATAAGCCTCTTGTCCCTTTCCCTGTCCTGAACCTGTTGTTCCCATTGTGCTTCGTTAAGGTATTTGCCGACACTCCTTCTTGTCTCAATATCACGGCCTCTCCAGTAACCATATAGTGTCGGCAGGTCATGTGTTGTTACTGCACAGAGTGCCATATGAGGGTATTTTTCCGGTGAAAGAAAGGAAGGATCCGGGTAATTTCTTTCAAAATAAAAAAGCCTGTATGAGAGCATCTGGAATCTTTTTAAATTATCTCTCACATGCTCACCCATAGTACCAAGGTCTTCTGCGATCACCATAGTCTGATTAAGTGTACTTTCCAGTGCAATAATCCTGAGAAGATCCTCAGAAGAGCAGGCAACATAAGCGCCGTCCTCCGGGGTCATGCCATCCGGTATCCAGAAAAGCCTGAATAAGCCGAGGGCATGGTCTATTCTGATGGCTCTGCCATACTTCATGCTTCTCCTCATAGTCTGGATGAACAATTCATATGCGTTATCTTTTAATTTCTCAGGTATGAGTGGGGGGAATCCCCACTTCTGTCCATCCGGACTGAAATCGTCTGGAGGCGCACCGACATCTGCTCTGTCTGCTATAACCTCCTGATAGGTCCATGCATCGCTTCCACCCGACAGAGAGCCGATAGCTAGGTCATAATAAAGTCCGGCATTCAAGCCATGATTTTCAACCTCTTCAGAAATTTCCCTGATCTGTTTGTCGATAAGCCACTGTGTATATTGATAAAAATAAATTTCCTTTTTATATTCCTTTCTGAATGCATCAACTGCCTTGCCGTTCAGATCCTGATATTTCCCCGGCCATTCCTGCCATGAATGAGCATTTTTTGTTTTCTTCATATGTTCACTCAATGCCATGAAGAGGGCAAAAGATTCAAGTGCAAGACCTTCTTCTGAAATATATTTCTTAAATTCTCCGCCCCTGCCTGTATTCCGCAGATAATGCTTTTTGTAGAAAACACTGAAAGCATACTTCAGGATTTTTGTTTTCAATGATGCAACTGCTTCATAATCGATTAGGTCTGCTTTTCTCAGTTCATCCAATTTTTGGGAATATTTTTTTGATGACATGAACTTCCCGGCATCTTCTGATTCTTTAACCTCAGGTATTCTTTCAATATCAAGGTAAATGAAATTCTTATAAAGCCTGCTTATGGGAGAATACGGGCTCGCACCAAATGGGCTGGTATTCGGGATAACATGCAGCGGATTAATCCCAACAAGGCTGCCTTTAAAACCGGCAACCCATCTGACAATCCTCTTTAAGTCAGTAAAGTCTCCAATCCCCCAGTTCTGTTCCGAACGTATTGCGTAAAGATTAATGGATAACCCCCATGCTTTGCCATTCTGCAAGTTTTTCGGTAGATAACAGGCATCAGGAGTTATGATAACCCTTGAACTTTTTTGAAGCTTGTTGCTTTTTTCAGGGAAGATTTTGTCAGGATGTTTACACTCCACTCTGAGGACATAATAACCAATGTCTCTATGCCCAATATGCAGGAATACTTTTATATACCTTGTACCATCTATCCATTGCTGTTCAGAAATAGCTATGTCTTTGCCAGAAATTGTATGTTTTTGGAGTATTGTGTGAATACTTTCATCTTCAAGAGAGCATGAAATTGTGAGTCTGCTTTCCTCCCCTTCATTTACGGGGATATATACAGGAATCAAAATTTCCGGGGTATTTACAGATATTACATGTACTGGTTCAAGAAAGCCTTTCCATGATTTCCATCGCCTTTTACTGATCTCATTTGCGATATCCTCTGCTGTCTCAATATTCAATTTCATTGCCCTGAGAATAGCTTTCCTGATATCAATGGATGCTGTATGTTTTTTACCGAAGATATCCCAGTACTCAGGTTCTATCCCGCATATACCGGATAGCTCATTGATCAGATCATCGTAATACTGCATGTTTACCCTGTAATATACCTGTTAACCCAAAAAATGCAATTGACGGCAGGCATATGTGCAGCAAAAGCACTGTGTTCTCCTCGGTGAATCCGCTGAGGCGGACAGCACCTTTGTGAGCGCTTTAATGACCCGGATAACGTGCACGTTTTCATTCTTAGCGTTTAGATACTATACAGACGCAAATTCTGCGTTCAAGAGTTTTTGATGCATATGTGCCTGCCGTCTTTTTATCCAAATGCATTTTTTTGGGTTAAATCAATATATAATACTCCATCTGCTTTATTGACAGTTAGATTTTTATACAATTTTGAGTTTAAAAAGGTAAAATTTCTAAATGCGAAATTGGCCGGAAGATATTCGATTAATCAAAGAGGAGACCACATGTCCAAGATAAAGATATCCCTTCTGGTTGTAATCTCCATTTCAATCTTTTTAATCTCCTTATATCTCGGGCCGAATGTAATAAACCCTTTCCATATAAATGACATTGAGAAGGAAATATTGCTTTCAATCAGACTTCCGCGGGTTATCGTTGCAGCCCTTATGGGCATGGCGCTTGGGGCTTCAGGCGCTGTGCTCCAGGGCATATTGAGAAACCCGCTTGCCGATCCCTATATCCTTGGAATCTCAAGCGGCGCTGCAGTCTCAGCAGCCTTCGGGCTCTTGTCCGGTTCGTATCTTTTCGGGAAATTCGGCATCCCTTTAACAGCCTTTGCCGGCGCTTCCATTGTCAGTGTGGTAGTTGGTGCATTCGGCTGGAAACAGGGCAGGATGTTGCCTGAGAGGCTACTACTTGCAGGTGTCGGCCTGAGCTTTCTCTTTTCTGCAGTCCTGATGCTCCTCATCAGCATGTCTTCTTCCGAGGGTATCAGAAGAGCTGTGCTCTGGATATTCGGAGATCTCTCGATTGCAGACTGGTCATTGATCCCATACGGGGTTGTTTTTATTACTGCAGGTTTATGTATCTCCATGTTCAGGGCAAAGGCATTGAATGCTTTGATGCTTGGAGATGACCTTGCCCATAGCCTTGGATTCTCTGTGCACAAAGAAAGACTCCTGTTGTTCATCTCTGTATCGCTTATGACCTCTGCATCGGTATCACTCGGCGGTACAATCGGTTTCATTGGCCTACTTATTCCTCATATTGTGAGGTTTGTTACCGGAGCAGACAGCAGGATTCTGATACCTGTATCTGCTGTTTGTGGCGGAGCCTTTCTGTGTATTTCAGACCTGATCGGCAGATCAATTGTATCTCCAATGGAGATCCCATCAGGCATTATTACAGCTATCATCGGATCACCTTATTTTCTTTATCTTTTGAGGAAAAAAGATGTACTCGGAACGTAACCCTCCTATTCTTGAACTCGATAGTCTGGGATTCCGGTATTTTAAGGATAAGCCATTTATCAATAATCTGAATTTTTTTGTTGGCGATGGAGAACTTATCGGGCTCCTTGGCGCCAATGGTTCAGGCAAATCCACTATCCTGAAACTTGCAAGCGGAATATTAAGACCTGCAGAGGGTCAGATAAGGCTGTGGGGCAAACCACTTCATTTGTATAGAAATAAAGACAGGGCAAAGCTTCTCTGTTATCTCCCCCAGCTCCTCGACATAAACCTGCCTTTTAAAGTAAGGGAACTCGTCTCAATGGGACTTTATCCATATGACATACCCCCTGAAATAAGGGTTGATGAGGCGCTGGAAATGGTCGGGCTTCTGGAAAAATCAGAGTCATACATAACCAACCTGAGTGGCGGTGAAAGGAGAAGGGCTTTTATAGCAATGACCCTGATTCAGGGAGCAGGGCTGCTTCTCCTGGATGAACCCCTTGCAAACCTCGATATAAAGTACCAGTTAGAGATTCAGCGGTTACTCAGAGAACTGCGGGAGAAGAAAAATATCTCGATCATTATGGCATTACATGATATCAACTTCGCCTTGCAGTTTGATAAAGTGATGCTGCTCAAAGATGGAAGGATTCTCGGCATCGGAAAGCCTGAAGCAGTTTTAACGAACGATTTATTAAAAGAGGCGCTTGATGTGAACCTTGAGATAAAAAGACAGGATTCCGGCGGGACTTTTATAAATTATGGAAATAATTTATAAGTCACTTTTCTAATTCCATCATTTCATCTTATATTTCACAGATTAAAGATTATCAATTTTTATTGATTGCTTCATCACCCTCGCGCGCTGGGTATTTACCACCGAGCGAATAGTACAGCCACGAAGAAACCTTTTGATGATGAGAATTCTGATATCCCCTACTCACAGAAACCAACGCGAGGAGTGTAACCAGTAAAGACTAAAGGTTTCAGTCGAAAACAACGACTATGGTGTCTACGGAACTGAGGCTCTCGCCTTGCGCCCTTTGTGGCGTAAATTGCTTCGTATAGTCGCTTGCATCAGGATAGCGTCAGCACTGATATTATCCCTTTATTCTCGTCAGTGGCAATAGGAAACCCCAAGTTTCTTTATCAATATTCAGCGCGCTCTTCCTCTTCTCCAAGAAATGCTCTGCACCGAAGATCGAAACATCAGACAGATATAAGGCGGGCTCACATAAGGATATTGGAAATAAAATGCCAATTCCGGTAACAGCTAGGCAGATAACTTGTAATCTTTTTATTCCTGCCTTAATCTTGCATAATTTATAATCTTTGTTAAGAAGCAGCACTTTTTCATCAAGGATATCCTTAAAATGCCTCAAAGCTTTATTGAACCCCTCTTCATCGGAAGAGTTCATAACATTTTTCAATATCTCCTCGGAGGCATCTATAAACTTAATGCGTTGCTGCCTTGTCAACTGCCGAAAATCCTTTATTTGTGGAATGGAAATGTCATCTAGATTCAGCGGCAACAATGCATCGACGCCAAGTAGTATAACTTCTCGTCCATTTGAATAATACTCTCGAAAGGATGCGTCTTTATCAAAAAAATAATCCAATTGAGGAAATAACTCATGAAACTTGTGATTGTAAAATCCGTTATTGAAATAATTTGCTTTTTCAATTGTTCTTACTTTATACGATTTAAATGCATCTATCGCCTGATAGCCTGCCTTTATACTCTTAGGAAGTTTCATTTCTTCAGTAAGTTTCACAATATGTTTTATCTGAGAAATATTACTGTTCATCTCAGTGAGAATCTCACGAGTTAGATTTCTATATATATCGAAATATTCCTCTTTCAGATTTTGCCCTTCCTTTATCTTTTGCCAGTGAGTTTCTGGAGAGAAAGTATCAAAAAGGTCCTTATCGGAGCGATACAGTTTAGTTAAAAATTGATTCTTTGTTTCATCAAAAAAGGTAGCAAATCTGAGGAAACCATCTATCAGGGGCGATATATAGATTTTATCCCACAACAAGCTCGTAATCTTTAACCAGTGATTTGGGGGGATAGCGCTATCATAATAAAACGCTTTTCTCATAAGACTATGATATCACGGAAGGAAACAGAATGCGGGAAACAAAATGGGAAACAAAATGGGGTCAGACTTGCTTATTGACATTTATGGGCCTCGCAGTATATCGATGTTTATCCCACTAATCAACGCGGTCGACGACATGTCTGCAGTGTTGGCTTTAAGGTGTTCATCGGAGAATGACTTGCTCACAGTACACCTCAGAAACAATGCGCCTGCATCCGATATTGAGTTCAAATGGAAATAAATGTGGCAAATCTTTTTAATTGGGACTCAGCTTCATAACTTCAGGAGCAAGCTTTTAAACGGCTTGAAGGGATAATCGGGGAAGGTGGAAACTGCTTTAATTATAACCAACTGATAGGATTTGAAAAGTGGATAAAAAAACAAGAAAAATGCTATAAATTACTTGGTATGGACAAAGAAAAAGCAATCGAGTTACTGGAAAAACAGATAAAGAAAATTCGAGAAGTGAAGGCTACGAACCGGTTTGGCACAACTTATACTAAATGGCGTCAGGATACTATAGCTACGATTCGTAATATTTTCGGCGACGATAAGAGGCATTTGGACGCTTTTGAAAAAATCTCTTTTCAACGTGATAATTCAAATTCTGAAGAAGAGCAGCAAAGGGATTACCTTCATGATCTGGAGCGGGCAGAGGCTATTCTCGAATCATTTGTCGAAGAGATTCAACGTTTTTGGACTGAAAAGGGACCGGAAGTGCTTTCGACGGAAGTACCATACGAACCGCAGGGAAAGCTTACTCTCAGTTATATATATCATAACCTGCGAATTGATAAGACGGTGATTGGTTTAGTTACCGCAATAGTAGTTGGCTCTTTTGTCTTTGGTGTGATAGCAGGACAGACATCTTTTGTGAAAGAACTGCTAGAGATAGTAAAACAAGGCAAATTAAATCCTCCTTCAACTCCTCCTGTAACAGAAAAAATTAAAGGACCGGACAGCGTTCTGAAAAAGCCTGAACTAATAAAAGCTAATACGCCCGAGTTTTCGGAACCCACATGGATTAAGGTCGGCAATCCTACAATTATTTGGAATGGACAGGTCAAGATAACTATTACAAATGTTATAGAGAGTTGGAAATCGGCGGATGTGAATTTTATTCTTGGTGAAACTCAGAAGGATATCACAGTTAAATACCCTAGAAGAGAGACGTTTTCATTTCAAGGAAAGAAATATTATGTCGATCTGATTGATGTAAGACATAATGAGGCACTAATTAAAATCACATCTGAAGAAATATTACCCGTCAAATAATCTACAAAGGAAGACCACTCGTTGCCCAGAGGTCTTTTTGGAATTCGCCACAACAGCCCTATCGGTAAGGAGAACCAATAGTAGCCTGTATTTCTCCCTGCTCCATTCTCGTCCTACATTGAGGGCTGCACGATATCACTCCGACCATTGTCTGTAAGCGAGTTGCGGCAAAATTCGGACAACTTCTTAGGGTGGGTTAGCTGGGAAAGATTCGAGATGATAGTCAAGCGATGTTTGTACCAGTAACCAACGCAGCCAGCCAGACATTCGGTGTCTCAGTTATCAGGTATAAGAAATAATTTCGGATTATGTCCTGCTCTGTCAACTTTAGGGAGCATTAAGCATCGATTAGTCACTCACTCACAATGTCCATTTCTCTATAAAAGAAATAAAAATGCTCTGTTCTTATGAGGATATGAAAGAATTGATTTCCTTTTCCTGCTGCTCTAACCGATAAACGAAATCATTGGCTTACAAACTTCTTGAGCAATATATGCACTTTGGTTCTTAACCGATCAGCTTTTTAAATTCCCTGAATGATATCTTCTCTATCTCTTCATGCAGACTTCTGCCATGCGCATCCATTGTCACTATTGCAGGAAAATCTTTTACCTCTAATATCCACATGGCCTCGGTCATGCCGAACTCCTCAAGCTTCCATACACCAGAAACCTTTTTAACCCTTTCTACGGGGACAAAAATAGGGACACATGTGTCCCTATAATTTTAATTTTGTTCAGCTACAACTGAACGCACCGATATCGGGTGGCTCAATTACAGTTACGAAGGAAACATAGCGGCTCAGGATATTTGTTCTCCTTTGAAGCAAATAAAACCGCGCCTGACAAGGTGCGGTTCTTTCTAATTCAAGAAAACATCGACTGAGTCCGGTAAGACATTCACTACGGAGGAAACTACTCATTACCGAACAGTTAGAACCTATGCAGCTCTTTTTACTTTCACTTGCAGAGTTACGCGCTCATGAGCCTGGAGAATTTTTATGATTTCAATAATATTCTCAGCACGTGGATTACCGCGAGGCCCCAGCATCCGATGAACACTCTTGCTTGATTTTTTGAGTTTCCTGGATAATCCCTCAAATGTAATCGTCGCATTGATATAATCACGGAGAATTGATTTGCCCGCATTAAGGTCCCCCCCGATTAGTTCATTCACCGCCTCTGTCAGCATATGTCTGCGAAATTCAACATCACTCTCAGCACGCTGTAAAATTGTTTTGCGAAATTGTTTTGTAATCGGCATAAGCCCTCCTTTTACTTCTTCTTTTTCTTCTCTGTCTTATATTGAGCCCACAGTGACTGAGCTTTTCTAATGTCTCCGCGTTGGGTTTTCTTCGAGCCTCCTCCCAGCAAGATGACCAACGTATTTCCCTCCCTCCCAAAATAAATCCTGTATCCAGTGCCAAAATCAATCCTGAATTCCGAAACTCCCTGCCCTGCTGATTTCACGTTAGAGAAATTGCCTTGCTCCAATCGGTATAAAGCAGTTGTGACCTTGGCTGCGGCCTGAGCGTCAAGGCTGGAAAACCAGTTTTCAAAGACAGAGACACCATTTTGCAGATACTCGACTACTTTGATATTAGCCACACAATGATAGTAACACAAAGGTTACTATAAGTCAATGGTCTTGATGGTCTGTGTCAAGGCAAA
>Ga0315295_10002840_pt1 | contig 14648 bp, 15 predicted proteins | sample YL17G14_0_MG_FD_204453 | JGI IMG/M metagenome (GOLD analysis project Ga0315295, IMG submission 204453) | Sediment microbial communities from Yellowstone Lake, YNP, Wyoming, USA - YL17G14_0 | ecosystem: Environmental > Aquatic > Freshwater > Lake > Sediment | place: USA: Wyoming | collected...
ATCTTCTTCACGGCTTCACCTATCTCGTTGGCCCTGAACTTGTCATAATTGGGTCTTCCTATTCGGGGAGGCATCCATTTCTTCTTCTTGGGCCGCCCCGGAGGGCGGCGGGACCAGTTCGGTTTCCGTCGGTGGCGTCTCTGTTTCTTTGTTCGGTTCTTTCCCAATTGGTATTCCCATCCTGCTCGACCTCCCCATTTTTCGCACGCCACAACTCTTAAGATATCATATGACCATTAATCCCCGGGGGCGTGCTTTCGTTTAGGTATCTGCACTTAAACTGAAGGGACGCCCTTTCCTATAATCCTATCTCGGGAACCCTCATTGGTGATAGTTTGTGCAACAAGTCCATTGAGATCATTATAATCCGCCATCGGGGCCGGGCCTATCAATAATCGAGCTCGGATTGAAAAATGGCGCGTATTGCCCGCAAAAACACGAACGGCCCTGAAGGATATCTTCTGGGGCAGGATGGTCAAGTCCCTAAAATAAAATTTTGCCTAGTATATAACCGATATTATATAACCGTACTAGATATAACCGATAGTTGGTGAAAACCCCCAAAAAATTTTGCCGGGTATATTAAAGGAATTATATGACCTACGACAAAATTCCGCCGGGTATATTCGAGGAATGATATGACCAACTACAAAATCCCCGGGTATATTCGAAGGAAAAATATAACCAATAACATATAACCTCTCAAATATAACCTTCAAAATATAACCTACCGAACATAACCTTCAAAAAATAATCGATCCTTCTTCCCAACCCGTTCCCCCCACCCCCAACAACCAGGCGGCATCAGCCCTTCTCCCAACAACGCCCGTCAGAATTATTAATGTACCGTCCACCAACATTAAGAAATAGTCACTCACATATATCCTAATTGATATTGTATGACCCTAACCAAATATGGCACATTCGAATGTCAATACACAGAAAATGATTGCTTCCCTACATCTTTATTGAATGTACTCACCAACCTTTCACATGACTTGAAAATCACCGAAAGATTCGATCTTGATCGTAAGGACATAAACGAACTTTGTGGTTATAGGCGAGATGCGGGTGTGACAAAGGACATCTCATATGTATCGAACAATTTATTGAGACACCTCAAAAACAACTTCTCATCCCTTCCATGGATTGTGAAATGCAATCAAAATGAAATAATGTCCCTCAACGACCTAAAAAGAATCTGCCTTAGCAATAGAATGTCGTATCCTCTGGTCTCGGTCTCCTCTAGATATTATGATGACGAGCATGTCCCTTATGACATAGTAGGAGAAGAACGCGAGGGCCATACGGTCTCGATATTGGCAATCGATAAACGCAATGTAATATTACAAGACCCTCGTGTATGCTTCCGGAGCCGGATACCTGATATCGATAAGACAATCATTTCAATACCTCACGCCAGGTTCGTAAGGTACTGGGAGGATTTTGATTTCCCTTATGAAACCCTTTGGCTATGTGAGGTTGTTCCAACCACGCTCCATCAATTCAATGGATCGAATATGAACGATCAGGACCCGGATAAAATCAAATAGAAATTAATATAATGGAGCACGATGACATGAAACAGAGCGAACGGATATTCGCCTTCGAGGACCGGTCCATTTTAGTTACAAATCTCAACCAGATGGTCAAGGCCAGGTACGGGCAGTCGATATTCGTCAATTGGCCCTCGGATCCAGAAAAAGACGAGGTGTTCTCGATAGGCTGTTCGATCATGCGATTGATCGATGATGCGAGCTCGGATGCGAAGACCTTCAGGAGCATACCCCTACGCGACATAAAGGCCATCCCCATCATGCGTGAGAATCACAAGTTCTATATCGAATTCCCGGATCGTGAGGAGGTCCTGCAAAAGGTATCGGTCCGCCATCACGCCCTCATATCAAGCGCCGAGAAGGCCTTGTTGAGGACGACGCGTCAGAACCTCGCGACCATCCCTCTGGTAAGGACAGGTCTCAACCCCATCCTTGAGATAATCACGGCCATCGTGAAGCATATGGACAAGGATGTCGCCTTGAGGACCAAAGATGTTGGGGAACAGAGGCGATATCTTCCCTTCCTGGAGGACCTGCAATTCATAAAAATCGTCAAAGAGGATATCCGGCCTGGTCCTGAGGTCGACAAATATGTTCTCACACCCGGGTTCAAGAGGTCGAAGAGCACGAAGATAATCGACGCGATCCTGGGCGAGGTCATAGAGAACGGTTTCCCCTATCTGAAGAACGAGATGAAGATACAGCATCTCACGCCGATCCTGAGGACGGCCAATATCTGCTACTTCAACTCTTTCCTAAAGAACGATCGCGTCAGGTTGAGCGGCGATGATATAATCTCCTCATACCAGAAGCTCTACGGGAACAGGGCCTTTAAAGGTCGGTTAAAGACCTTAGCGTACATCCAGGCCCTAAGCGATGCCGAGATATTCGAGGAAGTAAAAAGAGATGTTTATTCGCCGATGGAAGACAATTGGCGGGCCTTTAAGAAAGAGACCAAAGCCATGGTCTGATAATGAAAGAACAAAGCTCGTCACCGTCTGCGATAGGCGATATATGTGGAGCCCCCCAAACCCTTTCGGGTCCGGGGGGTCCTCCCCCGTCAGGGTGCGGCCTCGCCGGCCTCCCCCTGCGGGGAACGGGGCGTCTCCACACCGCCCCTGCCGTCGCGGTCGAAGGCCGCGGCGGATCCATGATAGTCACGATAACGCTGGATGCACGAGAGCGGCTCGGCCGGTCTCGCGGTATCCCTGGTGGTCCCTTTCAAGGGGTCGGTCATGAGCGCGACGTCCTTCATGAAATTGGTCGCGAGCATGAATGCGGCGCAATAGTCGTCGTTGGCCCTGTAGCCGCAGTCGGGACACACGAGCCTGTGGACATCCCGCCTCCGGACGACATCCCCTCTCCCGCATCTCGGGCATTCCATGCTGCTCCCGCGCGGCGGGACCAGGCCGGTCGGTATGCCCTCCCACGCGGCCTTGGCCGCTATGAGGTCCCGGAGCTGCCCGTAGGCCCAGGAACGGAGCTCGGATGCGACATCCCTCCGAAGGGGGACGGACGACCCGCGTGCGTTCCCTTCCTCCCCGCCCCGGTCCTCCCGGCCCCGCGCCGGGCGCCTCGCAACATCCTCGAACCTCAGGTCCTCGAGCACGATGACGGGGACCTCGCCTTTCGAACGGTCCGCGACCGACATGGCGAGCTCGACGATGCCCCTGCTGACCTCGTGCAGGTGGGCCGTGTTCCGGCGCGCCTCCTTCCTGCGTGTGGCCTGGGCGTCCCTTTCGGCTTTCTCGGTCCCGCGCTCCATGAGGCGCCTGATGAGGTCTACCATCCTGCGCTTCCTCTCGCGCTCGGCCCTTCCCTTGAAGAACCGGACGCCTTTCCTGCCCTTCCCGGGTGCGACCGCGACGGCCGTGTTCACGATGCCGATGTCGACGCCTATGGGAATGACCTTGATGGATGGATGGGCCGCAAGGAACGAGACAAAACCTTCGATCGACCTGTGCTCCTCCGGTATCGGCCTCGAGAGCCGGATGTCGAGAGATAGTTCCTGATCCGGTCCGCATCCTTTGCGAACAAGCTCCGCGGAGCGGATGGCGGCACGGTCCCTGCCATCGATGATGTTCAATAGGATCGGCACCTGGTATCCGTCATCCCCCAGTCGGAGGGCGACCCGACCCATCGGCGTCGGGATGCTCGCCCAGAGCGGCCTGACGATGACGTTGCCGGCCCGGACCGGCCTCCCGGGCTCGAGGCGGTATATCCTTGCATCGAGCCTGATGGCGTCCATGTAATTCCGGCGGTCGTCGGGCCCGTGCCCCGTTCCTGGGTCGTGGACACACATCCCCTTCCTCTCGATCTCTTCCCTGGACCTCCACATCTCTATGGCCCTGTTCATGGCGGCGGACCTGACACGCGCCAAAAGGCCCGGGGCCAGGGTGCGAACGGCCTCGTGCTCGCTCGGGCCGATGGCGGCCCTGTCCGCTCCCTTGAGGGATACGTATCGCATGTACTCCGTGATGGCGGTGCGGTACTGTGCGAAGAGCCCTTCGATGGCGGCCCGGTTGGCCAGGAGATCATCGTTGTCGAGGGGGCAACTGAGGGTCTTATACGTGTATGCGGACCCTTTAGCCGGCGCCCAGAACCTGGGGCTAGACACGATCCCTCGCGATGATCCTGGATATCTTGATGCCGATGAAGGGATCGATGGATGGGATGCCTCTTTCCCAGTTCGTGTGACCGTTGTGTTCCGTTCAATGCCCTTGTCAGTTTCCATATCAATTCCTCCGTCGGTCGGGCCGATGTCCCCGTGTTTCTACAAATTCTACATTTTCTATAATGTGTATATCCTTGGGAATATTTATAATTTTCTATGAGCGCTTAGCTCGTCCGTGATGGATGGTCACGGATGCCATGGATGAAGGCCGAGAAGACCTACGTGTGCTTCCGATGCAGGGAGCGCATAAGGTACGGCCACATGAACTATAATTCTCGAGGGTGGGGGTAGGGAGCATCAGCAGGGCGAGGAATATGAAGGAACGGAGACCCAACGGATATTGGAACGACGCCAAGAACCGTGAAAGGGCCCTGAGGGCTGTCCTCGAAAGGGCCGGGGGAGACCCTGGCAGGGTCAGGGCAAGGCATTTCGTCGAGTCCCGATGCCGGACCCTACTTACAGGATCCCATCGCGGATCGATCCTTGACCTGTTCAAAGAGATCGGCATCGAGGGCGAGCCCTGGGTCATAGGGCGTGTAACTCATGGATTTTGGAGGGAGGCCGCGAACAGAAGCCGGGCCTTGAGGTGTCTCATCAGAAAGACGGGAAAATCCCCTGCTGACCTGATTATGAGGGATTTCAAAGAGAACAATCTGATCAGCCTGGTGTGTTTCTATGGGCGCGGGGATGCAGGGAGGATCCCGAGCGGAAAGGGGTTGATCCCGCCGCAGGCCCCGCTCTTGAAAAGGATATTAGTCGAAGAAGGACTCTTGAAGGGCGACCGTTTCGAGATGGAGGCCTCCGGGTCGAAGCCGGGCGGTTATTGGGATGTCAGGTCCAATCGTGTCGACTGGATGCGCAAGGTCGTGGAGGCCGCCGGTGGGCCCCGCAAGGTCAGGATGAGGGATTTCCTGAAGGCGAGGCTCGGCGGACTCGTGCACGAGCACGGCGTTTATGATATGTTGCGTGAGGCGGGGTATGATGATGAACCGTGGTCATTGGCTATGTCGATGCCCCGTTTTTACTGGAGGGACCAGGAAAACCGTAAACGCGCACTGGGATGGCTATTGGAAAGGATTGGGAAACGGCCTGAGGAGCTCTCAGAAAAGGACATGATGAAGAACGACCTTTCATCCCTCCTGAACTTCTATGAAAGGAACACCGGATCGCTCGAAAGCGCCAAGACCAGGCGGAGGAGGTCCGGGCTCTCTTCCTTGAAGCGGGGGTTGTGCTTTGACGGGTTCATCGATGAGGATGATATGGTCCGTTTCGGGCGTAAGGGCCCGAATTATTGGGCGAGACGGGGCAATCGCCTACACTGGATACGTAAGATCACGGAGAAGGCCGGTGGTCCCCGCATGGTATCTGTCAGGGACTTTCAAAACGCTGGATGCGGGACATTTCTCCGACATTGTCCGAGCCTATACCAGGCGCTGCTCGAGGCGGGGTTCCGGCTCGAGCGCTGGGAAATGAGGGGCGGCTGTGGGAGAGGTTTCTGGTCGGAACGTGGGAACCGGCGCCGGGCCCTCAGATGGTTGATGGAGAGGACCGGAAAGGCCCCCCTTGATCTGAGGAAGGACGATTTCATAAGTAACCAGCTCGGTAAACTATGGGCCGTCTACCTTGATAAGAGGGGACGATTGAGACTGGAACCCGGGCAGAGCGGTGGATACCGTGTCCCACTGGTCCGTAGGATCCTGTTCCATGATGGGCTCATCCGGAAGAAAGACCTGATGAAGCATGTGGAGCGAGCGGTCAAGCACCGGTCCCGTTCATGGGGAGATCCGGATGTCAGGATCCGGGCGATCAGGCAGATCATCGGGCGGATGGATGGCTCGACCAAGATCGGGTTCAGGGACCTCGTAAGGTATGGCATAGGGGGCATGGTCTCGACCTATTATGGGTCTGTGTTATCAGCCTTCAAGGCCGCGGGCTGCAAGCTGCAGCCATGGGTGCTCGTCAAAAGGCTCCCTAACGGCTATTGGACGGACCCCAAGAACAGGCGGGCCGCGATCGAATGGGCTATATCGAGATCGAAGGGGCCCGTGGAGATGTTCGGTCTCAAAGACCTTGAAGATGTGGGTCTTGCAAGATTGATATATTTCTACAATGTCCATCGTGAGATACTGTCCGAGGAGCACGAAGGTCGTCTATCCTCCAAGGCCCCGCTCATCAAGCGCCTCCTGGTCCGCGAGGGTCTCTTGAAAGGCGATGGGCTCTACGGCGGGGCCACACCAAAGGGTGAGGGGGGGCGAAGGTCGAAGGGCTACGAGAGGCACTGGGCCACCCGGAAGGAGCGGCCGGTCAGAATGAGGGCCCGCCGGAAGGTCGGCCCGAAGGCCACTGTCGCCAGGAAAGGAAGAACTGTCTGGAAGGTCACGAAGGGGAAGGACAAGGTCAGGATGAGGAACTTCTGAAGCATCGCTCAAAGCGAGTCCCTGGGCATGGGTTCCGACCATGGGGTGATTGCCCGGGGCAGCATCCACGGTGCCTGCGCGAGGGCATTGGTTCTCGAGGGGGTCTTGCATGACAAGGAATACCAGAAGAGGTCGAAAGGGACATGGGCAGGCCCAAAAACGCAGGAAGAGGACCCCGGGAAGGGATGACGACCTGGACGCTGGCAAGAGGTATCGGGAAATCCTCGTCGGTATGGGCTATATCATACGTGCCATCGAGGATGTCAGATATGAATGGGATCCGGAGTCCTTGATCGATCTGCTCGAGGATGTGGGGCTCTACGAAGAGAGCACTATCCAGCTCGACCTTAAGGCAATGGCCAACCTAGATGCCGAAGGCATGGCCACGCTGGCGAAGACCCTGGCCCTTTACCACATCAAGATGCTGGCCGAGGCGCAGGGGGATATGGATTTCCTGAAAAGGACGGAGATGGCAAGGTTCGAGGTCGCAAAAGGGCCAGGGCCGTGGGTCCCCCTTGGGACCGTCCTTCCATACTTCCAAATAATGTTCTTAGGGTTCCTGCAGAAAGCCCTGAAGGTGCTCCTGACGGAGGAGATGGGCGTCGAGCTTCACGAAGGGAAGGAAGCCATACTGAAGGCCGGGCGCGGTGCGGGTGGGGGCCAACGAGACCGGAAGGGCCGGGACGCGCTGTCCTGCCGTCCGGGAGCCCTCCTGAAGATGACCCGGGCCGCCATGATGTTCTACATGCAGTGGCACGAGACCGGTTCGACCCTAGGGTCCACGCGGGACGATATCCTCGAACGCTCGCATTGCGTCTATGCATTCCTGGCGGCATCGGGCATGTACGACAGCCTTCTCAACGGGCTCCTGTCCGGAAGGCCCGTTGTGCGGGAGGCCGGACCGGACCGCGACGGGAAGAGATGGTTCGAGATCACGGAGGGTGGGGAGCTCGAGGGCTGGATGACCGAACGGGAACGAATGCCCCACGACGCCTCCCCGGACCGAGGGGGTCGTGGCGCGGGGGTCCGGAAGGATGGGCCCGCGAAAGCGGATGCCGACGGGTGCGGGACGGCTGGCGGGATGGGTGGTGGGCCCGCGATTCTCTAGGTGGAATTGCAACCCATGACCCCCTCCAGGAAAGGCGAAAACATGGACCGGAAAAGAAGGCATGCAAAACGTGGAATGCATTCCAGAGGTCATTTTAGGCCTGAGGAACCGCCATGCTCTTTGGAAACGGTCGACCTGGGGGAGTTCGAGCAATCCCTTTCGGACCTCGTTTCCTACTTGGGGGACCCCGACCTTTGCGGCAAGGACGCCCTCAAGGCCCTCCTCTTGCTCGACCATGACGGCGCCATCACGGACCGCCTCTCGGCGGCCCGTATCGATATAATGGACGGACCAACTCGCTGGGTCCTTTTCCATGGTTGCATTTCTCTCTCCATGACCTCATCGCTCGAGAAGGCCGAAGGGATGGAACTCCTCGACGAGCTCGGCCTCCTGTCGTTCAAGAAGATCAGCCTCTTGGAGTTTTTGGGCTTGCCCCCCGGGGACAAGGTCGCTGCGGACCTGGGCTGGTCGGACCGGCATGTCCGGGCCCCTTTCGTTAGCGACAACCTGCTGGGCTCCGTCCAGTGCGGCCTGACGATAATCGCAAAAAGGCGGGGATTGAAGGTCCCAGTCCCGGCCCCTGACGGGCCGGAGCAGATGCTCCTGGAACTGGCCGATGGGCTCATGGCTCCTGTCATGCTCGGGGACCTGCAGGGCCTTGATAAAAGGCCCCACAGATGGGCCAAGGGGCCGGGCCTCTCTTCTTGGGATGAGATGCTCGCCCTGAGGGGCGGTCTCCTTGCCATTTTAAAGTTCAAATTCCAGGACCGGTTCGAGCGGGACCTGATAGACCAGGGGGTCGTAGCCTCGATCCCGCTGCATATGATATTCACGGTCATGGGGCTGTACGGTGTCCTCTGGAGCGGCATCGTACAGGGGCGGCCTCATATGCGGGTCACGGTCCGGACCGATCGGAGCTTCTGCTTCAAGCCCGTTCCGGGAGGGCCCCTTGGCACGCTCGTGATGGCCGCTAATAACTTGCCCAATGAAAAGGTGTCCCCTCGGAAGTAGGATGCTATGAAACAATCCAAAACTGTCCGGAAGGTCCCAAGGACCGTGCACAAGAAGGTCCCTTGCAATTGTAAGAAGGGATGCTCGACGCTGCGGTGCTCGTGCTTCAAGGCCAAGGAGCCGTGCGACCAAGACTGCGGCTGTGGTGGACGTTGCAAAAACCCGCTCAACGGGATCGATGCAAAAGGCCTGAGTGCGTGCGCATTGCAGAACATCAAAACGGTCAATGCTTTGAAGGACAAGGACCTCGCCCACAAGCATGAGCTTCCGTGCGACCATGGGTCGGTCCCTCTGAAGGAGCTGCTCCGGGAGTACGAATGCAAGAAATGCGGCGGCACGGCCTACTGGTATTCTTTTTGCTGGGACGAGGTCGTCCAGGACGATTGCACCTGGCACTGTGAAAGGTGCAGATCCTGCAAAGACTGGCGCGAGTGGCATTGCGAACACTGCGATAAATGCACCTACGGCGTGACCTTGCCGTGCGAGCATTGCGGCCGAAGGGGCCCCTATCAAGACGATTTCGGGGAGGAATGACATGCACTTTGGAAAATCTCGGAAGGAGGGCCCCAACTCGGACGGACCGGGAAAGGGAGAAAGATCCTTGTCCGATGAACTGTTCCTTGCGGTCATTGGGGCCGAGGCCCTCGTTCAAGCAATCGAGAGCAAGAGGGTGTCCGGGAAACAGGCGACCGAGCGCCTTCGGGGTCTTTTCAGAAATGGTCTTGCATTTCTTGGCGAGGACCCCCGGTCCTTCGCAGCCTTGGACAAATCTAAGAAGGTAAAGGCCATCAGGTCCCTTGGGGCCAGCCTCGTCGTCCAGCGGATGATCTCGGCAGACCTGCTCAAACCCATAGAGAAGAATGCAGTAATAAGTTGCGAGGCCAAGGGTATAACTTTCTCGGACCTGCTCACCGGCCTTTTCCAGGATGCCCTTGCTATACGGTTAAAAGCCAGGGGTTTGGATATCGGCAAGGTCCTTGCCAAACAGATCGCCACCGTTCCATGGGACGATGAGCTCCTGGACCTGATCCAGAACAGGCAGGACCCTCCCGATACACAGGATTATATGCGATCGGTAAAGAAGCTCACCGGGGTGGATGTTAGAGGATGGTCCGGCATCACCTTCCAGACTGCCACGGTCCTGCTGCGGGTGGCCCTCGAGTTTCAGCTCAAGCTGGACCAGCCGAGTATGGGCAACAGGGAGAGAAGGGACTTCATAGGCCAGGCCGTAGTACCCCTATTTCTGCTCCTCGTGTCCACCGGACTTTTTGACTTGATACTTTCATCTATCCGGTCGGGACGGCCCATTATGCTGCTAAACAAGCCCGGTCCGGACTCGGAGTTCGGATACCATACCAGGGAAGAGCCTTAGGGTCCGGGGCTTGTTGGGTGGGGTCTGGAAGGCGATCCTGAAAGCCACCGTCGCTAGGAAAGGAAAAACGGTCTGGAGGGTCAAGGCGGAACGGGAATGTCATTCCTCTTCCTGGGACGATTTGGAGTTACAAAACTGGGATGTTTAGGATGTTACACAACAACACCGAAACAAAAGTGAAAGTATTCGAGATATAGCTCGAAACAAGGGCAGGTCCCGCAAATGCAACAGGACCGTCGTTCGCCATGTTTAAATACTGCACATCATTGTTGTATGGCCGTCGTGGCCAAGCGGAGGCGGGGAGGCGGCAGTCAGGTGGCCTTCTATATCCTGCTGAATTGAGCGCCCTTCTGTTTCGAACCGTAGGGGCGCTGTGATAAGAGGGGGATGATAGTCAGCGGATAGGCCAGAATGACGGACGGTTTGATAATACGGTTCCTTCTCCACTTGGATCAAATGTTCTCTATATTAATTGAACATCGTAACTTTTATTAACAATCGTCCCCATTGATATTTGAAGAAAGGAGGTCCTCGAATGGTCATGCGTTCCTTCAGGATATCACGTCTCGTGGTCACGATGAAGAGCAAGGCTGCACTGTTGAAGCTCAAGGACAAGGTGCAGAAGCGTTACGGTCATTTCCTAACTCTCAGGATCCGAGGAAAGACCTTGTACGTCACGGGCGAAGGTATTGGTAATTATAAGGTCAGGAACTGGATCTATCACATTGCAGAGGAAAATTAGCATGGGCAAGCTGTTCCGTTCCGTTCTTCTGAAGAATGGAAGAAAGACCATATACATCGTGGCCTTCATCGATAGCGGTTCCGATACAACGATAATAAGCGAACGGATCGCGAACGAGCTGGGTGTCGTGACAACGAAGGGCGGTGGGATATTGCTGCCGGACGGTCGCAAGATCCCCTCAGAGGTCGGGGAGATCGAGATCAAGGTACCTCGGGATGGTATCAAGAAGAAATGGATAGTCGACATCACGGACATCCCCTTTAACGAGGACATCGATGATGTGGACATGATAATCGGCGTGGACCTCCTGCAGGAATGCAATATAAAGATACATTTTCAGGGCAAGGACCGGCCGGCCAGGTCTCGCGGGTCCAAGGCCAGGAAGGGCCTTGTCTGGCGGGCCCCGGCGGATGCGGTTTCCAAGAGCAGATGAGCTCCGGACCCCCGGTGACCTGAGCCGTTATTTCCGGCAGGAGGTCCTCGATGGGGCGGGGGCGCTCTAGGCGGAAGGATGGCACGATGTTGGACCATATCGATATGGGCGAGGATAGGACCATATACTAGATATGGACACGGATCGGACCATATATCAATAATTCAAGCCATCAATTCATAAACCACCACAATGGAACAATTGGTAGAACCCCCAAAAAGGACCAAAAAAACCACCGGATATACTGGACCGGATATAACTGGATTGGATATACTGGACGACCACGGGATATCACTGGATTGAATATACTGGACCACGACGACAAGATATGACTGGACCGGATATACTTCCTTCGTCTTGTTTTACCAAAATATTATAAATATGTGAGTTATTGGTGAATTCAATGCCAGATTACAATACTTACTCGTTAGTTCTCTCCTTAGGCATGTCCTTCATGGTCTCCTTGTTAGTGACCTACATCCTGTTGCCCTGGGTCATGTTCCCCCAACAACGCCGCATCACACCCCTCTTCCCCCAACATCGAGAAAGAGTATTCGCTCTTTCGAGAGAGGAGGAGCCCATCGGGGCTCCTACGAAAAGAGAAAGAGTATTCGCTCTTTCGAGAGAGGAGGAGTCTATGATCTACCACAGTAGTCATAGACAAGCGGAGGCCCGCTGGCCTCCGTGAAGACATCAGTTTCCGACGAACGCCCCATCTCCCAATTATCTCCCCAACAACGCCCGCTCTCAATCTTTCAATCATTTTCCCCAAAATCCCCGGAGAAAAAATGACCAAACAAAATATTTTACTTAAAACAAATTCTAACAAAATTCTATTCAAAGGTAAATATCACAGGAATATCTTTGAAACAATAGACACCTATGACATCATCGTTATCATTATCATCTCCATTTCTCCAAGCATTCCCATTTTAATTACTCTCGATCCCTCTATCCCTCTCATTTCCAAAATTATAGCAGATATTATTTACAGTGGTATGTTTCTTTTTATTATTTATTTCTTCTTTGTATACTTGCGCCGGTACAAAACACCGCGCAGGATAGAAATGTTACAAGACCGAATTCATCTCACACCATCGTCGGCCAATAAACCCAAAGTGGGCAGAAAACATAAGATCTGGTATTCGAACATCAATAACATAGAGCTGGTGTCTGAAAAAGCGATATTCCATCTCAAGGACCAACCCGAACAATCCTTTGATATCGATGCCATGCCGGATACCGACCTGACAAAGATGTTGAAAATATTAAATTCCAAGAATGTTGAGATCTTTGACCGTAGGGCCAAATATCATCACAAAGATAAGTGACATCCCCAACCCCTAGAAAATTTTGCCGGGTATATACGAAGGAATAATATGACCTACCACAAAATTCCGCCGGGTATATTCGAAGGAAAAATATAACCAATAGGATATAACCTTCACAATATGTTCTCCCGCCCCTCCCCAACCCGTTCACATATGACCTCCAAAAAATCCAAAACCAATCTCAGTACGACTTTGTATATGACCGTCGTGTTCATCTTTCTCCATTTTGCCGTGTTCCTCTTGATCTATCTTCTCATCGGAAAGGGCCCGGCGGCTCTAGTTATCTCTATGATCTTCGCATCAACGACCATAATATTGGATTCCCTCCTCGTGTATTTCTCCTTCCTCAGAGACCGAAAGAATCCCCCGGTTATATATCTTCGATAACCAGTAAAAACCCTAATAAAGAAATCCGCCGGGTATATCACCGTATTAAATATTGCAACACCTCAAAAAATATCCACCGTTTCCTCTCGTATTTTGGCTGACAGTACAACCATATAACCGTCGAATAGCAATCTTTATATTCGAGAACTCGGCATATAATGCTATTACGGACCCACATCTTCTTTGGAGGAATTTAAATGATGGAAGGAATCAAATATGTTACGAATCATAAAGGCGAGCGTGTCGCAGTCATGATAGACCTCGAGAAATATTCCGAGATCTGGGAAGACTTCTATGACAGCCTCGTTGCAGAGATGAGAAAGGATGAACCGACCTCGTCCCTAGATGCTGTGAAACGGAGCCTGAGAAAAAAGGGGAAGCTGAATGGTTGAATATGCCATCCGCTTCAAGCGTTCCGCAAGAAAGGAGCTTGAGAACCTTCCTGCCGCCATTGTGCGGCGGATCATACCCAAGATCGAGGCCCTTTTGCATGACCCTTTCCCGCGCGATTCCAAGAAATTGCACGGAGAGGCGGACCGGTGGCGCATCCGGATCGGTGATTATCGGGTCGTTTATACGGTCTTAAAAGTTGAACATGTCATTGAGATGACTTGTTGCATAAACCCCCTCCTCAGCAGGCATAGCTGTCCATCACCGCCATCCTAAAGTTGTGGACGATGTCCCGGCAAATCTCTTGGTTCCTCCGACTTGAACGGAGTCCTCCTCGTATTATATCCCCGAAGGCCGCCTTCTTTGCATTGATTGCACATTCGACCTTGACCCTGAACCTGTAGACGCCTTTCCACCGTTTCGGGAACTTGGTTGCATAGTGGACATGCTTCTCATAATCGTTTGACGGGTGGGCACGGAACACGGCATTGTCCTTTGGTTTGAGGTAGGGTGTCACACCCAACTCCTTTGCCAATTTGAAGTTCTCGACAGAAGGATAACCAGAATCACCCAAGACGGCCTCGATGTTGCTGTTTGGGATGGTCTCCCGGACAAGCGATTCAAACTCGGACGTGTCGCTCCAGGTGCCTCGCGTGACCTTTGTAAACGGTATCACTAGCGTCTCAGCTCCGACGATGTAGTGAGCCTTATCATATTCGCGATATTTGTCGGGGCTTGCCCGATCGCTGCTCCACGTCTTGCCTTTTGAACGAGGATTGCCTGTGGCATCGGTTATGGCACGTTTCTCCTTCATCCAAAGGTCCTCGCTAGATACCGTCTGAAGCCGCTTCAGCAGCTCCGTCATGTTCGGCGAGGCACGATACTTGTAGAGTGTCCTCGGAGCGTAAATCTTGCCAATCCCTAAAGTCTCTTTGTAAATCGGCAATATCGACGGTGATTTCTGCACATTGCATTTCATTTCCTCGAGAAAAAGGAGGCTCTTGATGATGTCCCGCTTTTTCGCGGGGGGACGACCCGGCTGACCTGGCACCTTCTCATGGATCCTCATATCATCTACGGTTGTCAGTATCTTCTTCACGACTTCACCTATCTCGTTGGCCCTGAACTTGTCATAATTGGGTCTTCCTATTCGGGGAGGCATCCATTTCTTCTTCTTGGGCCGCCCCGGAGGGCGGCGGGACCAGTTCGGTTTCCGTCGGTGGCGTC
>Ga0315295_10002842_pt1 | contig 14646 bp, 9 predicted proteins | sample YL17G14_0_MG_FD_204453 | JGI IMG/M metagenome (GOLD analysis project Ga0315295, IMG submission 204453) | Sediment microbial communities from Yellowstone Lake, YNP, Wyoming, USA - YL17G14_0 | ecosystem: Environmental > Aquatic > Freshwater > Lake > Sediment | place: USA: Wyoming | collected...
GAGCACCGCGGCAATCTGCGAGAGCAGACGAGCGCTGTAGGCGAAGAAAGCCGTGCCGATCAGGTCTTTGGGCGTCCCGCCGTCAGTCTTCCCCGATCCATCCAACGCCAGCCAATCGCCAAAGCCGCCCCCCTCCGCGTCTTTCCCGTCGTCCAAAATCTGGTTGACGCGGATGTAGCCGGGGCTGGTTTTTTCCAGGTAGCCGACAAAGCGCGTCATCATGCCGTAGCGCTCCGCCAGCAGGCGTTTGTCGCCGTAGATCAGGTACATCGTCCAGGGCACGATCACGCCGGCGTCGGCCCAGGCCGGGCCGCCATCATCGCTCAGAATGGCATTGGTGTGGGGCACCACGGGCGGAATCTGCCCCGCAGGACCTTGCGCGTCCTCGACGTCTTGCATCCACTTGGCAAAGAACCCGGCGGCGTCGGTGAGGTAGGAGGCGGTGCGGCAAAAGACCTGCGCGTCGCCCGTCCAGCCCAATCTTTCGTTGCGTTGAGGGCAGTCGGTGGGAATGTCGAGCGAGTTGCCTTTCCAGCCCCACAGGATGTTGTGTTGAAGCTGGTTGACCAACGGGTCGGAGCATTCAAAACTGCCGGTGACGGGATGCTCGGAGTGCAGCACCACCCCGGTGATAGCGTCACGGGAGGGGGCGCCAGGATAGCCGACTATCTCGACGTAGCGAAAACCGTGGAAGGTGAAGCGTGATTCATAAGTCTCGCCGTTGGGGTCGCCCTTGAGCGTGTAATAGTCGGTGGCGCGGGCGGCGCCCAGGTTGGCGAGGTAGACTGTGCCATCGGGGTTGAGCATTTCGGCGTAGCGCAGGCGGACGGTGGTCCCCGCCGGGCCGCTGACCTTCAGGCGCGCGCGCCCGACCATGTTTTGGCCGAGATCGAAAACCCAGATGGATTGCGGCCAGACCTTGATCCCGGCGGGGTCGGAAACCGGCGCGAGTTCTTCCTGGCGCTTCACCAGCGGCCCGTTTTGAGCCGCCAGTTTCATCCCTTGCGGAGCGGGGAAAACTTCGACGGGCAGCCACAAGCCCCCTCCGGCTCCCCCCGCGCGCGCAGGGAGATTCCAACCGGAGAGTTCCAGGCGCGCGTCGTAGCTTTCGCCCATCAGCAGGTCGCTCTCCAAAATCGGGCCGAAGGCGGTCTGCCACGAACCGTCGGAGGTGATCACCATCCGGCTGCCGTCCGCCAGCGTCATTTCGAGCTGGGCCAGCAGCCGCGGGCGGTCGCCGTAGCGTTGACGGCCGCGCCATTCCTGGTTGCCGCAGTACCAGCCGTCGCCCAGAATCGCCCCGAGCATATTCTCGCCCGGCTGCAAGAGGCCGGTGACGTCGTATACCTGATAGCGCACCCGCTTGTGAAAATCTGTCCAGCCGGGGGCCAACTCCGCGTCACCGATGCGTTGGCCGTTAAGGGAGACTTCATACACTCCCAGGGCGGTAATGTACAGCCGGGCGTGGGTCACCCCAGCGCCCACGGCGAAGGCTTTGCGCAGGAACGGAACCGGGATCGAGGTGCGCGGCCCGCCCACAAACGGCGCGCCGATCCACTGGGCGGTCCAGTCATCGCGGCGCAGCAGGCCCATTTCCCACCACACGGGTGCGCTGGTGGAGACCTTGCCGGTTTCGTCCCACACGCGCACTCTCCACCAGGCGCGCTGCCCGGAGGCGAGCGGCTCACCCGCGTACTCGACGTGCACCGATTGGTCGGAGGCGACCTTGCCGCTGTCCCACAACAGGGGCGCTTTGGCCCGCAGGGCTTCCTTGCCCGGTGCGACCAGCACCTGGTATGCCGTCTGCCGCGCCCCGCACCGCTCGGTCTGCAACTGCCAGCTCAGACGCGGGCGGGCGACGTCAATGCCCAGCGGGTTTTGACGGTATTCACAACGCAAGTTGGTGATGCGAACAGGTTCTGACATCGTTGGCTCCTTATACTGTGCAGCATCTCGCCGCGACTCATTACCCCTGCAAACGGCCCCTGCGCAGAGAAGGGAGCGAAGCACCTTCTTTTGCCGTTACCCAACCAGAACCCCTCACATCATATCGGGCGATATGTCCTGCTCGACTTCATAGTCGCCGCGGTCCTCGATAATCTTGACTTCAAAAGCGGGCTCAAAGGCGGCCTCACACCATCCTAGCTGAACAAGGTGGTGATGACCAGGCGCATCATAATCGAATAGCCCGTCCAGTGGCACATCCTGCGGCATACCTTGCTTTTTCCACTGATCGAGGCAGTAGAATCCGAACTCGCGTTTGAAGAGAGGAATGCCCGGCGTGATGGCATTTCATAGTTCATGGCGCTCCCCGGAGCACGTTGACTGCTAAGGAAACGACACATTGAGCAAGTCCGAGCCCAGGGCAAGGATGTTCTCGTTGGCCACGTCCGTCGGGTCGTAGCCCAGTTCGTACTCCAACGGCATCAGATACCCCAGTGTAGACCAGCCCCAGAACGGGTTCAACCCCTGCCCCACCCCCGTCTCGGCGTTATAGTACTCCCGCGTGTCCGCTTCGCTCAACACCATCTCGAACGTGCGATACGCCAACTCCTCCGCCACCTCCCCATACCTTTGCTTCAGCAGCCCGTGGAAGACCATATAGTTGGTTGGAATCCAGGCCGTGCCGCGCCAGTTGCACTCGTCCCCCTTGCGCTCCTGGTAATAGTCCGGCTCCGTCTTGGCGTCGGTCGCCAGCGGGTACGGCAGCCAGAACTCGGCCGGGTTGAGCAGGTGCTCCTTCACCAGGCGCTCCGCGCGCTCCGGCGGCACAATGCCCAACCACAGCGGAATGAAACCGACCACCGTCTTGACGCGCACCAACTCGCCCTTGCGCTCGTGGCGGTCGTAGTAGAAGCCGTTTTGCTCATCCCAGAACACCGCGTTGATCAGACTGATCAGTCTGGCGGCGCGTTCCTTGAACTCGGCTTGGTCGTCGGGGCGACCGAGTTTGCCGGCCAGGACGGCCAGTGCCTGCAATTCGCGCACCAGGTAGCAGTTTAGGTCTACCCCCTCCACCGCCATTGCATAGAGCGCCCCGGCGCGCCGGTCCTGGTTGTCCATCCCGCTGTGGTCGGCGCTGTCCCACACGCTCAAGCCGTTCCGGTCAAAATCACAGAACCAGAACCAGTAGTCGAGGTACTTCTTGAGCCGTTCGTAGTACTTGCCCTGCAGCCAGCGGGTGTCGCCGGTCTGGCGGCAGCCCAAGAGCGCAATCTGCGCCAGGAAGGGCTTGAAATGCCGCCGCCACCTGGGATGGATGAGGGTGCGAGCCACGAAGCCACACGCTAACTGCCGGTTGAGGAACTCCTCCAGTAGGAATAGCCGGTGAGCAGGTCGGAGCCTACACCCGCCAGGCCGCCGGTAATCTCATGAACCGAGCGGATGCCACGCGTGCGAATGTCGCGGTTCACTTCCGCCAGGCGCGTTTGCAGCCGCTCCCACGCCGCAGCACCTACTTTCTGTGCTGGAACAGAAACGCCAAAACACAACAGTCGAGTTAACTCCGCTCCGTCACCTTGACTTCGATCTGATCGGGCCCTGGACCTTTCTCGAACTCCACCACGTGGCCGGCGAAGCGGAAACGCGCCACGTCGGGCGGCCCCAGAAACGGCGCCAGTGTCTGGGCGAGGCGGGGGTCCAAGAACGAATCCACCACCAGCCAATTGCCCGCCGGTTGCCCGCTGGCGTGCCGGTCGTACAGCCGCCTGGCGATGATGCACGTAGCGCCCTGGTTCACGCGCGCCCGGACAGCCCCGAAGGTCTTGGCCGAAAGCGCGTGGCCGCAGACGACAAAGCACTCCACCGCATCCAGCACGGGCCCCTCGACCAGGTGATCGAAAACCGCCACGCTGTCTATAGGGACAAAGAAATCCAGTCTCTCGGGATAGACCTTCTCGTTCCAGATGGTGATGGCTCCCGGGCGGGCCGTCTGGTGGGTCAGGATCGGCCAGACATACAGCCATTCCGAAGCCGCCTCGTCCAGCGGATGCTCCCGGTTGCCCAGCAGACGATTTCGAGAAGGAGACTCGTCGGCGGGCGACTGCCCAACCTGCCCCCATCCGCCGTCGGGCAGGCGGATCAGCGCCACGCGTGGGCGATAGTCCCGCCAGGTGATGGACCGGGGATGGTTGGGAACGTATTCTCTGGCGAATTCACGGGCCACCCGGCCGTAGGCCGTCACCTGATATGGCCCGTCTTCCGGCTCGTACACCAGGGTGCCCGGCGTGACGGCATCCGGATGACGCATATCGGTGCCCTGGTAACTGAGGCTCTCGACGTAAATCGTCTCGGCGCCCAGCCAATAGGCCATCCGCAGCGCCGAGCGCAATGACTCGGCCGAATGGCCCGGACATTCCCCGAACCTCCACAAATCCGGCGACACCCACAGGCGCGTCCGATCCACGTATTGAATCGCCGCGCCCAGGGCGACTGACATCACCACCGAACTGAGGTGCTCCTTGAGCAGCTTGGGCGCGATGGTCCAGCCGGCGTTGGCAAAGATGTGGAACAGGTCGGGCCAGACCTGCTCGGTGCTCAGCGGCACGCGGCCCTCATAGTGCTCCTCGCGCAGCCGCCGACATTCGGCCACCAGTTGGTCATAGGCCGTCTCCAGTGCCATCCCGTGCGTGTTCACCAGGAAGGGCTTGTCAAAGTCCGCCTCCCTGCCCAGCGCCCTCTGGGTGGGCTCATTGGAGTACTTGTTGTTGCTGAGCTGCATGTGCTCGCACTCATCGTAGACAATGCCCTGGAACGCCGGCGGCGCGGGAACGGCTGGGGGCAGAATGGGCTTCAACCATTCCATGCGCAGGTCCCAGCGATGCAGCCCTCCCGGGTGATCGAATTCATTGACGCCAGGCGTGATCTCCGCCGCCTCGCGAAAGTTGGGCGCTTCCACGTTGAACGTATACGTCATACCGTGCTGCCGCATGTGCCGGTCAATCTGCACTATCCTCTCGGCCATCCGGAGGCTGTTCTGGTCGCCGGCCTCGGTGACCGGCTGGAGCCAGATATTGACGTGCTTGAATCCAAACTGCTCCAGGATATCGAACAACTGACTCACCCGGGCGGGCGGGCTGTCGTGGCTAAGGCTGTAGTTGTCCACGCCCAGGCGGATGGAGTAGTTCGACGGGGAACCGGCACCGGCGACCGGGGCACACGGTGACACTGAGAGAGAACGCTGGGACAAGGCAATCCTCCTGGGAAGGCTCTGAACAAGTCCCTCCCCAATCCACGGAGTAGGGCGAGTAGCGTAGGAATCGCTAACCTGTAACGCCCGTCAGCTTATAGCCCGCGACGAGATAACGCTGCAAGAAGAGGAATACGATCAAGACGGGGAAAATGGCCACGCCAGCCCCTGCAAACAGTTCAGGCAAATGGATCACCTGGTCGGTGATGAGGGTGGAAAGCGCCACCTGCACCGTCCACATTTCCTTCGCCGGCGCAACTACCAACGGCCACAGGAGTGAGTTCCAGTTCCCGATGAAGGTGATAGCGCCCAGCGATACGATAATAGCCGCCGAATTGGGCAACACCAGATACCAATACACTCCCAGGTAGCCCAGGCCATCCATAAAGCCTGCTTCTTCGATCTCGCTCGGAAAGTCCAGGTAGAACTGGCGGAACAGGATGGTGCCAAAAACAGAAAACAGACCCGGCACGATGATCCCTGCCATCTTGTTCACCCATCCCAGCCGCGCCACGATCACGTAGGTCGGTATGAAAGTGACGGCGCCGGGTATCATCATCGTCACCAGCATGAGATACAAAACCCCATTACGCCAGCGGCAGGGGATGCGCGCCAGGCCGTAGCCTGCCAGGGAAGCGATTAGCAGCCCCCCGACGACTGACCAGATGCTGATGAAAGCCGAGTTTTTCAGACTGTTGGTAATTGGCGGACTGGTACTTGTTAGTGAGCGCGATATGTTATCAAAGCGCAACGGGAGCGGCAACCAGAGCCAGCGGTCGACGTTGACTATCTGGGCGTGAGTCGCGAGCCCGTTTCTGAACAGGATGTAGAAAGGAATCGCGAAAAAGATGGTCAGGATGAAAAGTGGAACATAGGTGGGCACGAGACGCGTATGGCGCCTCCAGGCAGTGCGCAGCCCGGACGCGCCGGAGGCCCTCTGTGCCCGGCCAGGTTCGGGCGAGGTAACAGGCATCGTGTCAACTCTGTTCTGTAAACCCATGGCAACTCCCGTTCTGAGGATCAATAGTGTGACTTGCCAAGACCCATCACCCGGTTCTGGGCGATGGTTACGCCGATAATGATGGCCGCCAGTATGAAAGCGCCGGCGGAGCCGCGGCCATAGTTCAGATCGCCAAAGGCCACCCCGTACAGGTATATCAGCGGCGTGCGCGCCACGTTGACCAAACTGGTCGTCCCCGCGCCGCGCAATATGTTCCAGAACTCGTCGAAAGCCTGGAAAGCGGCGATCACGTTCAGCAGCACTATGTATACAGAGACGTTGTACAAGAGCGGCCAGGTGATGTGACGGAAAGTCGCCCAACTGCCGGGCTTGGCGCCATCCACGAAGGCGGCCTCGTACAGCGCGCGCGGGATCTCCTGCAAACCCGCCAGGAAAATGAGCATGTAGAAACCCGACTGCAGCCACAGGCGCACCGTCACCAGGACCACCCAGTACCAGGGCGGGCCTACAATATTGAGCCACACCACGGGGTCCAGCCCAAGCCAGTAAAGCACCATATTGACGAATCCATACGGCATACTGTTAAAGAGGCTCATCTTCCAGATCAACGAGGCGATGACGTACGAACAGGCCGTGGGCAGGAAGAAAACAGAACGGAAAAAGCCTTGGGCGAAACGCACGTTGTTGACCAGCAGCGCGAGGCCCAGGGACACGCAGTAGGTGGTGGGCACGATAAAGAGCGTAAAGAGGCCAAACGTGGTCAGCGACTTGATAAATGCAGGGTCCTTGAGCATCCAGGCATAGTGCGCCAGGCCCACAAACTCTTGCGGTGTGATGGTCGCGCGGGCCTGGTGGATGCTCAACCAGAAGCCCCAGGCGATAGGGATATAAGTGAACATCACCAGGCCGGCTACGAGCGGCCCGACGAACAAGAGGAACGTCAGGTTGGTGCGCCAGGTACGCTGCAGGCGTCGTCTCCCGGCGGCGCGTTTCTGAACCGAAGGGATGGCAATTTGCGCGTTCATCCAAGATCCTTTTTGCGTGCGATTCGTGCGCGAGCGGGGACACTCGTGTGAAGGGTCGCCTCACGGGCGCCCCGCTCGCGCCACTCTTGTCATAGCCTTACCCACGCCCCGACGACTTGGTTCGTTCAGGATGCGCGGGTCTCACTGCTCTCCGGCGTGCTACCCAAGCAGGGCATCCAGTTCCTGCTGGACCTTGTCGGCGGCTGTCTGGAGTGCGGGCATGGGATCGGCGCCTTGCGTGACAATGGCGACGAATGCGTCGTTCAGCGCAGTACCCATAGCGCCGATCCATTCGGCAGGCTCGTTCCAAAAGCCCTGTTGCGCCAGACTGACCATCTTGGCGGCCTGCCCAGCCTGCAGCTTGGTAGCTTTCGCGGCCACGCTCAGGCGCGGCGGGATGTGGAAGCCGTAGGAGAGGTTAAAGTCCTCCTGGATCTCGGCGTTATCTATCCAGAGCCATCTCGCGAGCGCCGCGGCCTCCGCCACGTGTGCGGACGAAGGATTGACCACTTCTACCCAGCCTCCCAGGAACGTCGTAGACTTGCCGCCGGAGGCGGCCGGTGGCCAGATGAACAAGTCCCAATCGTCGGCTATTGCAGTTGTGATGGCGGGGAATGCCCACAGGCCCATCTCCTGCATGGCGCACAGGCCGCCCGTAAAGGAGTCGGGCATCCACCAGTCTTGCGGCGCCCCGACCAGCAGCGCGTCACTTGTGGATATTTCCCGAAACTTGACCATGGCGGCCGCGACGCCCTCGGTCGCAAAGGCAGGCTTAAAGTCATCCGTCAGGAGTGTGGTGCCGGTCGAGAATACCAGGTGTTCGGCGTAAAAGCCGTCTACGCCGCTGTCGTTGCCGAGGAACAGGCCCTTCACCCTGCCGGTGTTCAACGCTTCCATATTAGCAACGAGATCGGCAAGAACGGCAGGCTCTGCGACGCCGGCCGCCTCGGCCATGCTCTTGCGGTAGGTCACGGCCCCGGTGTCTATGCACATCGGGATGGCATAGAGACGGCCGTTTATGGTGTTCCGCGCCAGCCGCACCTGGTTGAAGTCCGCTTTCTCGTCGGCGGAAACCACGTCATCCAGGGGAGCGGCCCAGTTTTGCGCGACCTGCTCGACGGAGGGTCCCGGGTTCGTCTCATAGACATCGGGGCCCGTGCCAGCGGCCATAGAGGTATTCATTGCGTTGTTTATGTCGGGCGACCACGTCACCTCCACCGTCACGTTGGGGTTGAACTCGTGGTACTGATCGGCGTAGCGGTAGACGGCCTCCTCGACACCCGCCTCGCCGTAGGAGTGATACACCTGCGTGAGGGTGATCGGCTCGGCCGGAGGCGCGGTTGGAGCGACAGTCGGCTCGACCGGAGGCGCGGTTGTCGCTGTTGGCTTTGGCCCGCACCCCGCCAGGGCCGCGCCCGCCGCAGTCAGAGCACTCAGGCGCAGAAAGTCGCGCCGCGTCAAACTCTTGCTTCCCATTTCTATCCTCCTTGACTTTATGCAGATATGTGGATATACTAAACTTGTGTGGAGTTCACTCCGCATGTTGGGCGTAGAGGTCGTTTTTCTAATGAGGAGCGATGACCCCTACTCTTTTCCTATCACCTTACCCAGTTTTCTCACCACCTCCTCTCTACACGTCACGCACCGGCATGTCAGAAACTCCCGGGTTATGGTACAATGGCCGGCATCACTCCTACATAAGAGTATACCATTCGGCGCTGCCGCTGTCTATACCTTGTTGCGCCAGGTATGCGGCGCAAGTACGCCGTAGGTGCGACACCGGTGCGACAGGACAGTGCCAGCGCACGGAGAACGAGGTAAGTGTCCGCCAGCCAACGTCCGCAAAGGCAAGTTCCGCCGCAGACCTTCGTGACGCAGGTGAAAGATGCGCTAGAGCATCTGTACGACTTTGCCTACCTGCAACGACATCCATTGGCGCAAGAGGGCGGACCCGCCGCGCAACCTTCAGCCGAAATCGCCAGTCAGCGTCTGCGCCAGGAGTTGGTGGCGGCTATCGAGACGCTGAACCCAGGGGAAGCCGTCCCCTTTCGCGCTGCCCCTGCTCGTCTCTATAACGTGCTGACCCTGCGCTACATCGAGGGGTTGACCGTGCGGGCCACAGCGCACGAAATGGGGATTTCGTACCGCCAGGCGTTGCGCGATCTACGGCACGGGGAAGAGAGCGTGGCTGTAGTATTGTGGGCCAGGCGCGCTGCATCGCCGGAGTACGAGGTCGCCCAACTGTCCTCCTTCGAGGCGGAGATGGCCCGGCTGGAGCACCACCCGCATCCCACCGACATCTGCGCGCTGTTGGAACGCGCCCAGGAAGATGTGAGGTCACAGGCGACGCAGCGGGACGTCAGCCTGCGTGTAGAGCGCCCCGACAAGCCAGCCATCGTCTCAACCGATCCGCTGGTGGCCGGGCAAGTGCTGGTCAATGGGCTTAGCCACGTCATAGGACAGGCCCAGCCAGGAGTTCTATACCTGGCGCTAACGACTCAGGAAAATCAAGTAAACCTGACCTTGCGTTACTTTGCAGAAGCCGGTGCTGCCAATATCCCGATAGCCCACTCCCTGGTCGCGCAACTGGCAGATCGGCTAGGATGGATCCTGCAACAGCGGGACGACGCAAACGGTGCTCGTGTCGTCGTCTTGCAGATGAAGGCATACGGCCCTGCCATCCTGGTGATTGACGACAACGAGGGCCTGGTCAACCTGATGAAGCGGTATTTGACCGACCGCGCCTGCCGGGTCATCGCCGCGCCGAACGGCCAAGAGGGGCTACGCCTGGCGCAGGAATTGCTCCCTGATGCGATCGTGCTGGACGTGATGATGCCGGAGATGGCGGGCTGGGAAGTCCTGCAACGGCTGCGTAACGACGCGCGCACGGCCAATATCCCGGTGATCATCTGCTCCGTGATCACGAATCCAGACCTGGCCTACTCGCTGGGCGCTTCTCTGTTCCTGCCCAAGCCGATCCGGCGTGACGACGTCTTGAATGCGCTGCGCCAGGTGGGTGTGATCTGAAAGGTCACGTCTCCGGGATCACAGGCGCTTCTTCCGGCGCAGACCGCTCGTCATAGTGCGGCTCCAGCACGCCAACCACCGCCTGCAGGCAACGCAAGACCTCAGTTGGCCCCAATCCATCCGGGCGACGGATCACGATCTGGCTGCCGCGCTGCACTAACATGTCTTCGGCGTAACTGGTGGCTGTCAACAGCGCCACCGGCACATCCAGCAACCCCGGCGACTGCCGCATCTCCTCCAACACCTGGAAGCCGTCCTTACCTGGCATCAGCATGTCCAACAGGAGCAGGTCGGGCCGCCGGGCGCGCAAGGCGTGCAGCCCTTCCTCGCCATCGTAGGCGCGGCGCACCTGGAAGGTTCGGCCGCTCGCCTCGAGCATGCGCTCCACCAGTCGGCAGAAGCCCCGGTCGTCGTCAACGACCAGTACGTCGTGCACATCCCCCAGCCGCTCGATCTCCTGAAGCAGCCGTTCGGCGGTGACCGGTTTGGTCAGGCATGCCGCCACTGCCAGGCCATCCGCTACCCACGTCTGGCTCGGCAGCGAACACTCGATGATGGGCACCGACACGGAGGCGAGTGCGTCGTCGTGACACTGCTCTATCGGCGGCACGTTCCACACTACCGCTCGCGGGTGATCCAACATCACCGCCTCCGCCAGCCGGTCAACCTCTCCCACCGGCACGACTTCGTACTCGGTCACGTGGCGGCGTACCACGTCGGCGACCGCTGGGTCGGCATCCACGACCAGGATGGGCGAGCGCATCTCAGGCCACGATGACTCCAACGGACGGTCCACCTTCAGGCGCGAGAAAGGTATGTGCTGTTCTGGAACAGGCAATGTAAAGAAGAAAGTCGAGCCGACACCCTCCTGACTCTCTACCCAGATGCGCCCGTCGTGCGCCTCGACGAAGCGCTTGCTGATCGCCAAACCCAGGCCCGCGCCCTCGTGCCGGCGCTGCAGCGAGCGATCCACCTGGTAGAATTCCGTGAAGAGATGCGGCAGTTCATCCGCCGGGATGCCGGGACCGGTATCGCTGACGCCGACGACTACTTCGCCACCCACCTGCTTCGCCTCCACGCGGATCGCGCCTTCTTCGGTGAAGCGCTGCGCGTTGTTGAGCAGGTTAAGCAGCGCCTGGCGGATGCGAATGCGGTCTATCTCCAACGAGGGCAAGTCTGGAGCAATCTCTGCTTCCAGGCGAACGGGGCGATCGCGCAAGAAGCCTTCGACGATGCCGATGGCGTCTCGCAGCAGCGGCTCCAGTTGAGTGGGCTTCTTGTCCAACGTAAAGCCCACCATCTCGAAGCGGGAGAGATCGAGAACGTCATCTATCATCCCCGACAGGTGGCGGCAGCTACGGTGCATTTGATGGACGTCCTGGCGTAGAGCGAGCGGCCACTCTTTGAGCCCGTAGACTTCAGGCGAGAGACACATGACCTCGCTGAAGCCCAGGATGATATTGAGTGGCGTGCGCAACTCGTGGCTGACGTTGGCCGCGAATTGCTCCTTCATCAGCCGCGCTTCTTCTGCCTGCTTGCGCGCAGCGATCAGTTCGCGCTGGGTGCGGCGCAGGATCGTATTGCTCATGTCCAGCGACTTGAGCGCGTTGGTGAGTTCGCCCTGGCGGTCGCGCGCCAGTTCCAGCAGGTGATCGGCGCGCTGCTGCATCGTCCAGGCCCACTCCAGCGCCGTGTACAGCGTGCGCACGGCCAGCCAGGCCAACGCCATGCCCAACGCCAACGCCGCCAGCAGCCCGGGCAACGGATAGGGGCGGGAGTGCCCGTATGTCAGCCATGCGGCCAGGACAGCGATCGCGCCCGCCGTCACAAGTTCGCCGCCGGAGACCAGCATCGCGCCGATAAGCATCAGCATCAGACCCAGGAAGGGCAGCCACGGCTCGGCAAACAACCCCATTCCGGCCAGCAGCGCGACGGTAAGCCCCCACACCAGCAGGCGCCGTGCCAGGGTTGGGTGCGTCTTGGCCAGCATGTGCACACTTATCCCCACACCCATCAGCACAGCCAGCAGGCCAGCCAGAGCCATTGGGAACCGTCTCACCACCAGGACCAGGGTCAACACCGGGCCGCTGATGATGACTACAAGCAGCGCCACGCGATTGGCCAACTGGGCGCGCAGTTCCTGCAAGTTGACTTCCGGGCCGTACTTTGCCGTGTCCATACGACACTCCTCGCCAAATCAGGTTACGTTCCTGGGAATGGTTATAACCCCATTGCCGCACTCTGACAAGTCCGCCATCGCCAGAAACGGAGCCCCGCTCCATGTTGAGCGGGGTCGTACATGGCTCAGGAGACGCCTACCCTGCCGGCTGCACCCTGGCAGCCTGCGTCGCCGTGCAGCCCTCTTCAGCACACGATTTGGTTACAATGGGGGAGTCAACGGTTGCCCGCGCAGCGTGACGACGTGTTTCTGGTGATCTACCACGACGTCGCGAATTTGGAGGAAGCGGTCGGGCTGAGGAGCGGCCGATGGACCCCAAACAAGTGTACCGTGACAGGGGTCAGATCCCGGCTGTTCCTATGAGTGCGGAGGTGCTGTAGACTGCCGAACCACCAGTTCTACTGGAAGAACGACTTGGCGGACACCACAGTCTCGACCCGTGGTCTCTGCCAGGATCTCTATACCGACACGTCCCAACTTGCTTGTGGGTACGAAAACGGTCGTCAACGGCGGCGAGATGTGGGCGACAAAGTAGTTGTCGTCAATGCCAGTGATCGACACATCGTCTGGAATTCGTAAGCCCAGCTCTGCGGCTGCCTGATACGCACCCAGAGCCATCATGTCGTTGGCCATGGCCAGCGCCGTTGGCCGATCTGGATGCTGAAGGAGCTTGCGTGCGCACTCCAGGCCGCTGTCAGTCAGATAATTCCCCTCCAGGCACAGTTCAGGATCACAGGATATCCCCGCTTCTGCCAATGCCTGACGATACCCCTCTTCACGCAACGCACTTGAGGATCTGGCCGGGATTCCTCCCACATAGCCAATACGTTGGTGACCCAGTTCTATCAAGTGCTTGGTGACCTGATATCCAGCTCCTCGCCAGTCAAACCCAACCAAGCCAACGACATTCCCGGGGAGAGGTTGGCCGTGATCCATGACGACCACCGGGGTTTCGCCGAACCCCAACTGGGAGTAGACCGTTTCTGGCAGTGGTTGGGACGCCAGAAAGATACCATCGATCCATTGATGGACTAGCATGTCGACCTGTTCCGGCACGTCTCGCCCATCATAGGCGGTCGTCGCCACCAGCAGACTACGTCCCATATCCCGTACTGCTTCACTTGCGCCCTGCACCAGTCCTGCTGTGAAAGGATTGAAGATGCTCGATACGATCAAGCCGAAAGTACGGGTCCGGCCAGTGGACAGGCTCCGTGCAACAGCACTGGGGCGGTAATTGTGGGACCGCATGACCGCCAACACGCGCTCACGGGTCTCAGAGGAGACGACGTTCGGATCGTTGAGCACGTTCGAGGCCGTGCCAACGGAGACGCCTGCTTCACGGGCAATATCTCGAAGAGTTGGCAAGGTGACCTATCCTCCGCAGTACTCTGAACCGGTTCAACAACCCACTCAATGAGATCGCCTTTCTTGGCAATTGTGGGACGGAGACGAACAGCGGATCGCAGATTGACGCCCTGAGATTTATGAACCGGTTCAATTGTACCACATGTACGGCTCGCTGTCAAGAGGCCGACCATACCTGCAGCGATGAAGAATACGGATTCTTCGCACTGTCTTGCCTGATTTCGAGAGTTGAGGCATGCTTTGGGCAACCACTATCGCACCCGATGGAGGTTGCCGATGTCCAACTCATCCTCAAACCTCTTGATATCCCCTGCTGCCACAGTGGAGGATAAGCAGGCGCTTCAACAAAGCGCACTGATCAGGGTTCTGCTGGTCACCGTGCAGCACTTTTTCAGCGGGTTCCAGCAACTGTTCCAGAATGTGTGCGACCCACGCCATCCTGCTTTGATCACCTATCCTTTGCCAGCGGTGCTGACTACGGGTGTGTTGGTGTTCTTGCTCCGCCTGGGAGCGCGTCGACAGGTCGACCTGATGCTGCGCCACAATGAGCCTTCGTCCGCCAAGTTTCACGCCCTGTTCGGTATTGAGACCTGCCCCCACGGAGATACCCTCGACGAGACCTACCGCCGCTTGAGCGTCGCAGAGGTGCAGGCTGTCGTCACGGGAAGTGTCGAAACGCTGATCCGCCGCCAAGTGCTCTATCCCTACCGTCTGCGGGGTCGCTACTTCCTGGTCGTGATCGACGGCACGGGCGTGCTGACGTTCTCTGAACGGCACTGCCCCCACTGTCTGACGGTGACCCACAACGGCCACACCACCTACTACCATCCGTTGTTGGAGGCCAAGCTGGTCACCTGCGCTGGATTCGTCTTCTCTCTGCTGACCGAGTTCATCGAGAACC
>Ga0315295_10002843_pt1 | contig 14645 bp, 12 predicted proteins | sample YL17G14_0_MG_FD_204453 | JGI IMG/M metagenome (GOLD analysis project Ga0315295, IMG submission 204453) | Sediment microbial communities from Yellowstone Lake, YNP, Wyoming, USA - YL17G14_0 | ecosystem: Environmental > Aquatic > Freshwater > Lake > Sediment | place: USA: Wyoming | collected...
CCGGTCATGGCAACAACCTCATCACGCTTTTGCCATGCTTTTACAATACGCACTTTATGTTCTGGTGCTACCCTCGCATATACAGAGTACTTTGCGACATTCTCAGTGAATTCTTCATCGCTTAGTTTTTCAAGTTCTGCCCCTGTTAAAGCATTATCTCCTTCCCTGTATATCCCAATCTCCCTGGCAATGGCCAATGCCGTGCTTTTATGATCTCCGGTTATCATTACCGGGCGGATTCCTGCACTATTGCATTTCAATACAGCATCAACAACTTCAGGCCGCGCCGGATCGATCATACCAAGCAAGCCAATAAAAATGAGGCCATTTTCAAGCTCGCCTGTATGAACATTCTTTGGTTCGTCAGGCAAGTCCCTGTATGCCATTGCCAGAACACGCAAAGCTGAATTAGCCATTGTCTCGTTTACCTGAAGTATCTGCTGTTTATCATCAGCATTGATTGGCCTTATTTTGCCGTGAATAATAATTTTTTCACATACGCTAAGAACTTCATCGAGGCCGCCTTTTACATTTATCCGGGTTTTACTTTCAGACATCCGGTTGACTGTTGTCATGCGTTTTCTTTCCGAATCGAAAGGAATTTCAGCAACTCTTGGAAATCTTTTTTCCACGTCATACTTGTACATCCCGTAAAGGATACCAAAATCAATAAGGGCCGTTTCAGTAGGATCGCCTGTAAATTCAAATTTACCATCTTCATTGGTTCTGACCTGGGCATCAGAACATAACACAGATATTGCCAGGAGCCTGTTTTCTTCCTCATTCAACAAAGTAGCGGGAGCAGCCCTGTTTATTACGTCTCTCTTATGATTTACATAAGCCTCTACGACTGTCATTTTATTCTGGGTAAGTGTCCCTGTCTTATCGGAGCAAATGACGGTAGCGCTTCCAAGAGTCTCAACAGATGGAAGCGTGCGGATAATTGCATTCCTCTTTACCATACGCTGTACTCCGATTGCCAGTACAACTGTCGAAACAGCTGGCAAGCCTTCAGGAATGGCAGCAACAGCAAGGCTGACAGCAGTCATGAACATACTAATAGCAGATTTCCCGTACAGAACTCCTACAATAAAGATCACTGCACAGATTATCAACGCTGCAGTCCCCAGAACCTTCCCAAGCTGTTCAAGGCGCCGGCTCATCGGTGTCTCAGTTTCTACAGTCTCCTGAAGCATGTTTGCTATTTTCCCGACCTCCGTTTTCATACCTGTCGAGATTACAATACCTCGGCCTCGGCCGTAGGTCACCATACCGCTTGAGAAAGCCATATTTTTTCGATCTCCAAGGGCGATATCTTCATCATGCAGCGCATCGGACTGTTTTTCTACAGGAACAGATTCTCCCGTCAGGGATGATTCCTGAATTTTCAGATTGATGGCCTCTGTCAACCGCAGGTCAGCAGGAATAACAGAACCAGTCTCAAGAACTACAATATCACCGGGTACGAGCTCCTTTGACTGGATCTCTTTTATTACTCCATCACGAAGTGCCTTGGTAATCGGAGCTGAAAGGTTTTTCAAAGCCTCCAGTGAAGTTTCTGCCTTACGCTCCTGGAATGCGCCGACAAAAGCATTAAGTATCAGAATGCCGAGAATCACAAAAGTGTCAAGCAGTCCTTCCCCTTCCATTACACCTACCACCCCGGATATTACTGCAGCAATAAGCAGAATTATTATCATAAAGCTTTTGAACTGTTCAAAAAACATTCTGATGAAACTCTTTTTCCGTCTTGAGGCTAACTGATTATATCCGTATTCCTCAAGCCTTCGCTTAACCTCTTCTGTTGTTAACCCGGCGGTTATATCAGTTTTAAGACCTGTGATTATTTCGCTGATTTCCTGGTTATAAAATTTTATCATGAGAAAAATTGTATTAATCGATGTTTTGGTTGAGGCAAAATTAATGTAATAGCTTTTAGTTCAAATATAGTTAGATTAATCTAATTAAAGTATAAGTATTTATTGATTTTTCTTAAAATTACCTTTAACTAATTTAGTATTTTTCGCTTAAAGTATTAACTGGCTGAAACAATATAGATTTTATTATGAGAAACGTAGCATTGGTTTTATCGAGCGGCGGAACACGTGGCTGTCCACAATCCCTTTCGTCAGCCAGGATTTCTTTTGCTTCCTGAGAAGAACTGGTTTCGTAAGATCAATATTTGAGGATCTGTCAGAAGAAGATTGAACGCTATAAGAATAACATTTTATTATTTAGCGTTAGTATCGCGGAAACTAAATCCTAACATTATAAATTACGCAGCAAAGCTTTTAAAAGAATTCAAAAGTGTTAGTCTGCTATAGCGGTAAGAGCTTTATAGTAAGTTAAAAATATTTGCATGATACATTTTTTTTTAATACGTTTATGAGAATTTCTAAACTCCTAAACCATGTCAAAAAAATTACTCTATCTGCTGGGTATTTTGTTGACAATAATTGTTGGTACACTTCTCCACTGGCAATATTCATGTGATTGCGGGATCAGATCCAGGAATAAAGAGACCGCAAAAGCCGACAATTCTGTTGTTGCAGTACCTGATGAGAAATTTGTTGTTGTAAACGAGCCGGCATCTGATTCGGCTGATGCAGAGACCTTGCTGGCAGTCAGACTTAAGCTGAATGCCAACCCCCTGATTTTATATTATGAAATCAGTCAGTCTGAGATCTCTCTCAATCAGGAAGAAAAACAAAAGCTGGAAGGAATATCGAATTACCTTATAAATGTTCCTGATGTCGGATTAACTATAACCGGCCACACTGATAACAAAGGCGGCCGCGATGACAATATCAAATTGGGGCAGGAGAGGGCTGAGCGTATAAAGGCTTATCTTGTACAGAATGGTATAGCCGGCAGTAAAATTACATGCACATCCAAAGGACCTGATGAACCAATCGCTGAAAATAGTACTCCTGAAGGAAGAGCAAAAAACAGAAGAACAGTTATCCTGATTAAGTAATTTTTAAAATTTTAAAGATATGTGTATCCTTTGCATTTTGTTACCCGTTTTAGTCGGCTTGATATGTGCCATTCTGGGCTACTTATTGGGTAGACTTTCATTAAAGAACACTGATGAGATCGGCAAACTTCGCGATGACCTGGAAGCCTGTAAAAAAGAAAGAGAAAAACAACTGTCACTGAACAGTTCGTTCAAAGGTGATATAGACAGTTGGAGGAATAAATATAATTCATTGCAAGCTGACTATGATGCCTTTAAGCTTAAATTATCCTCTGCAATACCAGCAGGAGTTCCTTTCGATGCTGTCCTTGCTGCAAGTGTTTTCAGGAAGAAAATAATTGAGGATGATCTTAAAATTGTAGAAGGGATAGGTCCGAAAATTGAAAAATTATTTCACAACGAAGGAATCAGAACCTGGAAAACATTAAGTGAAACAAGTGTTGAAAGGTGTCAGGAGATACTCGATAATGCAGGCGAAAGCTACAGGATCCACAACCCTTCAACCTGGCCGAGACAGTGCAAAATGGCTTATCTCGGCAAATGGAATGAACTCAAAGAGTGGCAGGATCAACTGACAGGCAGTAAAGAATAATCCTTTTTTGGCCGTTTAAGAGATAAACATATTCATAGGGGACATTTAAAAATATATTCCCCTGAAGCTGTTTCTATAAGTGTTTTGCCGCGGATCCCCTTTTTTATAAGGATATTTTCAGAAGATGCCACAGGGATTCCGTTTTCACTGATTTTATCCGGATCAGCCTGGGGTATTTCGATAGTTGCCTTACAATTCACAGGTATCCTGACCTTTAATATAAAGTCGTTATCTGAGATCTTCCATGAGCTTGAAATCTCTCCATGGACAGATTGAAATGATGCCTCTGCCCATGTAATGTCACCGACAATCTCCGGCGAAATGAGAATATGGTCATAAGCTTTTGATCCTGGCATCTGGCGGATGCCTCCGAGCCCGCTGAAAAACCACTCCATAAGATGCCCCAGCATCATATGGTTATTTGATACATCCCTGAGTCCGGCCCACGATTCAGTCAGCGATGTGGCCCCTTTCGACAGCTGGTATCCGTAACCAGGTACATCTCTCTTTGAATTCATGTCGAAAATAAGCTGTGAGTAACCTTCCTGTTCAAGAACTCTCAACAAATAGCGGTATCCGATATCGCCGGCTGTCAGTGCTTTATTATTTTGATTTATCGAATTCACCAGATTAGCTACAACACCTTTTCTTAAAGAATCATCAACCATTCCATAAAAAAGCGGCATCGAATAAGCTGTCTGGCTTCCTGTGGAATATACACTGGTTTCAGGATTGAAGAATTCTTTATTGAAAGCCTGCCTGATCTCTTCTGCCAGGTTTTTATATGAAATGGCATCCTCATTTTCTCCTATTAATTCAGCCATCATGGCCAGAAGTTTTGCATCATAAAAATATATTGAAGTAGCTGTAACAGCTTTAGGTGTAAGCTGAGCTTCACCAGGGAACTTTGGGCCAAGATCATACCAGTCACCCAGGCCATGAGACAGAATATTTTCTTCAGCCATTGAACCAAGATATACCAGGTATTTTCTCATCATTGGATACCCTTTTCTGACTGCTGCTGTGTCACCATACCACTCGTACATATCCCAGGGGACAATAATGCAGGCGCTTCCCCATTCCGGTGAATCACGAAATCCTGAAAGGAACGGAACGAATTCAGGGGCAATATCCGGTACTAGTCCGTTATCGAGCTGTGATCCGATCATATCATCAATTATCTTATCGTACAGGTTATGGATATCATATATGTACTTTATCGAGTTCCCCATAAGATGAGACTGTTCGAGCCAGCCGAGTTTTTCCCTGTGCGGACAATCAGTGGCAACACTTGCGAGATTGCTTTTTATCGACCAGTTAATCAGTTCATATATTGAATTGAACAGCTCACTCGAGCATTTAAAACTGCCGCAGGCGGGAGAGGAATTTCTTGTATGAAGAAGATTCAATCCAGTTATTACCGGAAGGTTATGGAGATTTGGTTCCCCGTCCGGGACAGCACCTTTTGCCTCGACATACCTGAAACCGTAATAACTGAATCGCGGCACCCATATCTCTTCTTTGTCTCCTTTTAATATGTATGAGAAATAAAATGGTTCCCCGCTGGCCTTCTGTGTGACGAGAGTATCGTGTGCAATAAGTTCACCCGGAACAAGCCGGACAACCTGTCCTTTTTTCCCCTGGACTTTTAATTTTATGATCCCCGATGCATTTTGTTCAAAGTCATAAAGAAAAACAGTGTCGTTTTTACGGGTTATGCTACCTGGTTCAAAAGTCTGCATTATTTTCAAAGGATAGTCACTTTCAGGCTTAAGCTCTCCTGAAGGCTCCCTCACTTCCATGCATTCTTTCCACGTTTTACCACTAAATCCCACTTTTTGCCACATTTCCTGCTCAAGACGGGCATCATAGTCTTCACCTCCATAGATGCTTGCAAAAATAACTGGCGAGGGAGAGGTTTTCCATGTATGGTCACTTATTATTGTTTCTTCAGATCCATCGGTGTATCTTAAAATCAGCTTCAGTATCATTTTTGGCGCTCCAAATGCAATTACAAGCTTCCTGTACCTTTCCCTGTTGATGCTATAGAATCCATTACCTACAATAGCACCAATAACATTCTCACCGTTTTTCAGGTTGCCTGTAATATCAAAAGTGTTATAATAACATTTTTTCTGGTAATTGGTCCATCCCGGAGAAAGGAACCGGTCCCCGATCTTTTCTCCGTTAACATTTAGTTCATAATGGCCAAGCCCGCTTACAAAGACCAATGCGCGGGAAATTTTTTTATTAAGCGGAAACTCCTTTCTGAAATAAGGTATCACTGTCCGTTTTTTTGCAACCTCCCCCAGGTTATTGCCGTTTCCATGCACTCCGGGCACAAGAAGAAGTGAATCGGGTATCTCTTCATATCCTATCCATTTTGCATCGCCCCAGTCAGCTTTATGGAACAATCCGGTGATAAAAGTGGCTGAAGAGCTCCATGCTGATGGGTTGTCTTTATTATCCCACAGCCTTACTTTCCAGCAATATTGTTTTGCTGGTTCAAGGGCAGGTCCGGAATAGCCTAACCATGCAGTTTGGGAAGAAGAGATCTTTCCTGAATTCCATAAACAACCACTTTCTGATTTCAGGTTGCCTGCATCGAAGTCAAGAATTATCTGATAAGCAGTTTGAACCGCACCCCTGATTTTTGAAGAAACGAACCAGCTAAAAGCAGGATTCTTATCAATTCCCAAAGGATTTTCAAGGTTGTTGCATCGTAATTGGGTTATCCTAAAATCAGATATATTATTCTTACTGCATGACAATAAAATCAATAAAATAAAAATAAGAGCGACAGGGTTCCTCATAGGAAATATTTTGTAACCACAGAAGTTTCACAGAGTTTTCATGGAGCTTCACGGAGAAAAAAATGCTATGAATTTTTCAGTGTAACTCCGTTTTACCTCTGTCCAACTTCGTAGTTAGATGGTTTTAAGAATTTATTTTCTTCATTCGAAGATAAATATTTCTTCGATTTTTGAATCAAACACCCGAGCTATATCGTACGCCAGTTTAAGGGAAGGATTGTATTTATTCTTCTCGAGGAAAACAATTGTCTCCCTTCTGACATTCACTTTCTTAGCCAGATCCTCCTGGGTAAGATTGTATCTTGCCCGGAACTCTTTTATCCTGTTATTCATTTCGGATACCTCTGAAATTGAATACCAGCCAGCATATCGCAAAGACTATTGCCATTCCCAGTATTCCTGCCCCTATCACGGTATGGGTTTCATAATCGATCTTGTCTGAAAAGTACATTATTGCCAGCCATAAGTAGAGCGAAATGTAATAAGAGAGTGCCGAAGTCTTTTGCATCACCTTTTTAGAAAGCTCATCTTCTGGCGGTTCCCCTCTTTTTGCACTGCTTAATCTTTTGTATCCAATAAAGACTGCAAAAGCGACAACAAGGATTATTATGCCGAAGCTTACCAGATCCATTGGTTTCAGTTCAGTCGAACTGAAAATCCATAATCCGACTGTAAGCAGGACAAGTACTGCTAAAACAAATACCAAAATTGCTCTTTTCATTGCTTGATATTATTAGTTAATTAATTCTAACACAAAGTTAGAAATAAATAACAGTAACTTCCAAATATTTTTGAAGATTTTTTCAATACAACTGTAAATTATAAGGGCTAAAGCCCACTCAATGGATATTTTCGATTACCACGGCATTAATGCCGTGGTTAGAGGATGAGATCAAAAAATTCCATAACCACGGCTTTTAAGCCGTGGCTGAAGTTAACTCCATACATCCGGGCTTTAGCCCTTATATTTACTTGCTCCATCAGTTACTTATTAATCCAGAAGCCCCTTCCCGAAACACATATGACTTCCCTTTTTCAGTTGTCTTCAATTCGATGACTTTCCCATGGTAGCTCAATTTCAACGGATTCCCAAGCTTTGATGTGATCCTTGTCTGTTTCAGTATCCCGTTTTCCCAGTCAGTGTCAACCTCAAAACCACCCCTTGCCATGAGCCCGTGAATATACCCGGTTTTCCATGCAGCTGGTAAAGCAGGAAGCAATTCCACTTCACCCGCATGACTCTGGAGGAGCATTTCCGTAATGCCGGCAGTGCCTCCGAAATTACCATCGATCTGAAACGGAGGATGATTGTCAAACAGGTTATAAAGTGTTGATTTTCTGATCAGAGCCAGAACATTCTCATAAGCTTTTTCACCATCCTTAAGTCGTGCATAGAAATTGATGATCCATGCCCTGCTCCAGCCTGTATGCCCTCCTCCGTGTGCAAGCCGGTATTCGATCGTTTTACGGGCAGCCTCAAGCAGCTCAGGATTCTTCTGTTCAGTTATCTGATTTCCGGGATGGAGGCCGTAAAGATGCGAGGTATGACGGTGACCAGGCTCTGGTTCTTCAAATTCTTCTGACCATTCCATGATTCGTCCGTCTGATCCGATTTTTGTCGGAGCAAGCTTTTTAAGTGTCTTTTCCATTTTCCTGCGGAAAGCTTTATCTGTGTCGAGTGCAATACTTGCTGCAATAGTGTTCTGAAACAGATCCCGGATTATCATATGGTCCATTGTAGGACCCATCACAATACTGGCATTTCCATCCTCACCGGGAATTTTAAATCTGTTCTCAGGTGAAATCGAAGGACCTGAAACAAGATATCCGGTTTTGGGGTTTACAACCAGCCAACCGGTACAGAATTCAGCTGCCTCCTTCATTATCGGATAAGCTTTGTTTCTGAGATAATCAATATCTCCTCCGAACATGTAATGGTCCCAGATATTCTGGCAGCTCCATGCAATTCCCATAGGCCACATTCCGTAACCCAAAGCTCCCATTGGCTCTGTATAGTGCCATACATCGGTAGTATAATGGGCCACAATCCCCTTCAGTCCGTAGACCTCTTTTGCTGTTCGTCTTGCTTCCGGACGCATTGCATCGATGAAATCAACAAAAGGCAGCTGCAACTCGCCCATGTTTGTTATTTCGGAAGGCCAGTAGTTCATCTGGATATTTATATTAATGTGATAGTCAGCACTCCATGGAGGTCTCAATCCATCAGCCCAGATTCCCTGAAGGTTTGCAGGCAGATCGCCCGGACGTGAACTGCTGATAAGCAGATAACGGCCAAACTGATAGTAGAGCTCAATAAGATCAGTATCGATATAACCGTTTTGCATAGCAGTGATTCTGGAATCGGTAGTAAAGTAATTCCCGTCACCTGAGCCAAGATCGAGTGAAACCCGTTTAAAAAGCGATTGATAATCAGCAACATGGTCTTTCTTTAAATCTGAATATATGCGTTTTGACACATTTTCCAGCTGCAGGGCTGAAACAAATGATGGATCATTACCTGAATAATCAGTGGCAGCAGCCAGGAAAACTGAAACAGAATTTGCTTTTGATACCCTTATGCTGTCTCCTCCTGCGATAATTGAACCTCCATCAGGAACAATCCTGAGCCGTGTTTCCATTTTAACTCCAATCCCGTCTCCGACATGTTCATTCATAACAATTTGATCATTGACCGCTTTTATAATTGCCTTGTTCCCTGGTCTTGACAAACGGGCTGTAAAAGTTACAGCTCCGGGTTTGTCTGCAGTAATCCTTATTACCAGAGCCTGATCGGGGGCGCTGGAGAAAACCTCACGAGTGTAGCTGATCTGATTAGAGGTATATATTACCTTTGCAACCGCTTCTTCTATATCAAGCTCACGGTAATATCCGGAGACTCCCTGAGCCTGACCGAAATCTAAGGTAAGATCGCCAAGGGTCTGATAGCTTGAAGCGTCATCGCGCTTGAAGCTCCCCATTATTCCGTTCTGGGCAAGTGTTTCTGCCTCACTGTATTTGCCTTCAAATAGAAGCTTCCTTACTTTCGGAAGGTTCTTCAGTGCATCGGGATTAGCATCCCAGCGGGACTTTCCTGTCCAGACCGATTCTTCATTAAGCTGAAGCCGTTCCTTCTCAACACCTCCGAAAACCATTGCTCCCAGCCTGCCGTTTCCTACAGGCAGTGCATCATTCCACGATTCGGCGGGTTTGCTGAACCAGATCCTCATTCCGGAAGGGGGAGTCTGGCTGTATGTGACAGGAGGGAATTGTAAAAACAGATTGAGAATAAACCCTTGCAACAGTATGGTTTTTGATTTCATGGGAGGGTGCAATTTATGAGGTAAATATATCATAAAAATAACAGGGGCGTTGCATACAACACCCCTGTGAACAATATATTACAATGACAGTAGGGGCGTTGCATGCAACGCCCTGCAATTATTTCTTCAGCAGATCTCTGATCTCAGTCAACAGAGTCTGATCTTTTGTTGGGGCTGGCGGAGCTGCAGGAGCAACTTCTTCTTTCTTCTTTGCCGCATTAATGGCTTTTATAAGCATAAAAACAACAAATGCAATAATCAGGAAATCAATTAATACCTGGATAAAATTCCCATAATTCCAGGTAACTGCAGGAGCAGTTTCTGTAGCTGCTTTCATTACAACTTTAAGATCAGCGAAATTCACACCTCCAAGAAGCAATCCTATTGGCGGCATTATGATGTCACTAACAAGTGATGCCACAATTTTGCCAAATGCAGCACCAATGATGATACCTACGGCCATATCGACCATATTACCTTTAACTGCAAACTTTCTGAATTCATCTAAAAATTTCATTTTGTCAGGTTTTAATTGGTTAATATCAGAATTTATAAGAAAATCCAACTCCTAAAATCTCTTTAAACTGCGTCCTCGGACCGGGTGTCTCTGTGGATTCAAAAATGCCGTTACCGTTTCTGTCAACAGGGACCTTGATATCGTCATCATAAATAAGAACTGTGTTGAAATTGACTGAAAGAAATTTATTCACTTTCAGTGCTATAAGATTTTCCCAGGTTACATCTATATTCTGCGGATTCCTGCCATAATTTGAGAAAAGGTCTATTTTAGTGGTAAAGGTGACGTTTTTAAGGAATTCATCCTTAAAATCATTCCTGGTGTAAATGGCCCGGATGTATCCTCCGATCTCGCCTCTTGATTTTTCACCGGCTTTAACTCCAAAAGCTCCGGCATCTGAAAGAGTTTTATCCGTGACAAATGTAAATTTTGCCGTCAGAGGTGCAATAAATGCACTGAAATTTAAATTGGGTTTGTAGTCCAGACCTGCTGCAAGCAGAAGATACGCCGGAGCAAAGATGTCAGATATTTTATTATCAGTATCAGGATATTTGTATCCCGGCCTCATTTGTGTTCTGAAATTTAGCAGAACGGAATAATAAAAGTTTTTAAAAGCCTCTCTGCCGTATTTGGATAAAAAATCAAATTTATCATCGGTCTTCATATAGTCGGCATCCTTCCCCTGTTTTGACAGACCATAACCAATATCAAGCGAATTATCCCATGCTGATTTATCTTGTTTGTAATTGGCAAATGCGCTGAAAATTCCGTTTACCGCAAATGAGTTCTGACCACCGGCTGCCCAGTTATTGAGTGAAGTCTGTGCAAGATTCAATGCAAATACTCCACCTTTTTTCCATCCCATTATAGTGTCGGCATTTACTGTTTTTAATCTCTTTTCAACTTCGGTTACCTGACTGTAAGATGTTGAAAATGAGCCAAATAATAATAATGATATTATTAATGTCTTTATTTTCATTCTTCTTATTTTAATATTGTACAATATCTTTAATACCAAAGGAGGCTCTTTAATACCTTGAATCACCCGCTACCCCCTAAAGGAAGTTTTATAGCCAAATAGAAACCAATAAGTCCCCTTCAGGGGATTTAGGGGTGAAGAAATTAAGGACTTTTTAGAAAGCCTCCGTTTTGATTTTATTGGTTGAAGATTTGCAGGATTATTTTGCTACCTCTTTGATTTCTGCTTTGGCAGCATTCCTTTTTACCGATTCAATACCATTGTCGCGTCCGCTTTCACTTTTATAATTCTGGCTTGTACCAATTATCTGGCTGTTTGCAGCAGTTACTGCAAAGCGGAACATGTTTGAAGGAGTTTTGGTTTTGTTGAATCTTTTCTGATCAGCGGAATTTTTCTTGACTGATTCGATACCGTTCATACATGATGCTTTACTTGTGTAACCTTCGCTGCTGAGGATGATCTGGCCATTGTCGGCTTTCAGACGGAAGCGGAATTCTTTGTTTTTGCCACTTTGGTAAACTTCAAACTTTGCCATTGTAATAAGTTTTAAGTGATTTAATTATTCTGAAAAAATGAAAACATCCAAAACTATTCAAATGTAGTATTATTTAACTATTTTTAATATATCTGATTAATTAATTCAAGTTGCTGGTTGCGGTTTCTGGTCGCTGGTTAAGATTCTGATTAAAACGATAATGTGTAATCCTATTAAAAATCTTTCTGATAATATCAAAACCATTATAGTGCTTATTTTCAAACAACTAGCAACAAGCAACTAGCAACGAGTAACACAGGGTAAATAAATGAATATCCTTTTCATATTTGATAATTAAACCTAAACTGTTAAATTGCATACTCTGTTATTAGCGGATAAATTATTCTAAATTATGGAAAGAAAAGAGATGTTTTCAGCTTATATAAATGAGGGTTATACGTGCAAAGGGGATTCAATAGTTCTGGGCGGTGCCATGCTTGACGGTGCTCCTCTGGCCAATGCTCTGGTAAAGGTTCCTCTCAAAACAATGAACAGGCATGGTCTGATAGCCGGCGCTACCGGAACCGGCAAAACAAAATCATTGCAGGTATTATCAGAACAGCTTTCCCTGCTTGGGGTTCCGGTTCTACTGATGGATGTTAAAGGGGACCTCAGCGGGATTGCGATGCCCGGCGAAGAAAAGCCGTTCATTACTGAAAGGCACTCAAAAATCGGAATACCCTATTCAGTGAGAGGCTGTCCTGTCGAGTTGTTAACTATTTCAAAACAGGATGGAGTGAGACTCCGCGCTACAGTTTCCGAATTTGGCCCGGTGCTCCTGTCAAGGATACTTGACCTTAACGATACACAGGGAGGGGTGCTGGCAGTGATTTTCAAATATTGTGACGATAAAAAAATGCCTTTGCTCGATATTAAAGATCTTAAAAAGGTTATCCAGTATGTTACAGAAGAAGGGAAAACAGAGATGGATCGTGAATATGGAAAAATATCACCAGCATCAACGGGAATAATTCTCCGCAAGCTCATAGAACTTGAGCAGCAGGATGCAGAGCTGTTTTTCGGCGAACTTTCATTTGATATTAAGGATCTGATGAGACGCGACAAGGACGGGAACGGTTATATAAACATCATCAGGCTGACTGATATTCAGGACCGGCCAAAGCTCTTTTCAACCTTTATGCTCTGCCTTCTGGCAGAAGTTTATGATACAATGCCTGAAAAAGGCGATGTCGAGAAGCCTGAGCTCGTGATATTTATTGATGAAGCCCATCTTGTGTTCAATCAGGCGGGCAAAGCCCTTCTTAATGAGATTGAGAATATTGTCAAGCTTATCCGTTCAAAGGGTATCGGAGTCTTTTTTGTCACTCAGAATCCGATGGATGTGCCGAATGAAGTTCTTGCCCAGCTTGGACTGAAAGTTCAGCACGCATTGAGGGCTTTTACCGCCATTGACAGACAGGCCATAAAACTTACTGCTGAAAACTTCCCTTTGTCTGACTATTACAAAACTGACGAAACCCTTACATCCCTTGGAATAGGTGAAGCACTGGTGACAGCGCTTAATGAAAAGGGGATACCGACACCATTGGCAGCTACTATGATGCGTGCTCCTATGAGCAGAATGGATATTCTGTCCACGGAAGAGTTAAAATCAATTAACAATGATTCTTATCTGGTTCCAAAATACAGCCAGACTATTGATCGTGAAAGTGCTTTTGAGCTTTTAACAAATAAGATTGAAGCAGCAAAACAGCAGGCTGAAGATGAGGCCGAAAGGAAAGAATGGGAGAAAGGGAGAAGGGGAGAAGGGTGGAGGAGAACAACTTCCAGGCCATCAGGAAGAAGAGGAAGTGTTCTCAGAAATCCTGTTGTAAAGGTACTTACAAGTGCAACTTTTATAAGGGGTGTTCTCGGAATAATGAAGAAAGTGATCCGCTGATTACTGATCATCTGATTAAGCCGGTACTATTCATGATGAAGGGGTCTTCTTTTAAGGACTCCACCTTTCGCATTGCTTATCGGGAAATAATATATAAAGGCATTTTCATCAACTTCATTCACCAACCTTTTTACTTTTCCTATTTCAAGCTTGGTCACGATTGTGAAAATGATTTCCATGTCGGAAACACCTTCAATTTCAGCCTGTTTTCCGATCATACTGCGCTTCCCCTTATAAATGGTAATGCCACGGCCAAGCTTTGTCATTAAAATGCGCTTGACTTTCGAGCTCTTTTCCGAAATTATTGTGACACCAGTATATTCCTCAACACCCTCAACAATATAATCTATGGTCTTGGCTGTAGCCAGGTATGTAAGTATTGAATACAATGCAGGTTCAATTCCAAGGATAAAGGCTGCACAAAGAAAGATAATTGCATTAAAAATCAGAATGAGGTCACCGATAGAGGATTCTACCCGCCGGCCGATATAAAGTGCCAGTATCTCAGTACCATCCAGAACGCTGCCACCCCTGACTGACAAACCAACACCTGCGCCAAGAAATAATCCACCAAAAATTGCAATTAATAATTTATCATGGGTTATCACCGGAAAATCTACAATTGCAAGAACAACAGATAATCCGATTATCGCAATAAATGTCTTGATAGCAAAAACTCTTGATATCTGGCTGAAAGCCAGTATAATAAATGGAACATTTATGATAAAAATCAAAACCGGTAATGGTAATTTGGTAGTAAATGTAACAAGCAGTGAGATGCCTGTTACTCCTCCGTCAATAAACTGGTTGGGAAGAAGAAATCCCTTAAGACCAAAACTTGCAGAGAATATTCCAAGTACAATGAAGAAAATGCTCTTGATATTTTCTTTAACAGTCAGAGACATTTTACATAAGATGTAGTTTGAAACCAGCTTTTTGTGGCTTCTATAGAAGATAGTTTATTTCCTCATCGCAATGCTGTCGACCAGGTACCTTGAATCTCCGCGCCAGG
>Ga0315295_10002844_pt1 | contig 14644 bp, 17 predicted proteins | sample YL17G14_0_MG_FD_204453 | JGI IMG/M metagenome (GOLD analysis project Ga0315295, IMG submission 204453) | Sediment microbial communities from Yellowstone Lake, YNP, Wyoming, USA - YL17G14_0 | ecosystem: Environmental > Aquatic > Freshwater > Lake > Sediment | place: USA: Wyoming | collected...
GGTTCTTCTTTGAGATTCTGCGATAGATTTGCCGAGGTGGCACACCCACCCGCCATGAATGCGAGCATGATGAAAATAACTGAGATGGCCTTTTTCATTCTCCCTCCTCCCTGCGGAGCTTCAATTTTGTATCCTTCGTCTGGATCTCGCCTCTAAAGTCCTTCATATACTCCCTTACAACAATCCCCGCCGCGTCGACCGTTATCACCTTGCCTCCATAGAGACCCAGCGTTATGCCTTCCTTTACAGTGAAGTACTTTTTATCCGGCAATTGCACCATTGCATAATACATCTGTTTGTCTGACGCAATGGCAATGACCCTGATGTCGGCAACATCATAGGACTCTGTTGGCTTAGCCCCCTTCTTCTTATCCACCGCCCTGTCCTTTTTTGATGCCTCGATGATGGACAGGAACGGGTCTCTCCTGCCCTTTGCTGCATAGAAATAAGGTTCTGTCTCTCCCTTCTTTGCCTCAAGAGTAAGCGGTGCTGTTGTCTCGACAGCCGTCTCCGGCTTCTGGGCCTTTTGGGTTTGTTTCTGGATCACGGGATGAGGTTTTTCCTTCTGACATCCAAAGGTAAGCAAAATCACGACAAAGAGGAACGGAATGATCTTCATCATGTCTTCACCTTAGCTTTCTCTTTTTTTCCCTCTGCTGCCTTTGCTTCTTCACCCTCAGTTAATGCCGAAAAGGTAATTGCCTTAAAGGTGATCTTGAGGACTGCTTCGTCCCGCAACGGCTTTGGCTCACTTAATTTTATATCTGAAATGTTCACTATCCTATTGAGCTTCGTGAGACTGCTGAAGAACGCACCAATACTATGGTACCCTCCAGAGAGCCCCACAGAGACAGGGATCTCGTAGACTACCCCGCTCGGGTGGTCTTTCCTCTGCTCAGGCTTCCAAGAAACGATCTTCAGTCCTGAATTTGTGCCGAGATCAGAAACCTGTTTCAGAAGACCCGAAACCTCCTTCTCCTCAGGGAGTTGGAGCTTCAATTCTTCAAGCCTCCTCCTGAGCTTCTCATTCTCAAGCTTGAGCGTCACAAGCTTCGCCACTTTCATCTGATCCTTTGCGATCTCGCTTTCCTGCTTTGTAATCTCCGTATTCAGCCTCTTGATCTCTTTCTGTTTGGGAAGGATGAGCAGCAAAATTACCGGAATAGCGATGATAAGGGAAGGGAGAACCATCAGTACTGCCTTTCCCAGGGGGGAAAGGTTCCTCAAATCAATTTTCATCTTCATTGCCATTATGATACAACCTTGAAGGTTAATTTAAACTGGTAGAGGGGTATCTTCTCCACCTCCGCCTGTTTCGACTCCTGGAGAAATATATCGGCAAAAGCCTTGGAACTCTTTAAGTTGTTGATATACGTGACAACATCGGAATTGGTAAAGGCATACCCGTCTAAAGACACCGATTGATCCGATACGGACATCGAGTGCAGCCATACACCATCCGGGATTTTACTGCTTATCTCGTCGAGCATAATGACAGGGATTTTCTGTTTCTTCCTGAGCTGCTCAATGATCATACTCTTCTCTTCAAAGTGCTTATTCAGCTTTTCAAAATCGTCCACTTCCTTGATTTTATCCTTCAGTTCTGCGATCTTCTGTTTATTTGTCTCAAACCTTGCTTTTGTAACATCGAGGGTCGAGGTGAAGTAGTAGTAAAGATACCCGAGCACTCCAAGTACTATGATTGTAGTAAGAAAGGTGGTCATCACATACGAGGGGAGGGGCTTAGCCTTCTTCTTTCTCCTAACAGGCAACAGGTTAATCCTTATCATCTGTCTCCAGGCCTCCTGATCGCAAGCCCTACGGCAACCGCTGCAATAGGTGCGATCTCCTCAATATAGGATCGATCAAACTTTTTAGGGATCTGAATGTTCCTGAAGGGTTCTGCTGTGCGCACCCCTAATGTGATTTTTTCCGAAAGGAGTTTGGGGAACTCGTGGATAAGGGCACACCCGCCGCTTAAGATAACTTCATGTATTTCCTGCTGCGACGTCGAGCTTTTGAAATATCCGAGAGACCGGGAAACCTCACTGGAGATATCGCTAACGACTTTGGAAATGAGGGCATGCGCCTCTTCGGGGGTAACCTTATCGAGGGTCTCGCCCCGTTTGAGACGTTCTGCTTCATCATAAGAAATATTGTATTCCTTCTGGAGCGTCTCTGTAATAAGGCTTGCACCTATCGAACTGTCCCTCGTGAAAACAGATATCCCTCCTCGCAAGATATTCATATTTAGTGTGCTCGCCCCGATGTTCACGAGGGCAACATTTGTATTTGGTTCTATCTCGTAGTTCAACCCATACATGTTTTCAAGGGCGAAGGCATCGACATCTACAATTACAGGGTTGAGACCGGCCTCCCTTACTACAGAGAGATAGTCATTTATGATATCCTTTTTCACAGCGACAAGTATCACGTCCATTTGTCCTGGTTCTTCTTTAGGTCCGAGTATCTGAAAATCTAGGTTTACATCTTCTATGTCGAATGGGACATACTGTTCCGCCTCGAAGCGAATTGATTCATTGAGCTCTTCCTCCGTCATCTCGGGTAGCGAAATACGCTTGATGATCACTGAAGAGTGCCCGGAAACTGAGATCGCCGCATTCTTCGCCTTTACCCTTGCCTTTATGAGGAGTTGTTTTAAGGCATCAGTAAGCCTGATCGCATCAATGATGGATCCTTCAACGACGAGTTCAGGGGAGATGGGAACCATATCGAAAACCTCCAAATCGTACCCTGAACGGAGCTCATTGAGCTGGACGACCTTTATGTAACTGGATCCAATGTCGAGACCTAATGTTCCTTTTTTACCAAACATATTGTCCCTTTTTTACCAAACATAGATTATGAATACCAGAAAAAATATAAGTTGTCAAGCATTTTTTTAATAAACCGTCATAATTTTTTTTCATTAATATAAGAAGTTCCATGTAAATCTTTAAAAAATGGTTTAAAAATGTCCATTTATATCTTCCCACCGATTTTTTAATAAATATGTAAAGTTTGCTTCTTGACGCAATGAGTCTTAAAATTGACAAAAGTGCAGTTATTTTTGACAAGGGTAGCGGGACTGCATTACCATAGGTCCCTGGAAATACCTTGTAAGAATAGTTTTTTTGTATTTTTTTTCTCAACATAATATCTATAACTCGCAATATTTATGCCTAGATAAATACAGGATGTTTTCTTTAAGGTATAGTAAAGCGTTCTTGTAATTATCTCTTCAGAATCTTTCTTTGTTTTAAGAAGGATTCCCGACGCGCTTCGCTTGCAGGAATGACACCTTTGGGTGATAGAGCTTGCCACATCGCTCACTCCTGTCAATGATGCTCTTAAAAGAATCGCTCAATTTGGGTCTAACAACAGCGAGATATATGTCAAATAGTTGACACTAGATATCCCCCCCTGGTATATGCTATTGTGGCGTCATGCGCGTGAAGAAGCATCTATCCTTTGGGGGTCTCCGAAAGATGCTCTCCGCCCACTTCTTGAGCCTTGCAGAAACTCGGCAGTATGCGAAGATCAAGTACAGTCTGCATGATGTCTGCATGTCTGGTGTGGCGATGATGTTTTTCCAGGACCCCTCGCTGTTGCAGTTTCAGATACGCATGCAGGAAGAATTGCATAGGAACAACCTACATGAGAACGTCCGAAACAGATATCCTGAAATTCCATGGAAAGAAATGGCCTGGATGCGGGACAGGCTCATTCACGTATTGAGCCAATGCCTCACGAAGGCTTTTGAGCATCCCGTTATTGTCGATTGACTGCATGAGTGTACGTGGCTCTTCGGCATTGTTACCAAGCATTCGGAGGGACGGAACATGTCATCGGGTCATAATGCCGGTCTCTCCGGTTCCGATCAGGGGAAGAATTTTATCGACCTTAAAGCTGACAAGATGTTTTGGTCCTTTCTCGTGGTCCTCCTCCGGAGTCAGGTGCCTCCTGGTCATCTTCGATATCAGTTCCGGGTCGTTGTTTTCCCCGACTTTGGTGAGGAAGAGACGTATTCCCTGATAGCCCGGGCCATTTTCGATGAAGAGGAATGCAGCGTGGGGATTCTTCTGTATGTTGTGGTACGTCAGGCGCTCCCTCATGATAAATGTGACTGTGCCGTCATCCATCACACGGGGAGATGAATAAACTGCCGCGGTCACCTTTCCGTCCCTGTCTGCTGATGAGAGGATACTGATTCCGGTCCTGTTTTCAAAATAGTCTCTCAGTGTCATCATGTCTCACTCCTGTATAGACTTGATCAGTCTTGTGGTATCATAGCCCTGCTCATTCAAGCGGCTGAGAATCTCTGTATAAACCTTTTCATTCATCGTCTTTGTCCTGCTCAGGATCCATAGGTACGTGCGGTCAGGATGGCCGACGACGGCATACTCATAATTTTCCCCCAAATCGATGATCCAGTAAGCTCCGGAAAAAGGCCAGAAGAAGGATACCCTGAGTTTTGCGTTCGTCTGCTCGTCAGCCACCCAGGCGGTTCCTTTCACGGTCCTCAATTTGCCCGTGAAGGATCCCTCATAGCACTGATTCAGGACGATTATCTTCCCATCGTCGCGAAGGGAATAGACAGCCCTGCTGCCGACACAACCCTCCTGGAACCAGTGGGGGAAGCGCGCGATTTCGTACCACTCACCCACGTAGCGTCCGAGATCGACAGAGGGCAAGGCCTGGAGCGGGCTGTGCGCCTCCCTGCCGGAGGACAGGCATGCGGCCACGAATAATAATGAAAGGGCTGTGACGGACATCCGAACGGACATCTTCATGTTACGGCCTCCCTCTGAGCCTATCATAATGCATGTACAAAGACCCCTCGTCAGGAAGCGGTGAATTGCGGTGCCCGGAACAGGAGAAGCGTTTGAATGGGGGCATCAGAATTTAAACGAGATGGTCGCCGCGAGAAAGGGAGAGGCATCATAGCGCTCGTCAGCGAGTTCGTTTCCGTTACGATCTTCTATGACCAGTTTTCCCCCAACCATGGCACCGCCGAGAAAATTGAGAGTCCCCGATGTCCCTATCTTTGTCGAAAATCTGACCCAGAGGGGAAAGGCCTTGTCCTCACCAACACCGTCCGGGGCAACACCGCTATCGTCAAGGCGGAACCGGAGAGAGCGGTAGGCACCTCCCACGGCAACCGTTGAGCCTCCGTCAAACATATATGACAGCTCCAGCCCAGCCGGTCCTGTCGGTCCCGGGTGGAGGGGATTGGACAACTTCAGGCGGTCACTGATCTTCCAGTCGACGACGATTATGGGGAAGGCAGTCACTTCCTCAGGTTTGCTGAACAGACCTGCTCCGAGGCCTAACGCGAGTGAGGGCGAGAAACGATAGGACGTCCATACAATGCCGCCGTAAACAACGGCATCACCCCAGTCAGCGCCGGATTCCGCTGCTATGCCGACAGAGGGTGCCACGAACAGCTTCCAGTCCTTGTCAAGGGCGAGGAGGGAACTGACCGAGAAATTGAGCGTATGAACCTGCCTCCACGGCTTGCCGAGGGGATAGGATGACGTTTCGGAAAATGCATAGTCACTAAAATCGTAATTAATGCCGATACCGAGCGTGAAAGCTTCGCTCTGTCTCTTTCTCCAGTCTGCTCGGAAGAAGAACCTGTCCACATCAAATTCCCCGCTGTTGTCGAGGTCGGAATCAAACTGGTGCATGTACGATGCAGAGACGGAAAGGCCGGGGGCCCTTTCCGGGTTGTAGCGCAAATCTGTCTCCTGCGATGATGCAGGCGCTGCAGCGCCAAGTACCCCCACTATGGCAAGGATGACGGCAAGATTCGGAGAAACCCGTTTTTGCATGTTCTTCAGCCACCTCCTGATATATTTTGTTGGATTGTGCCTCCAGATATTTCTTGATATCATGTGGTGTGCCCGGTATTTGAGAGAACAGTGATGATTCTCATGACACATAATCTATTATAGTCTATTATAGACGAATACCGGCTTTAGCGGTACACTCTTATGCGTACACCTCAGGTTCTGATCTGCTATGCTTGTTAATAAATTATTTCCATAACGGATAATTAAAAGTGAAATACCATATAACCTGAAGTAAAGGGTATAATAAAACCCTTGTGTGTCTCCTCCATGGCTGAAATCATATTCATCATCCTTGGTCTTTTAACATTTTTCGCTATCCTTATCATGACCTTTGCCATTTCGACAGGTGTCTCAGCATTTAAAACAGGGGGAGCAGTATTTGCAACTACTCACTCCTCGAAAATCGGAACGATCTTAGAAGCTGTTCCCATGAATTCAGGACAAGTGCTCTATGATCTTGGATGCGGGGATGGGAGGTTTTTGATAGCCGCTGAAAAGAGGTATGGGGTAAAGGCAATTGGGTTCGAAATTAATCCGTGGGCTTTTTTATTGTCGAAGCTCAGAGTCATGGTACAGAGAGCACATGTATCAATTCACTTCAGGGATTTCTGGAAAGCAGACCTCAGAGACGCGGACATAATTTTTTGTTACTTATTTCCCGATATAATGGAAAGATTGAGGGAAAAACTCTCTCAAGAGCTCAAGAGAGGTGCTAAGGTCATAAGCTGTAATTTTGAAATACCGGGATGGAAACCCGAAACAGTTGTGAGAGCATCCCACCATATAGAGACAGATCCTATATTCATATATACCTGTCGAAACATTGCGCAGGATCTCACCTTCACATCTCATTCATGAGAGGGTTCCTTACACGATATCTTCTTAAAGAGCATCGTCTTTTTCCAGAAGGCGAGGTCTCCTTCCCCGATAGTCGACACATCAATGCACTGCTCTTCGAGGTGCGCGAGAAAGTCCATGTTCCTCAGGTACCTCAGCACGAGGGCATCCATGGCATCATTAGGAATGTCAAGCTGCTCTATCGTTTCCATACCCTCTATAAGGGCATCAACCTTTTCTTCCTGACTCCCCATGAGATCGAGATTCTCGCTCTCGCTCCTCAGGCATGACCTCTGAAGGGATACCATCATCCCCTCATTGGAGATCATCCCTTTCATGACTCCTGCAACCATTTTTAAAAAGGCACTCTTCTCCACCTCTCCTCCTTTTGCTTCGGCACCCACACCTTGCCTTTATCGATGATGTGTTCAACCCTCCATTCCCTCCTGTAAAGCTCCCTCGAAATCCACTTCCTGTGGCACTTCCAGGGAAACCTTTCTGCACAGATGATTACAGCCGCTCTGTCCTCCGAGAGACTCTCAACTTCCCCTATACCCTTTCTGAAATCTTCGGTCAGGGTATATGCCTCATAGCCACCCTTTCTGAAGCCCCCAAGCTTTTTCCCCAGGTAACGGTACTCGATTCCCTCCTTCTCCAAAAGTCCCTCAAGGTACTCCCTGTTGAACGTGGGTATCTTGCTCTTCGGGAAGCTCCTCACATCTATGAGAACCTCAATGTTGTAAGACAGGAGTATCTCAATGAAGTCCTCTTCACTCCTCCTGTCTGTGCCGAGAGTAAATATCCTCTTCAATTCTCTGCAGGGGCTCTTCAGCTCTCCTTCTCTCTTTTTTCTGAGGGCGATGTCCGTCCATATACCTCATCCAGGATCTCCTTTGCACCCCTCGAGAGGATCTCCTCGGCAAGGGTAATACCGATGGATTCGGCATCTCCAGGGTTCCCTTCGATGTGGCCCCGTATGAGCTTGTATCCTCCAACACTCCCAACAAGACCGTCCATCACCAGCAGGCAGTTCTCGAACCCCGCTCTGCAACCCTTTCCTGACTGACGGCCTATGAGTCTCCCATGGGCTGCGATAGGAACCTGGCATCCCCCCTCGAGCCTTTTCAGAAAGGCACGCTCAGCCCTGATGCATATGAAAGTCTCTGAGTGGTTGAGAGGTGCGATGAGTTCGTGTATAGACTCATCGGCTATCCTGCACTCGATACCTATCGCCCCTTGCCCTATGGCGGGGAGGCATATTCCGGAAGAAAGAACCTCTGTAATCCGCTCAGTCCATCCAAGCCTCTTCAAACCTGCAACAGCAACGATGATGGCATCGAACTGACCCTCATCAAGTTTACGCAATCTTGTATCGAGGTTACCCCTGATGCTCGTGATCTTAAGGTCAGGCCTCCTGCTCAGGAGCTGACAGGACCGCCTCAGGCTGCTCGTCCCGATCTTCGCACCATAGGGAAGGCTCTCAAAGTTTCGGATCCTGAAACGCAAATTTTCTATCGGAGAGACAAAGGCGTCCCTCGGGTCTTCCCTCTCGCAAACGACTGGAAGGCTGAGTCCCAGTGGGAAATCCGTTGGGACGTCCTTCATGCTGTGTACCGCAATATCAGCCTCCTTCCTGAGCAGTGCCTCCTGTATCTCCTTCACGAAGAGACCCTTGCCTCCAACCTTCGCGAGAGGGACATCGAGGATCTTGTCCCCTGTGGTCTTGATTTTGTACAATTCAACCCGGATGCCCGTGTGGTGCCTCTCGAGTTCAGCCTTTACCCATTCCGCCTGCCACAGGGCGAGCTTGCTTCCCCTGGTTCCTATCACGATCCTCCTCATTTTGTCTCCCCGTTTCCGGATTCTGCCTTCGCTTCCCCCTCCCCGTTGATCCCGTAGAGCTTCCTGATGGCTGCAATGAGGGTGTCTCTATCTTCTCTATCCTCCTTGAGGGCAACTGTAGGGGGATGGATGAGCTTGTTCACGATCGCCGATGCCATGTGCTCGATAGCCTTCAGTTCTTTTTCTCCCAGGTCAGGGCATTTATTGATGAGCCTCTCAATCTCCTCCCTTTTGATCTCCTCAGCCTTGTTCCTGAGTGCAATCATTGTGGGAACCGAATCGAGGGAAGACATCCATTTGCTGAACGCCCCGATCTCGTTCTCGATAATCTTTTCCGCTTTCTCTGCCTCCTTCTTTCGCTCCAACATATTTGCATCGACGACACCCTGGAGGTCGTCCACATCGTAAAGGTATACATTATCAAGTGTGTTGATCTCGGGATCGATGTTCCTTGGAACAGAGATGTCGATGATGAATACAGGTCTCTGTTTCCTCTCCTTCATCACCTTTTGCATCTCATCTTTACGCAGGATATAGGAGAGTGCGCCGGTGGAGCATATGATGATGTCGCTACGGATCATCTCTCTGTGAAAGTCCTCATACTTCGCCGACCTGCCACAAAACTCCCTGGCCAATTCGCATCCCCGTTCGTATGTCCTGTTCACTACCACCACTTCCCTTACCCCGGAGCTCACCATATGCCGCGCAGCGAGTTCTGCCATTTCACCCGCACCTAACAACATGAATGACTTCTCCGTGAGGTTAGTGAAAATCTTCTTTGCAAGTTCTGCAGCAGCAAAGCTGATCGATACTGCATTCTCGGCGATCTTTGTCTCCGTCCTTACCCTCTTCGCAACAGAGATCGCCTTCTTCATGAGCCTATTGAGGAGCATCCCCGTTGCCCTTTGCTCGATGGCGAACTCAAAGGCATCTTTCAACTGTCCAAGAATCTGGGGCTCCCCCACCACCATAGAATCGAGACTCGATGCGACTCTGAAGACATGACGTACTGCATTCTCATCACTGAAGATGTAGAGTGATTTGTGCAGGGTGTTAGAGTCGATGCTGTGGAACTCCGAAAGAAAGAAGAGCAGGGTATTCGATGACTCTTCCGGATTCTTTACTGCCATATATGCCTCGACCCTGTTGCAGGTCGAAAGGATAACCGCCTCATGGATACCGGGGAGACTTCTGATTTTCATGAGACCATCCACGAGCCTCTCCCCGTTGAAGGCCAATCTTTCCCTTACGTCGAGAGTGGCGGTCTTATGGTTGACACCGATAACGAGAATCCTCATATGAACGCATGTACCCCTTTGAGGAGGAGATTCACACCGAAAAAGGTGAACAGGACGCTCATAAAACCGATGATCGAGAGTAACGCTGCCTTCCTTCCCCGCCAGCCAACGGTGAGGCGCACATGCAGCACAAGGGCATAGATGAACCATGTGATGAGCGACCAAACCTCCTTCGGGTCCCAACGCCAGTAACTCCCCCAGGCACTCTCGGCCCATATGGCACCGGTGATAATCGCGAGCGTCAGGAGCGGGAAGCCGATGGTGATCAGTTTGTAATTGACCTCATCCAGGATCTGGAGGTTTGGGAGCCTTTGGAAGAGGCCATTCAGACGCTTTGTCTTGAGGTGATGCTCCTGAATGAGGTACATAATGCCTATCCCGAAGGCCATAGCGAAGGCGGCATTGCCGAGGAAAGCGAGGAATGTATGGATTCCGAGCCAGTAGCTCTGGAGCACCGGACTTAGTGGTTTAATCTCTTTTGGAAGCATTGATGAGGAGAGCATGAGGATGAAGACAATGGGCATCGTGAAAGGGCCAAGGAGGTCAAGCCTGTAGTGGTACTCGAGGGAGAAGAAGATGAGGACGATGCACCAGGAGAAGAAGGATGACGCCTCATGGAGGCTTGAGATGGGGAGATGACCTGCATCGAGGTACCTGAAGATGATGCTCCCTGTGTGCAGGACAAACCCAACAACTGCAACAATGAGAATAGCCCTCGAGGTAGCCTTTGAGCCCTTGAAGAGTTCAATAATGCTCAAGATGGTGGCGGAGAAATAGAAGATAAGACTCAGCTCAAAAAGAATTACCCCCATTAGAAACAACCAAGTTCACAGGCTATGATCTTTATATTCAGTTCATTCGCTGCATTCCCGATCTCTCTATAAGAAACACCAAGCTCTTCCGCAATCTTTCTCGCAATGGCGCAGGGTATCTTTCTGTCTGTCGCACGCTCTTGGAGCAACAATCGTATCTTCTCTTTCATTGCAACCATTTCTTCGATATAGTGGACGAGTCTGTCTTTCCCTTCGGGTGATTTGTCAAACCTTTTGACCCCTTCCGGGAGACTGATGGATTGTCTCTCCCCGATAACCACCGCATGGGCCATTCCGAGAATCCTCTTGGCGCTTTCTTTTATCCTCTCAGTATTGTTCCCGGATATAAATATTATAATATCAGGCTTCATAAACTCAATTGCGCTGTTCCCTTCTACCACAATACCCTTGAGGTCCGAGAGCCTGTCTATGGAGAGATGGAGTACATTGCTGAGGTCGTGGGGTGGTGACTTGAGCCAGAGCACACGTGCGGCACCGGAGTCGAGTAACCTACGCGTGTCCTTGCCTTCCATCGAGAGAATGTCGGGATCATCAATAATGGAGCAGTATGATTCGGTTTTTGTATACTTTATTGCACCCCAACCCCTGAGACGCTGTAGGAGCAGAGAGGCAACCTCCGTCTTCCCGGAGCCGCTATGGGCGCCGCCAATTCCGATACTGAGAGGTCTCATCTCATGAGTTCTTTTTGTTTAAGATATACCAGCTTGATAGTATGTATGAATATATAATAAAATCTCTTTAATTTTATGCTATTATAACCAAATTATGAGATACGATTCAGGTTACTATAAAAGCCTGGTCACCGATGGAGGGATTCCATGAGAACGGCAAAGATCGAGAGGAAGACGAAGGAGACGGATATCTCCATCACCCTTAACCTCGATGGGAAGGGTAACCATATAGTACAGACCTCAATCCCCTTTCTTGACCATATGCTGAACCTCCTTTCCTTACACAGCCAGATAGACATAGAGATCAAGGCTTCAGGGGACATTGAGGTGGATTATCACCACCTCATGGAGGATATCGGTATCGTCTTCGGGGAGGCGATAAAGATGGCATTAGGAGACAAGGAGGGTATTACCAGGTATGGCCACGCCTTGATCCCGATGGATGAGAGTCTTGCCCAGGTCGTGATCGATCTGGGCGGAAGGCCTTATCTTGTCTATACGATGAAGCAGCCCAGGGGTTCACTCAGTGGATTGGAAGTCTCCCTTTTCCAGGAATTCTTCAGGGCGATGACGAACCATGCGATGATGAACTTTCACATCCATGTGCATTACGGGATGGACCTCCACCACATCTTTGAGGCAATATTTAAGGGGTTTGGGAGGGCACTGAGACAGGCAGTCTCCTTAGACCCAAAAATGAAAGGCCTCCCCTCGACAAAGGGGAAACTCTGAGAAAAAAGGTATATGTAACAGTGAAGGTCTTGCCGTCCTTGGGGAATTGGTTTCAGGCATTGTAGAAACCAATTATCTTACAACGGAGGGGAAAAAGTCAGTCTCGTCAGGCAATGAAACCTGACGAGACTGAGAGAGGGAGGAAGTACCTCACAGAGAACAGACTCTGTAAGGTGTTGGGGTATTCTGTCAGATTACCTTCCTGCCTAATCATCCCAATGTTTCCAATTCCCTTTGTGTTCCTTTTGTTCTTTACCTTTCTGACTTTTGCCGTTCTTTCTCATACCGGTGCCAATTCCCTTCAGCATGCCTGTCCCAGTATCTTTCCCTCTCCCAGTGTCTCCAGTTCTTCTTAAGCTGCACGTAGGGGATTGGCCTGTAATAGGGATTTTTCCCCCTATAGCCAGGATATACATTGACCAATGTATAGGGGACCCTTGAAGGACGGATAGTGACCCAGGGCCCGTTATAGAAGGCAGCCCTGTACCAATAGTTCCCATAAGGGCGGTACCAGTACCCCTGGTAAAAGAAGATTTCTACTGGTACGTCCGGGACACAATAGACATATGTCCCTGGGATCACCACCACACTGGGTGGTGCCGGAATTGTGTAGACCGGCAGGGGGAAATTGAACCCTATATTGAGATAGACTTCTGCGTCACCTGTTGCGGGAACAGAGAATAGGTAAGTGAAGATCGCTACCACGACGACAACAACCCGTATGCCGCTCCACTTCATGGCATAACCTCCTTTTACATAGTCCAACAGTGCGATTCTTCCCTTTCTCGTGATTCATTTTCCCTTTTTATTATGAATAGATTTTGAAAAAAAGATTAAGAATTGATGAAAGTTAAATTAATTATTTTTAATTTATTTCACTGCTGATCACAACATTTCCGGAGCAGCATGCTCTCTTGTATTGTCTGTGCCTTTTCCCTCCCCGCAAGTCTCCGCACAATGGCAAGGCCAAAGCACAATGCAGTCCCCGGACCCCTGCTGGTTAGGACATTCCCGTCTTCGACGACAATCTCTTCTTGATAGACCACATTCCCAAGCCTCTCCCTGTAAGTCGGATAGGAGGTGACCTTCTTCCCTTCGATGATACCCGCATCTGCAAGCACATATGGAGCTGCACAGATTGCGCCAACCATTTTCCCCTTCTGAGAGAACTCTTTCACGAGACGTCTCACCCTCTCATCCGCATTCAGGTTGTCTGAACCTGGCTGGCCACCCGGAAGGACAATCATATCATAGTCATCAGCCCTGACGGAATCGATGTTCCTGTCCGGGATAACCTTCACCTTCCTGGCGCTCACCACAGGGCCATCATGGAGTCCTGCAAGCACTACCTCTACTTCAGCCCTCCTCAAGACATCGACAATCGAAATGGCCTCGACCTCTTCAAAACCGTCAGCAAGTGCAATCACTACCTTCGGCATCTCTCCTTCCTCCTTTAATATCTCTACAGCATAGAAAATATATCCTTTACTCTCTCTTCATTCTGCTATTGTACAAGAAGCGACTGGTATTCATCATCCTTAAAGAAATTCCCTTTTACATACTCGATACTAAACCCAACAGTTGTAAAAAAATAATCTCTGTGGACATGGCGGATGTCCCGTGTGCGGCTTTGGGGACGTTGGTGAGTTAGTTGACGTATTGAGGCGAAGACAATAAAATACAGGTATGCCTCGGCAAGCGAGACTCGATTTCCCCGGCACATTGCATCATGTGATATGCAGAGGGATAGAAAAACAGGAGATCGCAACTGACGATTGGGACCGGGATAACTTTGTAACACGGCTTGGGCAATCCGCCTCGGCAAGCAGGACGGTTATTTACGCATGGGCGCTGATGATGAATCACGCTCATATATTGCTTCGGAGCGGCCCCGGAGGTCTATCGCAATTCATGAGAAAGGTACTGACGGGATATGCGGTTTCCTATAACCTGAGACACAAGCGGCACGGTTATCTCTTTCAGAACCGGTATAAATCCATAGCGTGTGAAGAAGATCCCTATTTTCTTGAACTTGTGAGATACATCCATCTCAATCCGATACGAGCGGGCATAGTGTCAACCCCGGATGAACTGGACAAGTATCCCTATTGTGGCCATAGTGTTCTTATGGGCAAGAGTGCGCAGCAGTGGCAGGACCGGGATTATGTGCTGAAGCAGTTCGGACGGACCGAAGGGAGAGCAAAGAAAGAATACAGAAGATTTGTCGAAGCGGGAAGCGGACAGGGGAGGAGACCGGAATTAGTGGGCGGCGGTTTGATTCGGTCGGCTGGCGGCTGGTCGCAGGTGATATCAATGAGGAGACAAAGAGAAGTCTGTCTCTCGGATGGAAGGATATTGGGCGGCGGCAATTTCGTTGAAAAGATGGTGGAGGGAGCCGAGGAACGGCAGAAGCACCTTTTTTCAGGGTCAGAGGTGACAGTAAAGAAAATGATGGAATCGCTTTGCCGAAAGGAAGGGGTGTGTCTTTCCGAACTGAGAGGTGGAAGTCGGCGAAGAATCATTTCACAGATACGGATGAAAATAGCCCGCAAATTGATTGGGGAGCATGGGGTACC
>Ga0315295_10002845_pt1 | contig 14641 bp, 7 predicted proteins | sample YL17G14_0_MG_FD_204453 | JGI IMG/M metagenome (GOLD analysis project Ga0315295, IMG submission 204453) | Sediment microbial communities from Yellowstone Lake, YNP, Wyoming, USA - YL17G14_0 | ecosystem: Environmental > Aquatic > Freshwater > Lake > Sediment | place: USA: Wyoming | collected...
AGCGATCAAAGGACCTCCATTGGTTTGCGCCGGTTTGGAAAACTAATGCCTCGGGCAGACTGAATGTCCCTTTATCTTTCAAGTAGTAGTTAAAGAAAGGCAGCTCGACTTGCTGTCTGAAATAAACAGCGGTTTTGAAGCCAAATTGGATGTTCCCCAGGGCATCGCCCTCCATGCGCGCCCATCCGCCGTGAAGCCATGGGCCGACCACAAGAGTGCTCTTATTATTGGGGTTGTTCTTCTCAATCGCATAGTAAATATCCATTGGGCCGTAGAAATCCTCGGCATCAAACCAACCCGCGACAGTCAAGATCGCGTGGTTGATATTCTTCATATGCTGCGAAACATTCTGCGGCTTCCAATAGTCGTCATAATCTCCATGCTCCATGTACTCATTCCACGTCGGAACACGGTTATGGAAGTACTTTTCGTCAACGTTAGAAACTGCTCCGAGCTCCATAAAGAATTTGTATCCGTCAGGTGTTCCAAAACTGAACGGCGCCTGCCTCACTCCAATAGTCTCCGACTGTCCAGCTCGGGTCGTGGCACTCCCCCGCAGCCAGCCGAACGTATACTGGAGACGAAACGCCCCATTGTGATGGAAATCGTCTCCCAGCCACATATCCGTCGGAGGTGCTTGCGGCGAAGAGGCTTTCAGCGCTGGATGCGCGTCGATCATTCCCTGCGCCGTCTGCCAACCTGGATAGGAGATACCCCACTGCCCAGCGCGGCCGTTATTGTGAGGAATATTCTTTAGTAACCACTCTATCATGTCGTATGTGTCACTGCTCTCATCTGTATCCTGAGGCCCCCGTTTGACAGTTTTATGAGGCTTCATCACCACGAACGGTTCCCCTTCGGACTTGAATTTCGCGCGCACGTCCTGATAGGCAAAGATAAATCCCTCGTTCGCATAATCGGCGTTAGGTCCGAGGAAAGGCCTAAAGGTGTCCGGTCCATAAAAGCCAATCGAATACGGCGTGCGATTTATCAGGAATGGATAGTTCTGGCTCACATCTTTCGGAGTGTATACCTGCGTAAAGAGTTTGACTCCATCCCTCATCGGGATCATATATTCCGCCTTGTTGTAGTTTCTTCTGATAACGGCTGATACGTCCTGTGAGAATACCGCACCAGATATCACAAGCAAAGTGATTCCGAGCAGCCACAATCTCCGTCTTCCACTGTGCCTATGTGTTCTCATGGTTGAGATCCTTTATAAGGTGGGTGAGGTGATATCTATATAGGCAATGACTCACTTTAAGGGCAAAGATAATTTGAGTAGTATGCAGACCTAGAGGTGTTCCTATGGGTCTGTATGCGTACCGCCACGTGATCTCGAACGAACGATGTTGTTATCGGTTGTTGCACCGGCTTCGCTGGCCGCAGGAGTCAATTGTCCACGCCGTGGGGCGAGAGACGTTTGGCGAATGAGCGACAGGGACGAAGCGAGTATCGGTGTAAGCGATGTCGTTACCATTTTTCTCTCTTGACCGGTACAGCACTGCACGGCACCCGTCTTCCCCTGACTAAATGGGTCTTGGCTGTGGGATTGTTCAAGATCGGCATTTCGTCGCACGCCTTGGCGCGCGAACTGGAGGTCAGCCAACGTATCGCTTGGCGTATGGTCACGGTATTTCGCCAACTGATTGCTCGTAATGCCTTGTTGCGTATGCTCCGGGGCTCAGTTGAAGTGGACAACACCTCTATCGGCGGTCGGCGTAAGGGCAAGCGTGGGCACTGGGCTGCTGGCAAAGTGCTCGTGCTTGGTTTGAAAACACGACGAGGACGGGTTCGCTCGTTGGTCATCCCGCATTTGAAAACGCAGGACCTTCGAGCGATTCTCAACCAGCATGTCGCTCGAGGCGCTCGCTTGTATACCGACGAACTCAGCACCTATCGTCGTGCACGACGGTGGGGCTATCGTCACCGACCCATTCAGCACTCGGAACGCTTTGTCCACGGTCATACTCATACACAAGGCATTGAAGGCTACTGGGGCCACCTCAAACCAATTTTGGTTGCACGACATCGTTCTGTCAACCAAAAACATCTTCCGCAATATTCTCGCTGAGGCTGACTACAAACGCAACATCGCTCGAGAGGCCGATTTTATTGAACTCTTATTACATCAACTCGTACATCCAAGCGCCGTTCTACCCTTTAAGTGATTCGTTGCCTTTATATATGGCGCCTCGCAGACCATTCTACTGTCTTGAGTAGTGCCGGAATATCGCTGTGCACTTAGAAACCAAATTTTAGTGAAATGACTGAATTGGCATCGAAGAATTGCACCGACCGGTATGCGTAGTCCAGGATGATATCAATTCCTCCCGCATTGTACGCCACGCCAGCCCCAATGGTCGACCCAAAGATTTTCTGCTCATCAATATCGGCCTGCGGTATGAAACCGGAGCCGAGGCGACCGTACAGGCGAACCGACTCCATCGTGTAGGCAAGTTCGCCACCGACACGGAACTCGTCGAGCCCGAGGTTCCTGTTCGTATATGAGCCGGACACCGTTCCTAGCAGATTATCCGTTACGCGCGATTGATACGCAAGTCCGATGTCAAACGAAGAGGGGAGCTCGAAACTTGCGGAAGGCGACTCGTAGCTTTGTTCCGGTCGTCGGCCGTCACTTCTTGTTGCCAATCCAAGCAAGCCAGGGCCCTCATATTCCATCTGCGGTCCGATATTCTTCACACACACGCCGAGATGAAATCCGGGAATTCCACCCAGGTTTCTATATAGCACACCGACATCCACAGCTATCCCGGACGCAGACACTCGATCGATTTGTTCAGCAACGATCTTGAACGAAGCACCGGCACTTATTGCTTCGGTTAGAGATCGTGCATATGTTACACCCACAGTAACAAACGTGGGCGAGAATAGTCTCCCCGCTCGCCCGTCCGGGTCATCATTTGTCGTGAGTGGAATGTCGCCAAAATTTAGAGCTTTTACACTGAAACCGAGCACTCCGAAGGTGCCAAACGATGCAGCGATCGCTCCGTATGTCACGCCGATGTCGGCGATGTAAGTCATTGAAGAGAACATCGCTTCCGCTCCGTAGCGAGGATGTCCCATCCCAGCGGGATTCCAGTACATAGCCTCAACACCTTCAGCGCTTGCGATGCCGGCTCCGCCCATTGCAAAGTCCCGAGCGCCCACTGGCACCAGAAGTTCGCTGGCAGCCGCATTGCCCATCCTTCTGTTCTGCGCATTGACACCACTGACAATGACAACACATAATAGTAAAATCAGAAACAGAGTTGGAGTTCTCATCACTAGTCCTCCTTTTGCCTTTTGCACAATCTGCAAGGTCACGTTTTAGGGGTTAAGCCTAGCCGATTCATCTTTACCTAGTAGACCTCAAGAACTTCTTGTTCCTGGATGATAGCTACCTTGAGAATCCTCGTTACTTTACTGCCATCCGCCGGGAGTTCCATCTCGATGTGCACGATGTACATCCCGCTCGCAACAGGGATGTTGCCTTGATTGGCAAGGTCCCACCGGAAGAATTGTGACGGCTCGTTCTTGTTCAGAATCCGCACGATTTCGCCACCGATGTTGAAAATTCTGATCGTCGCCTTGGGCGTCAGGTTGGTAAATGTTACGAATCTTCCGAAGCGATAAATTTCTGCCGGGTTGTAAGCATAATAGGGATTCGGGAATACTCCAACTTTTTCTGAGCTTGAAGTCTCCTGATCCTTTCCGATCGTCGGTCCAACGGTGGAGTACGTGAAGGTATCTTGATTCGTGTTGATGACATATGGCACGAGCTTGAGTGTCACGCTCGGTGTATACGGAGCACGCCCCGACCGTAGGCTGAGCCAAAGAACCCAATACGCCTCGTTTGCACCTTCATTCGTTCCCATCCACCCCTTCCCACCCGCTTTGGTTGGATCATACTTCACGCCCGTCGCATCGTACGTAGAAGCCGTCACCCAAACGTAATTGTATCCTTGATCGCCATTATTCGGTAATTTAGGGTCGTACAGCTGGTAGTGGACATCCCACTGTTTGTTCTGATCAGGATCGTGAACAATGACATTGAGTTGTCGCGGCGACGCTGGATTCTGCACATCCCAGACTGTAAAGGGAACATCGAAAAAGCCTTCGAACGAATTGTCTGTGAGTCCCCTATAGAAGAACGCTTTCTGCGTGCCAGCAGCTGGGAGTGTGTACGGCTCACCAATGTCGTAACTGCCGTTCCCATTCAAATCGGTGTAGCCTGTCCTTGCCACAAAGCGGACTTCGACGATTTTGTAGTCCAGTGCCTCTACCGTACTCCCATTCTTGAAGTTCGCGCCAAGATACGCACCGCCTCCAAGTAGCTCACCAGCTGCACCAATTCCCTGTATGAACCATCGATTGGCTGAAGGAGTGGCAGTGTATTCTTTTCCTGCAAGCGCCGGCCCCACGACTTTCGTCATAACGCCGTCGACGATGATGTATCTGTCGTCGCCGCTCTGGTTCGTTTGTCCGCTCACGGCGACTCGATTCTTCGTTTTGTTGGTCACCTTCCATTCAAAATTGGTAACGCTTTGGCGGTCGAAGCTCACTTCATACGTGTCACCCGTGACTGCCGAAGGATCGACGACGACGGGACGGATCAGACCCTCACTCGGTCCACTGTGAGATGACTTAAGAGTGTCGCCGTATACGGAGGAATAAATCTTGCCGAACGGAACCTTCGGTGTGGCGATCACAACCGTTGGATTAGACTCAAGCGTGGCCGGCAAGTAACCCGGAACCGTTGCCACGCTGTACGCAGTCACGCCCAAGATGTATTCCTGTCCGTTGTAGACTTGTTCGACATCCAAAACATAATCGCGCTTGAACTCAAAGAATCTCCTGATCCCGCTATTCGTGCCGAAATGCACAGGAACCTTCAAGATCTGTCCCGACTTCGTGTCAAACCGCTCATCGAGAACAACGCTGGGGTCGGTAGGCAGATCGAACGCCGCTATTAGCTTTGCATCCGCAAATGGAGAAGTACGTCGTGGAAACTGGTAAACATTGTAACCTTCAAACGTGTACCCACCGGGCTGCACAACTTTCATTTCCGTATCCGTACAGCGGGCCGCATCACTCCCCCACTCCAGGATGACCTTGCCATCCAGTTCCGTCACGTTAACTTTCGGTGCAGTGGGAGGTCGTGGAACGCTGAACAACGCGTCGTAGGTGTTCTGGACGAATCGATCATTGAACTTCATGACAGCTACGCTCGATATCCGATCCGCACCCAATCCTCCGACGGTCCCAACGACGAGCTCTTGTGTATCGCCGGGTGCCAGCGCGAAAGGCCCGCTGCTGAGCACCTCTCGTCGATCACCGGGCGCCATCGAATACAACGTGGCAAGACCGTCAAGGAAACCTGTTTTCGCGACAGGATCTCCGGAGAGCGGATATTTTGTCGGCGTAACACCTGGCGGATGCGCGTAGAGTCTGTCAACCGCAGTTGATGGATCTGGAATGAATCCTCTTACGAGCTTATACCACCTAAGGCATCCTTCGTAGGTGGTAGCAGGCGGGTCAGAGACCGCACCTCCTGAAGAGTAATAGCTGAATGATGTCATCGGGAGATTTTTCCACCCGTAGATTCGCTTGAGATCAAAAACGGCCGAATCCCCGGAGGAGCGAGCGCGCGGGCCCTGAAGGAAGTCAAATCCTATAGAAGGGGGTGGAAGACCGAAGGTTTTGTATTGCCTATCGACCGCAATTCCGTTATAGATGAAGCCGAGACTCAACAAGGTATCGCAGCCGATCACATCCTCGGTAAAATCTCCCAGGTCGGGATCGAGTTCATGCGCGATATACATGCTGTCGATATAGAGAGCTCCTTTCTGACCACCGCCCAAGCTGACGCCACCCTTGTTTATGATCTTGACGCGCCGGAAGAACACCTGACCCAGTGGACCCGTGCTCTTGTAACCCCATGTAGTCGCCTGCGCCTCTGTGCCAAGTTTTTCTGACGCGCACAACGTTGGTGCGGGATCGAGGTCGTTATAAACCGTCCACATGACCTGGTCGGCGGGAGAATTGGGATCGGCACCCGCGACACCGGGTTCGTCGTAATTGCCCGCAATGAGGCTATCGACAGTGAATGTCTCACTGAACGCCGGCGGTTTGTCGTACCTTCCGTTGCGGTTTCGGTCGATGTACGGCGCGCCGTACTGCACCGGCCATTCCTTCCAGTCTTTGTCGTATTGCGCCAGATAAGCATCAATCTGCGTTTGAGTGATGGAAGATGGCATAACTTGAAGGAACCCTGAGACGCTTGTCCGTAGTTCATCAGACGGTATTTGTTTGTAGTCGCGCCGTATCTTGTATATCCGAACTTCATCCAGTGCGGGATCTGTCCCCGTGGCGCTTGCACCGGAACCGATGACACGCCCAGCGCGCGCCGCAGAACCACGAAAATGCCCACCCATCCGAATGACTTGCCCTGAAGGGGGAATCGTGTGGGCCGCATCCAGGTACACCTTTCCTGCCCATAAATATCCACCACCACTAATCGCGCTGACGGTACCCTTCGGGTAGAGCGAGTTCGGATCCCCGTTTGGTGAAGTAAAGCACCGACCGTCCGAACGCTGCCATGAATTGATATTGTTAATGTCAAGGTTCTGCCACAGCGGGGTGCCGGACACCTTATTGAGAAGATCCCTATCGGGAACTCCTTTGTCACTGTTCTGCGCTTGCACAAGGCCGAGCCCCAATAGGCTAAGTGCAACGAGTGCAGAAAAGTGATTGATAAAGTCAAGCTTCTTCATATTCTTGCCTCCATTGGATTCTTGCTCGCGTGAGAAGCATTGATTAAAGAGCGATCGCATCTATGGATTTATGTCCAGCTTGACGCCAATCCGTATCTGCCTGGGAGTGCCGTAGATATCTGCCGACTTGCGCTGAAGGTATGTCCATCGGTTCTCAAGATTGATGGTGCGATAGAATTCCGTGTAAATCGGAACCTCCCTCAACGCCTTTGACTGCGGGCTCCCGAGCCATCCATCGTCTTCCGCGGTTCCCGTTGTCTCGTAGACGTTAAGCACCTGTTTCGAATTGAGCAGGTTCAAGACATTGACATAGACCTCTGCGGTGAGACTGCCCAAGAAGTACAGCGCCTTGCTGAAGTTCAGGTCGATATTGACCACCCAAGGAGTTGAAGACTCATTGATCGGCTCCGTTGGTTTCCTGCGCGCTGAGGATTGGACCCCTACCATCCACGGGCTCACCGACGCCCCGAAGGCGTTGAGTATCTTGGTGTAGTTATGTCCGCTGTTAAATGTCAATATAAAGTTAAGACCTGTGCCTTCCAGAATCGGTCCTCCATCACCCTTGGGAAAGCGGTAATCCAGCGAGACAGAGCCACGATGACTCTGATTGAACGTGAGTGGATTTACGAACACAGGGAATCTTGAGTTGATCGTTACGTCTGAAACTGGACCATACCATTCGTAGGAATCAGAGGCTGTGCCGCGCGCGTCCGACAACATGTAGTTCACTCTTGCACTTAACCTTTGGGTGCGGCGAAGTTCAAGCGTGAGCTCAATCCCTCTTGTGCTGGAAAAATCTTCGTTGCGCCAGGCAACGTAGAGAGGCGTCTCCATCGATGGGTATTTGTTATACTGCAGCTGGTCCTTGACGTTCTTATAGAATCCAGTGAGCGTGAAAGCAAAGTTATCCGCTACCATCTGGCGCAGACCTATTTCATATTGTGTCGTGCGCTCCGGCACAACCATGAAGGATGGCGGGAACCCGCCCGCGGTTCCCCATGCAGCGCGTGTCATAGGACTGATATTCCGACTAAGAATAAAGTTCCCGGCGAAAAGTCTTTGGAGCTCGGGTAGTTGCACGTATTTGCCGAACTGCGCATAGAAGACGGTGCGGTCGCTCGCGGGAAACGAAAAACTGATTCGCGGCAACAAATAGAATTCTGGATCCTTCTTCACCAGCTGCGACTCGTCAATAAAATCAAGGGATTCATTGAAACCTGAAGCTCCGGTGGGATCCGGCGGCACCATGTTCTTTGTGTCATACATCTCGTAGCGCACACCCAAGTTCAAAATGACGTCTCGATATTCAAATTTGTTCTGGAGATAAGCCGAGGCGAAGAGCGGTCTCCGCGGTTCATCGAATCCGGCATCCACCTCGTTGCCGTCAACATCGTACCCGTAAAAGTTGATATTGCCGTTGCGCGCGAGAAGCACCTTTCGCTCTTCGCTGCTGGCAAATGACCTGAGTTGCGTTCCGTACAAACCGTAGAGAAAAACATTTGCGGCTTCAATATTATTGATCCTATAGGTGCGCATCACCCAGCTGTCGATGCGGCCGCCGACCTTCAGTTCCCAGTTCGAACTGATCTGGGATGTGAGATCAATGACGCCACTGATTGACGATTGCTTGTTCTTACTGTAGTTATTGTTCGGCGAGTTTGGATCGTTGAACGTAAATCCATTAATCGTGCTGTACGCCAGAGGACCAGAGAATCTTCGAAGGAAGCCGGTGTACCCTTTCTGCTGGTTCGCGATGCTGTCCGTGTACAGTTGCCAATTATCACCGAAATCCTCATCGTACGTTCTGTTGTTTCGTCGTGTGAAGGAGATCCCAATTTCATAGAAGGTCGATACACTAAGGACATGCGTGGTTCGGAAATTGACAAAGCCTGATGTGGTTTCGGTCATCATACTTCTGCCGTTCCTCAGTCGAAAATAATTCGCCAAAGTTGCGGGCCACGATCCGCCGGCAGGTTCATAAGTTTTCACGTAGCTTCCCGTCAATCGGAACTTCAAGGGGTTCATGTCGTACGACACTGTGCCTTGAAGTGTATTCGTTTCTAGCGAGTTGTTATAGAGATAATTGCGCTTATACTCGACTGTTCCATTTTCGGGGAGCAATCCCCCTGCTGCGCGTCCACCAAACCCGTCACTGGTCAACCCTTCAAAACGGAACGGCGTGATGTACACCTGTTGTTTATCCCGCATATAATTCTGTTGGCCAGCGATGAAGAACTTCGCTCCTGCGACATAGGGAATTGGTCCACCAACAGTGAGCACGGCATTGCGATAACCGAATGCTGTGGTGCCGAGAAAGGTCTGACCGGGCCTGGCAAAGTCATCCGTCTGGTAGTCGAGCGATACACGCAGATTGCTTCCGCCGGTTCTCACACTTGTTCGAACGATGGCCGAATTAGCGCCACCAAATTCTGCGGAAAATCCTCCCGACTGAATCGCAAGCTCTTCGATCGCTTCCTGAATGATGTTGACGTTTGCAGCGTTCAAAAACGGATTCGTCACGTTGGCACCGTCAACGAAGTATGCGGTCTCACCAGCACGACCACCACGCACGTATAGCTTATCATCCTGCTTTACCACACCCGCCTGCAGGGCAAGAATATTATCAACGCCTCTGAAGGGCAGACGTTCTATGGTCTCCGTTGTGGCTAGACGAACGGTGTTAGTCGTGTTTCGCTGGATAAGCTCACGTTCAGCAACGATTTCAACTCCCTGGACTTGAACCGTGGAACTCGTGAGTTGAAAATCCTGTGTCGTGGTCGTGATCGAACTCACACGGATATTGGACATGGCAAATGGTGCATACCCGATATAGGTCACCCGAACCGTGTAGACACCTGGAGGAACGCTTAGGATGATGTAGTCTCCGTTGACATCTGCCGCGGCACCGAGCGTCGTCCCATCGATCAGGACGTTCGCACCGACCAGCGCCTCCCCTGTCTGTTGATCGGTCACACGACCGCGAAGCTTCCCGTCTTGAGCGAGCAACATGAGAGGAACCAAGCATATGACCCCAGCAAGCGAGAGTAATCTCGACTTCTTCATAAGCCACCTCTTTAGTTAGTGATGGTGAATGACACAATCTGAGCACACGTTGAGTGAGTCTGTTACACTAAGGAAATTTGAAGTCTTCGTTCTCGATGAATGAACTCCGTTACACCTGCAAGCAGATTTAGTTTCGAAGCTGCGGGAGAAAATGCTGTGCGCGATCGCGTGATCGAATTCGTGATGAAACGATGTCGAGGGGTATGCGCGACCCTTGCCATTTAGTATCTACACATTCAAGAAAGGTTAAACAAACTGCGGGGTTTCCACAATCAGGGAATCCCTGATTTTGAGCTTCGAAATGCCTGAGGTAGGCAAAAACCAATGAAACTAAGGCAAGAGCGCTTACCGACTTGCTTATTCCAATGACTCTGCGAGCAGTTTCAGCTTTGCGTGGTGCGTTTCGCGTATGAGGGCCATCGCCAAGATCAACTCAGGATTCATTATTGGAATTCCATGCCTCCGTTCTTTCTGTGATCCCAAGAGGAATTTCCTTGCATCTAGAGTGCTCTCTTGTTTTGGCGTGACCATATTCGACGCTACGGCATCCCAACTGAGGTTTACAATGATTGCGGCTCTGTCTATCGCGATCCCAATAGTCCCCAGCGTTGACGCCGCTCGGTCGTGCCATGCAAGCGCTCGGTGCTCCTCTATTATGTATGCCCACTCCCCGCAAGTGAAAGGACGTGTGGAGCAATTCAGTGGTACCGATCAATACCGTCTCATCACGGAACTCCAAGAACGAGCCGCTTCCACCATCGATGAGGCTAATCAACTGAACAAGATCTTCTTCCTCGACCAGCACGAAATCAACTCCACCAAGCTTCACATAGAACCTACACTCAATACTGCGCCCTTGTCCCTTCTCTTACATAGTCTACCGTCTCCTCTTTCGTCAAAGCCTCGATGCCCAGTTCTTTTAGGGATATCCCCTCTTTGAGAAAATCCTGATTACAGATTATCGATCCAATCTGTATCAACGATTCCATCACGGGAACCTCAACACCGAATTTCTTTGCCAGGTTGTAACGCACCACCGTTCCAACTGGTATATCCTCAGTGAAGTACCTGTGTTCGACAGAATCAGGCCCTACGATTGGGGGGATAACGACATCCACAAACGGAGACCAAAACTCTATTCCCATGACGCTCGCCTTCCAGAAGAATTGGTCCTCGCGATGCTCAATTATCTTGATCCCCATAGCCTCTGCAATTTTTCTCTCCTCTTGATAAAAGGCAAACTGAACCCTCGAAATGGCGGGGCTCATTCCGTGTTTGTACATTGAATATTTGCCTTTCGGAATACCTAAGGTGCCTTCCATCTCCGAGACCTCCATAGCACCCACATTGAGGATTGAACCGGGAACGTGGATAACAGGATTTGGATTGGAAAGATCAACGCCGATGATAGTATCTCCCTTTTTAAGTTCCGTAGTTCCATTGAATGCGGGAATTCCTCTTAGAATCTCAAAGAACCTGTCTCCATCCTTACTCGGCAGGGCATCACCGAGGAGATTCCGGGTCCTAAGAATACAATCGATCTTGCCAGGCTCAATCACTCGAACACCGTACGGCGCGGAGCTCCATCCCCCAATCGTCACGTCGAGGTCACATCCCTTCTCGCCCATCATATTTCTGAGCATCAAGGAACCGAAATTGTCCGGAAATATGCTTATGATCTGGCCATCCTCGAGGTATGGAATCATTTTTTCGAAAAAGAATCGGTGCCCCTTTGCTGGAATGGCTAATATTACCAGGCCAGCTCCTTTTAGCGCCTCAGAAATCTCTGTGGTGATAACGTCCACCTTGGCCAGACCGGCCCGTCTGAACCATTTGAAGTTAAGCTGCCTGCCTCCAAGCTCTATTTCATGCGTTTTCACAACTTCCCCCAAGCTTTCTTGGGCAAACTCTGGCAATTCGTACAGACGCACCAAATAACCTGCAAGAGTGAACTCTGCTGCAAAGGCTTGGGCACAGGCACCGCCTCCAAGAACCGCCACCGGCTTTTCCAGTATTTCAGATTTCATCATCTTTGTCTACCTCTATTCTAAAGATCAATGATAAAATCAGCCTTATGTTGGAAGAAAGTCCCAGTCATTGCAGAGAGGTATGCCGAGAAAGCTTCATGGCGGTCACTTTTTTTGCGTGGAATATTTGATTCCACACACGTGGGTCAAGACACTCTTTGTGAAAACGAATGTTCCCCATAGCAATCCTGATGTGACCGCTTAATAAAGCTTTGTGAGCGTACCCGTCTGCTGAAATTTGACTAACGTTCAGGATCCTTCCGACTGCGGAGTCAACGGATCGAGCATCTGACCAGAGGTCATCAGATCCGCCAGAAAGGTCTTTGCAGGACCGGGGCACTGACCTCCGTCCTCCCCCCGTACTTCCCATCTTACGACACCACTCATTCATGTTGATCGGATCAGTACAAACCCAAGCGGAAGTTCATAAGCCATGACCAGCAAATCATTCCTTATTTCTCGAGCCAAAAATCAGTGGTCTCTGAAAAGCTCCGAAGCAGGCGCTGTGAGCCCGAATTAGGATCTTTTCGGCAACCATTCTCGGCGAAGCGCTCGCAAATTCAGCGTCTGACTCTGAAAGCCGAGTTTTCAATTCGCAGCAGAGCCAGCTTCAGAATGGTCGAACAGAGGCCTCTGAGCAGCGAAAAGCAACTTGTTAGAGATCTCTAACAGAGCATCTCCAGCCGGTCATTTGAGAGATCTTCCTTTCCTTTTCGGCTGTCATCCATGCCTCGAGATAAGAAAGCATACACGAATCACAGAAATGCCATCCCCAGTGGGCCTGTTTGGCGCTCGCAATACCGGCGATCTCCTCACCGAAAGCGGCAATGGTTTGCTCCCCCATAATCCCATCGAAGACCGAAAGCATCTCGTCACAATGCTTGTTAACGCATCCTAACCCGAACTCACTCTGACGCACGCAAGCGAAGGAAAGGCCCTATCCTACGCTCAATTCGTCTCTCCTTATAAACGACGCTTCACGCCCAGATTCCTGGTCAGCGTTATGCGTCGAGATTTCCAATTAGCTTCTGCATTTGGCAGAATGGTGAACGGTCTGAGCATGCGTTGAGTGACTCTGTTAAACTAAGGAGATCCGAGACGTTCTTTCTGGATGAATAGACTCTGTTACCCCTGCAGGTGGATTCAGGTTCAAAGGTGCAGCAGAAGACGTTGTGCGGGACTGCATGATGGAATTCGTGCTAAGGCAATGTTGAAGGGTATGCCCGACGCTTGGCATGTGGTATCTAGGTTGTGAATTGCTCACAATCTAGACAAACCGCTGGTCTTCCACAATCAGGAAATCCCTGATTTTGGGGTTCGAAATACCTGAGATGAGGATATAAGAAGGGCGGCTAAAGCAAAGGAGCTTTCTGAGCTACCGATTTCACCCAGCCCGCCAGCGGTACGAGCTTTTCGGGATAGGCCTCACGTATGAGTGCCCTCGCCAATATCATTGCGGGATCCAATAGTGGAATTCCCTGCCTCTCTTTTTCGGTGATTGCGAGGGGAATTTCCGTGCACCCGAGGATGATCACTTCCACGCCGCGACCGAGCAAATGGTCGATTGCCTGTGCCAGACGAGTCCGGGCGATGTCTGTGACGGGAGCCGACTTAGCCTTAATACCGTATTCTCGATCGTAAATCGACTTGTGAACTAAGTTGACCTGAATGTCTTCATCCGGCAGAATCACGGCGTACCCCTCCGGTTCCAGATAAGCCTGATAGATTCTTGCCTTGGCGGTTCCAATGGTGCTGAGAAGCCCGATCTTCTTAGCATTTGGGAACCTTTCACGAATAAATCCATGATACAAAAGCCAGAACATATATTCAAGTTATTTGTGTTACACAACACTAGCTGCATCATGAGCATCGCGGTGAAGGGTTTGGAAATGGAGCCAATGCGGTAGATAGTTTCGCCATCCGCTGGAATTCGATTCGCAACATCTGCCCAGTCAAATCCTCTTTTCCACACAACGTTGTTTCCAACGACAACTCCCGCTGTGATTCCGCCTATGCTGTCCTTCGCAACATCTTGAGCGATCTGCGCTTCAAAACGTGCGATGGCAGACACAAATGGGGTGTGCTGACCGTAGACAATGGAGGAGGACGCGCTGCCTGCCGAGAAAGCCAGCGCGATAAGCAGCAGGCTCCGCGGCCATATTCCGGAAAGGTTTATTTGCGATACCCGCATACGGTTATCTCACGACGATCAGACGCCAAAGGCTCTCGGCAGTGGTAAGTGTTTCGTCGTCTAGAGCCCCGGAGGAGACTGAAGAACCAGTGGAATTGCATTCAAAAATGCAGTGACCATTGCAGTTTCAAGGACAAGGGCGACTTTCTGCAGCAAGCGTTGCCGGCCTAAGAAATGTGGGCATGGGCAACCGACACCTGCTCTCGCACGACTCCTGAACGCCACTGGGGCCCCAGGGGACTCCAGAGAGGTTAAAACAAAAAGCCTTCCTTAAGCGGATCATTCTCTTCCACCACGAACTGGTGCATGCCGGTGATGAAGGCGGTCCCAGTGATTTCCGGCACTCCGCCGGGAAACTGCCCAACCTGGGCGGCACCAACGATTCTCCCTGTAAAGCGCGTTCCGAGGAAGCTCTCGAGAGTGTACTTCTGATTAATTGCCAGACTCCCATTCGCAAAATGACAAACCATCTTCGCACCGGTTCCGGCGCCGCAGGGCGATCTGTCGACGCCTCCGCTCTGGCCGATCACGATGTCTCGCGCATGATAATCATCCAAATCTTCGTAAAGCATCAACATCTCCAA
>Ga0315295_10002846_pt1 | contig 14638 bp, 15 predicted proteins | sample YL17G14_0_MG_FD_204453 | JGI IMG/M metagenome (GOLD analysis project Ga0315295, IMG submission 204453) | Sediment microbial communities from Yellowstone Lake, YNP, Wyoming, USA - YL17G14_0 | ecosystem: Environmental > Aquatic > Freshwater > Lake > Sediment | place: USA: Wyoming | collected...
GGATTGCCCTGCTTACGCCGGTCATATAAGAAAAAAGCTGGAGAAGATTTTCACCGACAAACATGGCGAATTTTTGGCAGAGCTGGAAACGGCTCGAAAACGGATTTTCAAAGACGTGCCGAACCCCGCTGACCGCAAAACGCTGGTAGGGCAATTAGCGGACGATAAATCGTTTGAATACTTCCTTCAGAATGGCCCCGAGGCCTGGCGTAGTTATGCTGAAAAAATCAGGCAGGATTACCTCTCCGGAATCAAAATTCAATAGTCCGGCGATTGGTCTTGATTTCCCGGTCTGAATTCATCCTCTATAGTCGCGGGTTCTTCTATTTGAGAACAGGCCTTGATACCATAAAAGAGAAATCCCATTGCCGCCAGAAAGAACCATAAACCGGCCAATGGAAGTTTCACGGAAGCATATTCCAAAACGGTTCTGACAATGATGCAGGGTGTTACCGCTGCCACCGCCAGGCGGAGAAGGGCGGGATAAGACAATTTCGTTTTGCACCACACGGCAAAAAGCAGTCCGATTGCCGCATAGATAAGAGATTGAATAATCCGAAAAATAAAAGAGCCCAAAAGAGCAAAAGGATAGAGAAACGGAACCAATATTTTTTTTGCAGTGTTCAACCATCCCGTTATTTTATCCTGGTCCAGAACGAAATGTTGCACATTCGCAAGGTCGTATGTTCGGGATTCCGATTTGTTTTGACGCGATATCAGCCTGGTCTTTGTCAATAAGACAAACGCATCAGTGTTATCCAAAGACTGGATTTGCCCGGTTGTGTCAATGATGGCAATAATCTCATTACTGTCTGGCACTGTGATGTAGCAGGGCTGCGGCTTATCGACGTGAACCTCGCCTTTTTCAATAGTGATTTCGGGGACCTGGTTAATAAACGAGGGGGCCTCCTCTTCGATAAAATCCGACAAGCCCCTTTGAATCTTAAACATTCGGGGAACCGTGCAAATTGCCAAAAGCAAAAATAGATACCCGAACCCTACCCCCTTCCAATTCAAGCCGACATCTCGATATAATTCCCCGGAGAAAAAGGACAACAGCGGCACGTGGAGAATGGAAAATTTCTTCATACCGGACGTTCCTTACAAGCAGCCTGTCAGACCTCGATTTTGTCGATTGTTACCTGTAGATATTTTTGGCGGTGGCCAATCCGCTTCTTGCTGCTCTTGCGCCTTCTAAAGTGCACGGGATAAAGCTTCTTGCCCTTTACGACCCCTTCCTGTGCCGTGGTCTTAAATGACGCGATAACCTTTGCCCCTTCCACGTAAGGTGAGCCGATTTTGACCTTTTCGCCGTCGCTTACGAGCAGAACTTTATTCAGCTCAATCGTTTTGGCATCCGGTTTGACTTCGGTCAGCTCAATATCTAAACGCTCGCCCTCGGCGACCTTATATTGTTTTCCACCTTGTTCAATTATCGCATACACTGTAAAGACTCCTTGGTTTTAACATTCAAAAATCCAAAAGAATATGGTATTTTAAGAACTTAAACGTTTTTGTAAAGCGAATTATTCGGATTTTATTCAACGCCTTTACTGGAAACAACCGTATGCAAATAGCGATGATACAGGACAAAATCGTCCCGCTGGACAAGCTCGAGCCGGTTTATCTCGACCGCGGCATCTTCTTTGGCGACGGGGTTTATGAAGTCCTCCGAAGTTACAACGGCAAAATCTTCGCACTCGATGAACACCTGCAAAGGTTTGCCAATAGTTTAGCCGGCATCGGAATAACCGGCGTGGATATCGGTCAGATTCGCTCTCGTGTTCGCAATGCTTTCGACACTGCCGGTATCGCCAACGCCAAGATATATTTTCACATAACTCGCGGCTCCGGCCCGCGAGACCACGTCGGCGAGGCCGACTTAAAGCCCAATTTCTTTCTGACTGTCACCGAGTTGGGCGATGACACCCAAATAAAGACCAAGGGCATCGCAGTATCGACCCATCCGGATTGGCGGTGGAAAAGATGTGATATAAAGTCACTGAATCTGTTAGCAAACGTTCTTGCTCATCGTGATGCCGCCCGGAAGGGCTGCGAGGAGGCGATACTTGTCAATGAGCAGGGCTTTATAACCGAAGGGTCCAGCTCGGCATTCTTTGCAGTGTTCGGACAAACGCTGCAAACCGCCCCGCTTACGGCCAATATCCTGCCTTCAATTACCCGTAAATTTGTTATCAAAGCAGCCAAAAATATCGAGTTGGAAATAGTCGAAAAATCTTTGACGCCTCAGCAGACAAGCCGCTCTGATGAGCTTTTTGTCGCCGTAACCACTAAAGATATTGTCCCTGTGGTGAAATTCGATGGCAGGTCAATCGGCGATGGCACGCCCGGCAAATATACGAAATCGCTTATCCAGGAATTTCGCAAATTCACACAATAAGGTTTTTATTGACCTCTTCGCAAAATGGCTCTCTCTAATACCCTATCCTTTGAAGAACACCATAAAGGCCAGGATGCACACAAGTGCAACCGTGGCGGGCACAAGGAAGATGGGGCGCCATTGGAACTTGCCTTCTTGTCTGAATTTGTCCATCACAAAACCGGCGAACTGCGTCCCGAGGAACAGCCCCACACCCGTCGTTGCGGCAAACAGCAGCGCCTGCATTGAGCTTCGAATCTTGTCGGATGCCTGAATGTTTGCGAATATCTGCCCGACGATTACGAACAGCACATACGCCATTCCGTGAAACGATTGGCAGATTACGATCAGCCAGCGTGGTTTTTTGATTATATAGACAACATAAAGCAGGAACCAGAACGTTGCCCCGACAAGCAGGGTCCACTTTATTCCGAGTTTTTCGATGAACAGGGCCATCAGGAACCACGTGGCTACGGCCTGCACGGCCTGTGCAACACCCATCGATGCCGGGACGTTCTTGTTTGGTATTCCCATATCCTGCATAAATTGTGCGGTTCCGAGGAAATAGAACTGCATCAGACCGAAGAAAATCATTGACACCACGAAAAAGAGCAGGAAGTTGCCGTCCTTGAGCATCTTAAATGCTTGGACTATCGGCATTTCGCCCGCCGACGCACCAGCCGCAACATCCGCATTTGCCGGCGGCGTGGCCGGCAGTAACAGCAGGCAGCCTATTCCCATAATAACTGAAAGAATAGCTGCGAGGTAGAGGCAGTCCCGACCCTGCTCGCCGGTCTTGAATATCCACCGCCAGCCGCTGAGGAACCAGCCAATAAGCGCCCAGGCAACCGGCGCCCAGATGAACACCTTGCCTTGGCTGCCTACGTCCGAGACATTTGCAAACAGCACGGCGTTGACCAGCGGCAGCGTGCCTGCGTAGAACAGGCAGTAGAGAAGCATAATCCAAAAGATGCTTTTGAACGTTGTCTTGTTGGCAACCAGAAACAGCAGCACCGCGCCGACCAGGTGCGCTACGCCGAGTATGTATTCGGTGTGGAAATACTTGTCGGCCAGCACGCCGGCAATCAGCGGTGAGACGATGCAGGCCAGCGGCAGGGCGGCGTATATCCAGCCGGTTTGCTTGCCGGTCATTTTCAAAGGTCCAAGCAGGCGTGTGGCCAGTACCGGCATCCATGCCGCCCAGACCGCGAACTCCATAAACATCGCAAAGCTCAGAGCCAGATACAGTTTCGTGTCCATTTCGTTCTCCTTAACTTTAATTCCCTTTTTATCACTTAAAACCTTGCAGCCGTTCGGCTGCGAGCTTTATATCACCGAAGCGGTCGTCTCCTGCCTCACGCTCAATCGCCAGAACCCCGCTAAATCCGATTTCTTTTAGCGTCTTCAAAAATTTCTCACTTCCCACCTCGCCATTGCCCCAGGGCACCTCCATCCCCCAGGTTCCCGGCTGCTTTGTCCGAATCGCATCCTTGATGTGAATATGCCTCACCCACCGTGCCAACACCCGCACTGTCTCGATTGGGTTTCCTTTATCGTAAAGAATCATATTCGCAGGGTCAAAATTTACCGCTATCGCCGGGTGATTTAGCTTCTCGAGAAAACCCCGCAGCTCCTCTGCCGTTTCCTGGCCGGTCTCAAGCAGAAGCGTAAGGTTCTTTTTGCCTGCGGCATCGGCAAGTATCCTGATTCGGTCATAAAACTTCTTCGCATACGCCGGGTTAGTTTCATCGATAAATCCGGCGTGCATTGACAGATAATTTACCCCAAGCTTTACCGTTACCTCAACTGCGCCCATAAACAATTTGCGGTTCTGCTCCCAGTCCTTGTCCGGCGCAATTCCCCCTGTCTTTTTTATGCTCTCCAGAGTCGAGTAATCTTCCTGTGGGAAATCTATCATCGTGCTGCTTATAATCCAGTCCTGGTCTTCTATTGCAGCTAACACTCCGGCATTTTCCACGGCAGGTCTTATGCCCAAGTGCACGTGCTCAATGCCAAGCTTCTTCATTACATCGGCTACGCCTGCAATATCCGTCCGCAGCGACCAGCTGCAAACCCCTACCGGCCAATTCTTGCATTTCATTGTGCGTTTCTCCGATTGATATATCTTTTATTTGATTGCCACTTTTCTTGCAATCTTCGCAGATTTCTTTTCTGCCTCTACGATTTTAACCGAATCCCGTGACTGTTGTAAGGTGGTTACCGGCTCAACTTTCTCGCCGCGTATAATCCTGGCGAAATATTCCGTCTGGCGCGAGTAACCATCGCCTTTTTCGACCTGCGGCGTAAATGCCTCTCCTTCAGCCGGACAAACCATAAACATTGGTTTTCGCGTCAGGTCATAAACAATAGTTGCCTTCTCCATCGCAATATTAAAGCTCATCTCAAATCCGAATTTCGGCATCATTGCCCACCCGCCCTCCGCTGTTATTACCTTTTCATCATCATACAGATATTGTGTTACGATGTGCAATGGTTGGCCGGTGTTACCTTTAGCTGTGAAGCTGCAAACCGCACGCGGCATCCCGAATAGATACTGCACGTAATCTGTATCGTGGATGTGCAGGTCGAGCGCCACGCCTCCGCTGCGTTTTTCATCCATAAACCAGTTATCTATGCTCCATCCGGGTGCCGAGCCGAGGCGTTGAAACATCGCTGCAACAACTTTGCCATATTTGCCGCTATCGACTATCTTTTTGGCCTCGGCATATTCCGGCCAGAATCTCACGCAGTGCCCGATTTGCAGCACCTTTCCACTGCGCTCGGCCGCCTTTATCATTCGGTTGCAATCCTTCACATTTAGCGCCATTGGCTTTTCGCACAGGATGTGGACCCCCTTCCTCAGTGCTTTTATGGAATGGTCCGCGTGCAGGTAAGTCGGCAGCGTAATCGAAACAGCATCCAACTTTGCGCTTTTGAGCATCTGGTCGAAATCTGTATATAACTCAACGCTGCTAAAATCAATTGCTCCTTCTGCCCCCTCGATATTTCCCACCGCTCTTTTTGTATCTTCGACTATGTTCGGATTTACGTCGCAGATTGCGACGACTTCCGCACCATTTATGGCCTTCCAGCACCGATAGTGCATCCTGCCCATAAACCCAAATCCCGCAATGCCTACTCTCAGCATATTCGTAATCCTCTATTCTTTCCTCGCTATAAACAGGTCCTTTGCTTCGTTATGTAAATGGGTAATCGGCCTTGTTCTTTATAAGGCCGGCATTTTACCAGAATCAGCAACATCCTCAAGCCCATTTCTCTAATTTGTGAAAGATAATCTCTGCATCAAGCATAAGCTGTCATTGAACCGTGATAGCTGCGTCACCAAACCCTATCAGACTTAAAGATTGGAAAAAAGTGCGTGAATATCCGGGCCCCATCACTTACAATTTATCCAGTTTGATTTAACAAAGACCGATTTGTTAAGGCGAAATTTATGACTCCGAAAGAGCGAATTTATGCGATTCTAAGGGGCGATTCTTACGACCGCCCTGCGGTTACCCCCATTTTTATGTCCTGGTCAGCCAATTTCATCGGCCATAGTTACAGGGATTATTACTTAGATGGAGATGTCTTATTGGAGGCCCAGCTTGCGGTTGCTCGGGCATTTAATCTCGACCAGGTCAGCGCAATTAGCGACCCCTGGCGTGAAGCATCCGCCTACGGAATGGAATTTGATTATCCCGAGGATGGCGTCGGAAAACCCGGAGAAGTTTTTATAAAAACACGTGATGACATATCAAAATTGAGCGTGTTTGATATTGAAAATGCCCCGCGAACTAAACAGCGGATTGAAAGTGTCCGCAAAATGGCCGCCAAAGTCGGGCAAACTCACAGCGTCCTGGGCTGGGCGGAAGGCCCGCTGGCAGAATATGCCGACCTGCGGGGCTTGGAAAATACTCTGCTGGACCTGATAGATAGTCCGCAAGTCTTTATGGAAGCCGGCGAAATCATTATTCGCAATGAAATCGCATTTGCCGTCGCCCAAATCAAGGCAGGAGCGGATATGATTGGCATAGGCGATTCAGCGGCCAGTTTAATATCGCCGGCTATGTATAAGGATTGTGTCCTGCCTCTTGAGCAAAAGCAAATCGCCGCTATTCACAACGCCGGCGCCGCCGTAAAGCTGCATATCTGCGGCAATATAAAAAACGCTATTTCCTACATAGCCCAAACCGGCGCAGATATTATAGATGTTGACTGGATGGTCCCTCTGACTGAGGCAAGAAAGCTCGTTGGGCCGGAGATTACGCTGTGTGGCAATTTCGACCCTTCGGGCGTTTTATTGCAGGGCAGCCCCCAAGATGTCGCCGAAGCTGCCAGAAAGTGCATTAAAGATGGAGGCAGGAAATTTATTTTAATGCCTGGCTGCGAAGTCCCGCCCGCCACGCCTGAGCAGAATATCCGCGCATTTTGCCCCTGTGATGGCTGTCTAATTCGAAAAGAATTAAAGTGCTGAAGGCCTAATCATTGAGTGTGGTCGCTGCTTGCATCTTTATAACTATTACTCTGTTACAAATGAAATGATGGATGTCATTCTGAGCGAAGCGAAGAATCTGGCGTGTTATGTGGTGCTGAGGCCAGATGCTTCGCCCGCCTTCGGCGAGCTCAGCATGACAAGTCTTAAAAACACGTGTGAAAAACCACTAAAGTCTGTCAAAGTGAGGTTATTATGAGTAATCTACTATACATAAAAGCGTCGCCTATGGGCGAACTGTCTTATTCGATTGCCGTAGCCGACGCATTTATTGATGCGTATCTCCAAATCCACCCGGACGATAATGTTAAAACTATCGATATCTTCAAAATGAAACTCCCGCCTTTCGATTTCAAAGCTGCGTCGGCGAAATACAAAATAATGCACAACAAGGAGCATTCGCAAAAGGACCGCCGGATATGGGACCAGATTGTTTCTATAATCGATGAATTCAAATCGGCGGACAAATATGTCATTGCGGCCCCGATGTGGAATTTCTCCATTCCCTATCGGCTAAAACACTACATCGACATCATTGTCCAGCCCGGCTATACCTTCACCGTTGACAAAAATGGAAACTACGAGGGATTGGTTAAGGAAAGACCGGTCTTTGTCGCCTACGCACGCGGCGGCGAGTATCCGCCCGGAACGGCCGGCGAAGCGTTTGACCTGCAAAAAAAGTATCTTGAGCTTATCCTGGGCTTTATGGGATTGAGCGATGTTCGCTCAATAGTGGTTGGACCTACGCTCGCTAAAGGTAAAGATGTTGCAGAGCAAAGACGGACTGAAGCTATCGAAAAAGCAAAACAAATAGCCAGAGAATTTTGAACAGGCGCAAAAAACGTGGCTGCGGAGATTTTAAATTGATACTATCAATTGTTATTTCAGTTATTGGTCTCGTGTTAAGTACCGTGATTCATTTCTGCTCGCTTTTCCATATTTACTAGCCGCCAAGAGAGCTAATGATATTGATTAATACAGGTGCTATGGTTGTACTTTATCTGGCCTATACTATTTCAAGAAAAACTCGTGGTGAACTTAATGTAAAGGATTTCAGGAAAGCTATATCTGGTGTTTGCCCCGGATGGTTGTCAATTATGACTGGTCTTTTAATTATGTATGCCTTGGGTGGCTTAATTTTCTTCATATTAAAGAGGTATTTTGCTAGTTCAGCCGTTACTAATGGGCAAGAAATTATATCCAACGGGTTCCGAGGTTTTTCAGGGCATTGGATGACACTTTATTCTTTAGCATTTGCACTATTATATTCTTGTAGACGTCTAAAAAGCACACGTTAGTTGAGAACCATTAGCCAATTGCCTGTGCGATGAAATTTGCCTGTTTTTCGAAAAGTCGAAAATAGAATAAATTCATATATTTACTGAGGTATTACAGTGATATTTTCGAGTATTATCTACCGGAGGGTTAAATGATAATTTTATTATGTTTAGATTTCTTGGGAATTCTATTTAGTTTTCTTGCTCACCTTTGCTTGTTATTGGGTTTTTCTCTTCCCTCAGGCAAAATAGCTGTAGTGCTTAATGTTGGAATTGGTGTGGCGCTTGGCGCCAGACTTGTTATTACTAAAGAATTGAGACAAGGAAAGGATTGGTTTTTTGACAAAAGTCTGAAAGGTATTGGTCCCTACTGGCTAAAATTGGCCATAAGCTTAATTGTTATTTATGGAATTGTTACTTGTATTTTTTCTTTGGGCGGAGCTTTTACACAGCTTTCGGTTGAGATGACACATGAAGATTATGTAATTGCATCAAGGAAATTGTTTATTGGTGTATTTTCGTTAATAATGGCGTGTTATGCCATTGAGTTTTTAGTACTTTATTTGTATAAAATTCTTAAAGAAGCAAAACTGCAAAAGCTCAAAAGCGAAGGTGCCGTGTAGAAAAAAATAGGGACAGCCAAGCGAATGGCGGGGGATTTTTTAGCCGTTTATCAGTTGATATGCTCTGAGCAGTTCAGCAACGCTCCAGGCCTGGGCGATGCAACCCTGAAATGGCTCGGAGTGCCTTTTTTCAACAGCCCCGCTGTCCCCATTCACAAGTTTTTGGTCGCTGGTGCAAGCTTAATTGTGATTTTTGCTGCGGTCAGGGTAAGACAGTATTGCAGCAAAACTAATATGGCCCCGCCGGTAAGCACCACCGCAATAAATATCGGCACCGTAAAGGTGAATGACAAAAGCGGCGTCTCAAATTTCGAACCCGGCACTTTGCCGACTATCCCCAACAGCGTCATTAGGCAGCACATAAACACCATAACTACCGCGCAGAACACCGCTGTTTTCTTCAAAGCTTGTTTGCGTCTTTCTTCATCGGCTCGGTGAAAGTGCATTCTCCTGGCGATGTAAACGCCGGCCATTATTCCTAAAACGAAGTTCAATATCGGCAGCCCCATACCCATCCCCAGCGCCACTACCGAGTAGAATAGATAAATCCCCGCGAGGATTTTGCTATTTATTTGGTAGGCGTTGCGGACCCATTTCTTGAGAAAGAGAATATCTATAACCACAGCCGGCACGAGCGACCATAGCACCCATGGCCCAAGAGCTTCTTTCCCGAAAAAGATGGAAGCTATTACCATAGTCGCCAGAAAGCAGAAAACAATCGGCCCGAACCCAAAAAACATACCCAGTATTACAGATTCAATCTTGCCCATCATTTTCCTGATTTTCTGATAATCTGCTTCCCTGATTTCCTCTCTATCTCAGCGTCCTTCGTGTGCTCCGCGGCAAAATTTATCAATAATCAATGAACACAATATCTTCCGGTATTGCCACCACGTCTCTATGTCCGGGGCCGAGGAGCTTTTTTATTTCAGTGCTGTGCCTGCCGGCCAGAGTCTTTAATTGAGAGCTGCTAAAATTTGTAACGGCCTTTGCTTTATCGTTAAGCATAACGACGCAGCCGGCCTCGAATACCCCTTCCACAGACTTTATCCCGCTCGGCAGTAAGCTCTTGTGGTTTCTAACCGCCTGCATTGCACCGTCGTCGATGTGTATTACGCCGGCAGGGGTGCTATTGAGGAGCCATCTGGAGCGGTTGGAGAGCTTTCGTTTTGGCATAAAGATTGTGCCGATTTCTTCGCCTGCGAGGATTCGGCTGATGACATCTTTGGCTCTGCCGTTTGCCAGAATCATTCGGCAGCCGGCGTTGGAGGCAATCTTTGCCGCTTCTATTTTGGTTTTCATTCCGCCGGTGCTAAACTCGCTGCCCTTTCCGCCCGCAGTTTGCGCAATCTCCTCGGTTATCTCGAAAACAGCGGGTATCGGTTTGGCATCGGCAAATTTGCGAGGGTCCTTGTCGTAAAGCGCATCGATATCGGTCAGCATAATTAGTAAATCCGCATCGATTTTGCTGGCGACAAGGGCGCTGAGCCGGTCGTTGTCGCCGAACGCCGAGCCGATTTCCTCGGTGCTGACGCTGTCGTTTTCGTTCAGGATTGGCACAACGGACAGTTTCAGCAGCGTCTCGATGGAATTGCGAAGGTTCAGGTAGGTTTTTCTGTTGTTAAGCACGTCGGCGGTCAATAGGACCTGCGCCACGGTAACGCCATATCGCAGAAATGATTTTCGGTATTCAGCCATCAAAAGCGGCTGGCCGATAGCCGCACACGCCTGTCGCATCTTTATATCTTTTATTTTACCCGTCAGCTTGGACTGCTTTTCCTTCATACCTGATGTCCTGGTTTCCTGATACTCTGATAACTGTCCAATACCCATTCCGATGGCGCCTGAAGTAACAATGACAACCTGTCTGCCGGTTTTAAGGACGGAGCTTATCTGTCCGGCGATTTGGCGAACGTAGCCGGCGTCTATGCCGCCGTTTTTCGTCAGGGTGTTGGTGCCGATTTTTACGACTATTCGTTTTGCCTTGCTGAAGTTTCGCATATCAGATTCCAACCTTTTTAGTTTTCGCCGTCTTTATTCCCTTTTCATCTTTTCATACCTGTTTGCAATAGGCGACTTGCCGGCACACCTGTAGAGTCCTGGCCGCACTATAGTGAGCCGTTTTTCTATTTTGGCTCCGTTTTGGCTATGTATAGCTTCGGCAGGGCTTGTTCAAGTTGTTGCATACCCGCATCTGTAACCTGGGTGTTGCGCAAATCCAACGTTTTCAATCTGCTCAGGCCTCCCAGATGTGCCAGACCCGCATCCGTGACCTGGGTGGAGGACAAATACAATCCCTGCAATCTGGCCAGGCCCGCCAGAGATTTTAGTCCCGCATCTGTGACCTTGGTGCGGGACAAATATAACTCCTGCAGCGCAGTCAGACCATTGAGATTTTCAAGTCCCGCATCCGTGATATCGGTGTCCTGCAAGCTCAACACTTGCAATCCGGTCAGACCCGCCAGAGATTTAAGCCCCGCATCCGTGATTTTGGTATTGCCTAAGTACAACCTTTGCAGTCCGGTCAGACCCGCCAGATGTTCAAGACCCGCATCCATTAGCCGGGTGTTTATCAAATCCAGAGTCCGCAATTCAGTCAGGCCCTTAAGACGTTCCAGACCGGCATCCGTGACCTGGGTGGAGGACAAATTCAGCGTTTTCAATCCGGTCAGGCCCGCCAGATGTGCCAGGCCCGCATCCGTTATCTTGGTGTGGTTCAAATCCAGCGCCTGCAATCCGGTCAGACCCGCCAGACGTTCAAGGCCGACATCTGTAATTTGGGTCCCGCCCAAACCCAGGTCAACCAATCCGGTCCGGCTCGCCAGATGGGCCAAAGCCGCATCCGTGGTCTTGGTGCCGGACAAATACAACGCCTGCAATCCGGTCAGGCCCGCCAGAGATTTAAGTCCCGCATCCGTGACCTGGGTGTAGGACAGACCCAGCTCTTGCAACCCGGTCAGGCCCGCCAGATGTTCCAGACCCGCATCCGTGATATTAGTGTAGGCCAGATACAGCACTTGCAATCCGGTCAGGCCCGCCAGATGCTTCAAATCCGAATCCGTACAGAAAGCCAAACTCAGACCGGGAATCTTATTCTTATTTATCTCCTGGACAAGTAAGTCCCAGTTTTTCACCTGGCCGAACGGTCGGACCCCCCAAACCCAGCAGGCAGGAATCTCCACCAGAGTATTACTCGGCGTAAACCCGATGTAATTCGGTTCGGACCGAGAAGCTCTTTTGACCCAGACCCGAAGCTCTATTTTGGAATTGAATATTCTGGCGGCAAATCGTTCGACCCGGCTCACGACGGGATTAGGTTGTTCTGTTTTTTCGCTGTCCTTCGCCTTCTGGACATTGTCCGCGCCATAAGACCATACCGGCAAAATGCACAGAAGAGCCAACACAGGATATAACATCCCGTAGCGCCGCAGAAGAATTTGTCCTTTCGCCATCTTTTGTCTCCCTGAATAGATTTGCACAAAAATGTGCCGTTCTCCCATTTTTAATGATGAAAACCTGATTGAACACATTTCATATCCTTTATACTACCAAAACCCTGTTCAAAATGCTACTTTATTTAGGACAATTACCCGGTGTTCAGACTATTGAAATTCAGAAAAGTCTTTGATATGGTATGGTATCTAAAGGTATGGAAGTGTTTCCATAGTGGACACTAACTTTGTTTTTTTGACAGAAAGGAGAAAAAGATGCAGCGTTTAGTTTCAATTCTGGTTCTGATGTGTATTGTGGCGGTAAGTTTTTGCATCGCAGCCGATGCGCCAAAGAAGCCCGCGCAGATTAGGGTCCTGCTGATTACCGGCGACGATGTCTCGGCGCACCCCTGGCGGGATATCTCCGAGACCACGCGGGAAGCGATGGTTGCATCAGGGAAATTCGACGTCAGGGTCTGCGAAGACCCACTCATCCTCGAATCCAAAACCGCTCTGAATGCGTACGACGTGATTGTATTTACAATCTATAGCCAGCGTGTCCCCGTAATTCCTGAACAAGCCCAGGAGAACCTCCTGAACTTCGTGAAGGATGGAAAGGGCTTCTTCGTCCAGCATCTGGCCAGCGCCTCGTTCCCTAAGTGGGAGGAATTCGGCAAGCTGTGTGGCCGCAAATGGGTAATGGGTACTTCCGGTCACGGCCCGCGAAGCGTCTTCAAGGCCAAAGCGGTCAACAAGGAACATCCCATCACTGCAGGGATGAGCGACTTCGAGACCGACGATGAGCTATACGGCAAATTGCAGGGCGACGGAGAGATAAATGTGCTGGTCGCAGCCGATTCCGATTGGAGCAAAAAGACCGAGCCGCTGCTGTTCACCTCTAACTACGGCAAGGGCCGCTCCGTTTACAACGCCTTCGGCCACGACCGCAAAGCGCTGCTGAATCCGAATGTGCAAAAGTTAATCGTCCGCGGCGTCGAGTGGGCAGCCAAAGGAAAAGTTGAGTAATCAAACTCGTCGTTCGTTCCCTCGACTGCGCTCGGGACAAGCGTGCGTAGTGCGTGATTCGTGATTCGAAATACGAAAAACGAACTACGAACTATGGACAAAATTGGAGGGTGGGCTTTCCGCTCCGGCTCGATGCCTTTGCCGGGACGAGTTAGCCCACCAATTATCTAAGTTCCTCAAACTGACCGTTTTTTGAGAAAAACTATTGTAACTGCTTATCTGACAGCAACGCAGCAACATTTGTCATTCCCGCGCAGCCTGTCCTGCTTGCCCTGCGAAGCCCCGCCGTTCAGGGCGAAGCGGGGAGTAAAGTCGAATGGGTCGAAGGATTTGGCCGCTTAACATTGATTTACACGGATTTAGATTTTGATATTTTAACCCGGATTTCCCGAATAAAGTATTGCTTTGAACATGGTTTTTGATAGTATAGTGGTGTATGTGGAAAATCCCTGCTCTATTTTCTCAAAACTGAAAGGAGGCGATGTCCAACGAGCGTATGAATGGCGAAAACAGGTTGGGAAGTAAAAAGACAAACATTCAATATTAACAATTTAACATGGAGGTACAGAAAATGTTAGCTGCATTAGAATGGGAAAATCTTATTGCTGACCCGGTCCGCCAAATGTTGGCCAGAATACTCGGCTATCTTCCTATCCTACTGGGTGCGTTAGTAATTCTGATAGTAGGCTGGATTGTGGCCAGGGCAATCAGACGGATACTTGACTGGCTGCTTAAAACAATACGCTTCGATGCGCTGGCTGATAAGGCAGGTATATCAGCGATTCTAAGGAAAGGCGATTTGAAAATTTCCGCCAGAGAGGTAGTAAGCAGCCTGGTTTATTGGCTGATTATGATTATGGTGCTCGTGATGACTGTTGATGCTCTGGGACTACCCAAGGCTTCCGACGTTCTTGCAAGCTTATTTGCTTATGTGCCGAAGGTCATAGCAGCCCTGCTTGTTCTGGTGGTTGCTATGTTTCTGGCCAGCTTTGTGTCAGGAATAGTTCGCACGGCTGCCGGCAATGCCAATTTGCCCAAACCGGAGATAATTGCCGGTGTAAGCCGGTGGGCAATTATAATTTTCGCAGTAACTATTTCGTTAGGAGAGCTTGGTATTGCAACGCTTTTGGTAACTGCTACCTTCAATATTATCCTTGGCGGCGTTTGCCTTGCCTTGGCGCTTGCCTTTGGATTAGGCGGTAAAGATGCCGCGGCAAGGTATCTCGAGGAATTAAAGGAAAGGCATTCTGAGAAAAAAAGATGATGAAAAGTTAAGCTGCTTAGGCAATGATAAACTGTTTTGAGTTGGCATACAAAACTAAATCATGGTTGGTGTGCCGGCATCTCCGTCAATGCTCGACTGCCTTGCCGAGACTGGGGGCTATTGCTTATTGGTCTCGGCTGGG
>Ga0315295_10002847_pt1 | contig 14635 bp, 12 predicted proteins | sample YL17G14_0_MG_FD_204453 | JGI IMG/M metagenome (GOLD analysis project Ga0315295, IMG submission 204453) | Sediment microbial communities from Yellowstone Lake, YNP, Wyoming, USA - YL17G14_0 | ecosystem: Environmental > Aquatic > Freshwater > Lake > Sediment | place: USA: Wyoming | collected...
GCTCAGCCGACCGACCCAGCCGCCTACAACATTGGTAACGCTGGGATACTTGGCCTTAAATACATTCACGTCAGCAGCCACAACAAGGTAATTTCCGTTATTTAGCGTTACATCGGGGAAAACAAACTCCACCCCATCACTAAATCGCCAGCCAGATAAATTAACTGGCGCGCTACCTTTGTTATACAACTCAATATACTCCAGCCCCATATTTTCCGGAGTAGTTAAGGTGTGATAAGGATGATACATAATCTCATTGATAACAACCGCAACAGGCGTACTCTGGTTGGATTTTTCCGGCGTGGGGTAGTCAAAGACCTGCCAGTGGTCGTTGGCATCGGGTAATCGGCCGTAAGACTTATTTTGCTCCTGTGGACCGAATTGAATACTATCAATAAGATTTCTATCGGCATCATAGAGTCCTATATCCTCACCGGTGCCACTCAACCCAAAGGAGGCATGAAGCACCCCCTGGCCGGTCTGGCTATCAGCCCAAATCACCAGATACCCGTGTGAGGCAATAGTGGTCAGCGCAGGATTGGTACGGGGGATTTGCCACTCTGGCCCTGTATCCAGGTTGTCTGTCATCCACATCCCGCCTATGTCGATGGCCTCATCGCCATAGTTGTAAATCTCTATCCAGTCATCGTAATCACCCCATTCATCGTGGATGCCGCTATCGCTATTATTCTTGGCCATCAATTCATTGATTACCAGAGGAATCCGTCCATTTGCCCGCCATTTCTCAGCCATAAGGGCAAAGTCGGATATATTTACCCCTCCTACACCGTCTATGTTGGCCAGGCAGTCGGGGGGTAAACATCCTGCATCAAGCCAGTGGTCGGCAAAAATCCACAGGTCTTCCAGATTGACCTGGTAATCTTCATTCAAATCGCCCCTGGGGTGTAATTGGGCAGCGGCCAGACAGGCCAAAGACGCTACTAACGCCAGCGACAGCAATGGAGTTTTCATAGATTTGAGACCTTCCTTCTTTCCACCCTCATCGGTGGTTTGGGTTACGGTGGGGTTACTACTTTTTTCTGTTTGTAGGCCTTAAAAAAACAATAATTACCAACTACGCAAATCAACTCTGCTATAACATACGGCAGACTGTGCGAATCAGTTCTATTATAACATACGGCAGACGGTTAAGTCAATACCCCGGCTGGCTAAATTTAATGGCTATCCCGAGGATTATCTGACTCCTTCCAGCCGCCACCAAGGGCCTTATACAAGGCCACCAGATAGGTTGAGATGCTGCGAGTGCTCTGCACAAGGGCATCTTCGGAAGCATATAGGGCACGCTGGGCTTCCAGCACATTGAGGAAGTCGGTCTGACCCTGCGTATAAAGCTGGGTTGCCAAATCCACTGCCTTGCGATTGGCTGCAACTGCTTCAGTTAGGGCGTTACGATGCTCCTGCTCCTTCGTGGACGCAATCAGGGCATTTTCCACATCCTGCAGGGCCATTAGAACTGTCTTCTGATACGCGATGAGCGATTGCTCCCGGATAGCTTTTTGCAGTTCAATATTGGAGCCGATGCGGCCAGCATCGAAGACCGGCCAACTGACTGATGAACCTAACGACCAGAAACGATTACTCCAGCCCGTCAAAGACTTGAGCTGGTTATCTTGGAAGCCCCTTGAGCCAGACAGCGAAATCTTTGGGAAAAGGTCAGCCGTCGCCACTCCGATACGAGCAGTCGCCGCATGGATTTGGGCCTCAGCCCGCCGAATGTCCGGGCGCCGCTGGAGTAAATCCGATGGGACGCTCACTGGTACCTTGGGTGGGGCAGCCGGAATCGTTGAGGTGGCAGACAGTTCCTGCAGCAGTGCCGACGGCCCAAGACCCAGTAGAATGCTCATGCTATAAATCGTCTGCCGGGCAGAGGTTTCCAGCAATGGTATCTGGGACGCGGTGGTGGCAACCAGTGCATCGGCATTGGCTACATCCAGAGCGCTCACGAAGCCGCCTTGAAACCTGTCGCGGGTGAGTTTGGCGCTGTGCTGCTGCGCCTTCAGGTTTTCCTGGGCAATGACGATTTGTTGCTGAAAGCTGCGGAGGTCAATATAGTTGAGGGCGACTTCGGCTGCCAGTGTTACCAGCACATCCCGGCGGTCCTCTACGGCGGCCTGAATATCTGCATCGGCGGCCTCGATGTTACGCCGTGTACCTCCGAATATATCCAGCTCCCAGGCCGCATCCAAGCCAGCTTTATAGAGGTCTTGAGGCCCTCCAGCTATTCTTCCTGAAGAAAGGCTGCGCGAGTAAGAACCACTTAAATCAACCGTAGGCCACAACCCTCCTGCCACGACTCCTCGACTTGCTCGCGCCTGCCGGATGAGAGATTCGGCCTGTTTCACATCCAGATTTGATTTGATGGCTCTGTCAATCAATGAGGTAAGGTTCGCATCGCCGAATGTCGTCCACCAGTGCACGAGGTTCTGCACCGCGACCGTATTTGTCTCGGTGTTCAGGGCCGTCGTTGGCCCAGACCAGGTGTCCGGGACGTGAAGCTGTGGCGGCTGGTAGTTGGGTCCCACTGCACAACCGGTTACCGTCAGGGTGTAAAAGCACAATATCAGGGCTAACGGACAAATGTATAAATGTCCGTGTGATGTGAGTTGATTCTTCCACAGCATCTATGAGCTCCTTTTTAGCTAACGGCCAATATCTGCCGGCAGAGCCGGTTACTCATACCGCAATGCTTCAATTGGGTCAAGACGCGAGGCCTTCCACGCGGGGTAGTAGCCGAAAATGATACCCACACTTGCCGAAACCAGAACCGCTGCGATAATGGCAGCCAGAGAGGTTTCAATTGGCCAGTGGAGGATGACCCTGACCAGATACGAGCCGCCATGTCCCAACAGAATTCCCAGTGCCCCTCCGGCCAGGCACAGCACTACGGCCTCAATTAAAAACTGCCTCAGAATATCGCGTGCTCGCGCCCCGACCGCCATTCGCAGTCCTATCTCGCGAGTCCGTTCGGTAACGGACACGAGCATAATGTTCATAATTCCAACCCCGCCGACGACCAGCGAAATCAGGGCAACGCACAGCAGCAGCTTGGTCATCAAAGCCGTCGCTGAGGTGAGAGCTTTAATCATTTCTGCCATGTTGCGAATGTTGAAATCATCCGGCTCCCCGGCGTGAATCCGGTGGCGCTCACGCAGCAGCTCGGTCATTTGCTGGATGGCCAGAGGGATTTCGCTCGTTGACTGAGCTGCAACCATGATTGTATCCACGTTGGTGAACCGCACCGGCTGGGGTGTATCGGCAGCCTGGGTCGCCGATGGTATTGGATACAGATTGAGCTGGCTGCTTGGGTAGAGCTGGCTGAGCGAATTAACCGAAGATGATGTGCTTGAACTCGCGCTGCTCTGGTTGACATTGGTCAGCGAAGAACCTGCGACTCGGTACTTGATGGTAGTCCACGGCGCCAGAAGAATGTCGTCCTGGTCCATCCCCATCATGTTGGCCCCCTTGCTGCCCAGGACACCCACTACCCTGAAGGAAACGTTCTTGACGCGCACTTCCCTGCCAATCGGGGACTCACCCTGGAACAGTTCACGCACGAGGGTCTGACCCAGCACGCAGACTTTGTTGGCGTTGCGGATGTCGCGGTCGGTAAACATCTCGCCCTCGGCCAGAGTGTTCCAATCGCGGATATCCAGATACACCGGCGTGGTGCCATAAATAAAGAATGGCACCCAATTCCGATTAGCATAAACCACTTGTGTGCGCGCTTGAACGACAGGAGCAGCGCTGCGAACGGCAGAACATTCCCTGAGGATTGCCTCGCAGTCCTGCGGCGTCAGTGTCCTTACGCCCCCGGCGCCGGAACTCACACCGCCGATGGCTGCCGTGCCGGGCATGACCATTAAACTACCAGCACCCATGCTGGCGATGGTATTCTGAATGGCTGCCGATGAGCCGTTGCCTATCTCCATCATCGCGATAACGGCGGCAACGCCGATGACTATGCCCAGCATCGTCAAAGCAGCCCGCATCGGGTTGCGGCGAAGAGCCCGTAACGCCGTCCGCACTGTGCGATAGACCTTCATCTTACACCTCCAGTTTCAGATTCTTGGGTTCCGGAGGAGTCTGAATTGTGCTCACGTTCGGGTTGTGACGAGCCATGCATTCTCTGGGCAACAAACCCGTCGTTTTCAATCACGCCATCGCGAATGTGAATTATCCGTCCGGCGTGCCGGGCGATACCGGTGTCGTGCGTCACCAGGATAACAGTGATGCCCTGCTTCTCATTGAGCTGCTGAAATATCTCCAGAACTTCCTCACTGGTATGCGAGTCGAGATTGCCGGTCGGCTCGTCCGCAAGAAGAATTGACGGTCTATTTATCAGTGCTCGAGCAATCGCAACCCTCTGTTGTTCTCCGCCTGAGAGTTGAGAAGGTTCGTGATTGAGCCGGTCCCCCAGCCCCACGCGATGGAGCATTTCTACTGCCCTTTGCCTGGCTTCACGGTCGGGCAGGTTCTCTGCGGTATATGTCAGCGGCATTATCACATTATCCAACGCACTGGTGCGAGATAACAGGTTGAAGTTCTGGAACACAAAACCAATCCTGTGGTTTCGCACCAAAGCACGCTCATCGGCAGACAGACGCGACAACTCCTGTCCATCAAGCCGGTATTCCCCGCTACTGGGTCGGTCAAGGCATCCAAGGATGTTCATCAGGGTGCTTTTGCCCGAGCCGGATGCGCCCATCACCGCAACAAACTCACGCCGGGCAACAACCAGCGATATCCCTTTGAGCACCGGCACTGCAAGGTCCCCTATGTGATATGTTTTGTAAATACTATGTAATTCAATCATCTGCATAACTTATTACCCCGAAACCCTCAAGTGTCTCCATGCTTGAGGCAAGCAAGACATCCCCGGGTGCTGATTGGATAAGCCATGGCCTCTCCTATCTTCTCCTAACTGGAAGCTGTGGAACGAAGGGATTAGTAGTAGAAGTGGTGCTGCTCGTCGCTCGCTGCTGTTCTCCGAGGACCACCTCAAGCCCTTCCTGCAGTTTCTCGCCATCCACTTCTGTCATCGTGCCATCGCTCATACCGACACGCACCTTAATCGGTCGCACATAATCCCCCTGCTGGACCCAGACCACGCTTTGATTGCGGTTCTCCAAGGCGGTTTGTGCACCAGGATTCGACGACACTTGCCGGTCGTTTCCGGCGCCTCCACTTCGGGACGCAGAGCCAGCGAAGGTTGCTCGAAACTCGGCAGCCACCTGATTCGGCTGCGGCGACCATCGCAGGGCAGCATTCGGCACCATGAAAACATTGGTGCGACGGCTTAATTCAAATTGCACGCTCGCTGTCAGGTACGGAAGCAGTTTGCCACTCGAATTGTCCGTGATGACCTCCACTGTGTAGGTGACTACGTTCTGCGTCATGGTGGCATTTAGGCGGACCTTGCCCACCTCGCCGTGGAAGACTTCGCCTGGATAAGCATCGACGGTAAAGCTGACGGGTTGCCCCGGGTGGATGTTCGCGATGTCGGCCTCATTGACCGACACCCATACCTGCATCCGCTTTAGGTCTTTGGCAATTAAAAACAGACTCGGGGCATTGAGACTGGAAACAACTGTCTGACCGATGTTCACCCTACGGTCAATAATGATCCCCTTGACCGGCGACTTGATCGTGCAGTAGCCCAGGTTCTGCTGTGTCCGCTGGAGGACCGCCTCAGCCTGAGTCACGGCTGCCTTTGCCTGCACGATGGCCGCCTCGCCCACCGCGACGTTGGCATTAGCCGTCTCGTAGGCTGACTTGTAGGCATCGAAGCTCACTTCTGCCAGTGCCTCCGACGGCCCAAGTTTCTGGGCACGCTCCCAGTCCCGCTGGGCCTGGTAGAGCTTGGCTTTCATCTGTCCTATGTCGGCCTCGGCTCGCTGAACGCCTGCTTTGGCCTGTTGCAACTGGGCAGTGGCTTGTGCCACGTCCGCAGCATAAAGTGAGTCATCAATCTGGGCCAGTACTGTTCCTTCCTCGACAGCCGACCCATAATCAACAGTCTTGCCGTCCTTGTCCTTGCCAAAGGTGTTGATCTTCCCGGCGACCTGGGCGCCGACATCAATTACCTCCTCAGGCTCCACCGTTCCAGTAGCGCCTATAGTGGCCACGAGGTCACCGCGTTTCATCTCGGTGGTGCGATAAGAGACCGCCGGCCTCTCGGCATAGTAAAAATACCAGACGCTAACGGCACCTATCAGCCCTAACACAACAATCGCAAAAATAGTTCTTTTGACTAAATGTTTCATATTATGACCTCATCAACAAGCCCCGGTGGAGTTACTGGGTGAGCAGCATCCAGAACGTTGCCGGTCTGCTTTGTCGTTTTTTGCGGGACTGCTTTTCGACCCCTTGTTTTTGGTACTGCCCCGCTTGGTAAGTTCACCATTTTCGATCTGCCGCCTGATTTCGCGAATACCCGCCAGAGAAAAACGCGTAACATGGTCTGCAATTGTTTCGATACTAAGTTTTGCAAGTGTCAACCCGTCATCCCTTATTCCGACTTTGTTGCGCAACTTGTGCCATTGTCGCATCATCACGTTGAAGCACTGCGCCCTGATGCTCATCTGGCAAAGCAGAACCTGCTGCTCGGAGGCCCGCCCACCGAGCAATTCCATGACAATACACCGCAGCTTTTGCTGGAGCGGCTCGATGGATTTTCGCATGACCTCGGCCAGAAGACCAGTCGGGTTGGCCAATTCCTTGTGGATGATTTTGAACTCGTGGCTCTCAGGGTCTGCGAACCGTTTCATAGTGGAAAGAATCCACCCATGAAGCCGCTCTTCGGCAGTGGCATCCGGATTGACGCCGCCGTCAGGGGGATGTGCCTCTAATGACCGATGAAACGCCAGCCGCCACGCTTCAACGTAGAGGGTTTCCTTGTCGCCAAAGTGGTAGTTCACGGCTGCGATGTTAGTGCCCGCCCGCTTGCAAATATCGGCGATAGTTGTGTCCCGGTAGCCCTTCCTCGCAAAAACCTCGCAGGCACTTTCGAGCAGCCGGGTTCGCGTGCTAACGCTTTGCTTTTTTACAGGCTTCATATAGACCCCGTAGAATCAAACATATAATTAAAATGTTTATTTTAAGTATATGTTTTAATTTGTTTAGTTGTTCATGTCAAGCTTTTTTCGTTTTTTAGCGTGTTTAGCTTGTAAAAGCTGTGTTTTTCAGCCGGAAATGAGGTTTTGAACACGCATAACGCTTCAAAAAACCGGTTAAAAACGTCACACTCCACGTTCTTTGTCTGAAGATATTGATTTTTGTGCTAAAGACGTACCTAGGCAGGTGGGCGAAGTTCGCAACCACGCACTTCACCATATTATGGCAGGACCAATGAGAGTGCTGGGATTCGAACCCAGGACCTACGGCTTAAAAGACCGTTGCTCTACCTGCTGAGCTACACTCCCGGTCAATTTCATTACTATAGACCTTTTACTGCCGGCTGTCAATTTTTTTCGCGGCAAACTTGCATAGTTACGCAATACCACCTTGCACGATAAGATAATTGACTTTCCGAAAGGAATCTGATATGAACTGAATTTGGATAAGACCGGAACACATGTTGACATAGCCTTGGTTGGGGTCGGGTACTCCGCGGTCCCAGAAGGTCATCCGGCCAGCGGCTCTATGATGAAAAGTTATATCTACGTTTACCAGCCTGGGCGGGCCAATGGCCAGATAATGGCCCAGCACGGTGGGATGCACACGGCAGCCAGATATTTCTACCTGAAAAAAACTTGGCTGTCCCCCCATTATCTATGGTAATGTATAGGAGTTGATAAATGTTAAGTCTGTTGTGTGCTAAGAGACAAAATCTCCCACAATATTGGGGACCGGAATGGTCACAGGAGTAAGCACGGGCAAGTTCCAAACTGCTATTGTCATAGCTGTTTGTTGCCTTATGGGTACATGCTGCCTCTTTGCCGCTGAACATACTACGAAGCCGCGAGGTTACTCAATACCCCTAATTGACCTTGCTTATGAAACTCACCGCCAGGTTGTTGTTGACAAAGAATCAGGTCAATATCTTGGTCATCCCACAACGGTGCTGCTGGAAGACAATAAGACGATAATTGTAGTCTATCCAAAAGGTCATGGAGCTGGTGCCATTGTGATGAAAAAGAGTATGGACGGCGGCTTAACCTGGTCAGATAGACTGCCTGTCCCGGAGAATTGGGCCACTTCGAAGGAGGTGCCAACTATCTATCGTGTCATCGACTCGCCAGGTGAGAAGCGGATTATTCTGTTCTCGGGGTTGTACCCTATCCGGATGGCGGTTTCAGCAGATGATGGACATACCTGGACACCCCTTGAGCCTATCGGCAATTTCGGCGGAATTGTCGCAATGAGTTCTGTGGTTAGGCTGAAGAACGGAAACTACATGGCCCTATTTCATGACGATGGTCGTTTCCTGCGAGGCATAGGAAAAAGAACAAAATTCCAGGTATTCAAGACTATCTCCAAGGATGGATGTTTAACTTGGAGCCAACCGGAGGTTATTGCAGAACACCCTGCTGCAGACCTGTGCGAGCCAGGTGCAATAAGGTCACCGGACGGCCAACAGTTGGCCTTACTATTGCGTGAGAATAGCCGCAAGTACAATTCATTTGTAGTTTTCAGCAATGATGAAGGAAATACGTGGAGCAGCCCTATCGAACTGCCAGGGTCACTAACCGGTGATAGGCACACTGGCCGTTACTCGCCGGATGGCAGATTATTTGTTACTTTCCGCGATACCACTCATGAAAGCTCGACAAAGGGTGACTGGGTTGGGTGGGTCGGAACATACGAGGACATTGTCAAAGGACGTGAAGGTCAGTATCGCGTGCGACTAATGAAAAACCACAAAAGTGCTGACTGCGGTTATGCTGGGCTGGAGGTATTGCCTGATGGGACATTCATTGCCACAACCTATGGCCATTGGATAGAAGGTGAAGCCCCTTTTATTGTAAGTGTCCGCTTCAAGTTAGAAGAAATCGACGCTAAAGCTCGTTTAACGCGGTAAGTCCTGTAGGAGGGGTTTGTCTGGCAGTCGGCACCTTCGTACTTCAGCATAGGGGATGAACGTGCCTGTGGTAGGATGTCGCTCTATTATCGCCATAGAAGCTAAGGTGAACTCTGCTTTAACACTCTTATTGTGTATTCACCTCAAAGTGGTAGAATAACCTGCTCAAGCACAACGAACATTTTGTTTACGACATGTTGGTAAGTATGACAAGGAGAACAGCAAATGAACCGACGTAATTTTCTGAAAACTATTGGGCTTGGTTCTATCTCGTTGGTTCTGGGTAAGTGTTCAGGCAGTCCCGGCCAAACTACGCATAAGCCGGAAACTAATGTGAAGAAACCTAATATCCTGGTGGTTATGTCTGACGAACACAATGCCGGCGTGCTCAGCTGTTATGGCAATAATATTATTCGAACTCCAAACCTGGATAAACTGGCCGCCAGCGGCGTGGTTTTCCATAGCTGCTACTGTAATTCTCCACTTTGTGTGCCATCTCGTCTGGCGTTTACTTCCGGCAAATATGTCTCACGTGTTGGAGCTTGGAATAATTCTTGCTGGTTGCCCAGCGAAGGATATCCTTCTTTACCTCGAATAATGAATGCTGCGGGCTACGAATCCTTTCTCTGTGGCAAGATGCACTATGACAGTACGCACCGCTATGGATTCAAGGAAATCGGCGGCAATATGAATAATAGTTATATGACGGGTAAAGGTGGGCGTCGTCAGCCTGATGACCTGACACGCGAGCCGGGGATATCCGGTCGATTCGATGAATTTCATCCTGGCGATAACTCGGGTATTTTGAACCATGATAGAAAAGTGACAGATGCGACAATCGATTTTATTAAGAACAGTCGTGCTGATAATAAACCATTTTTTTTGTTTGTGGGGTATCTGGCTCCGCATTTTCCTCTAATCGTGCCGGAGAAATACTGGGAGCCATACAAGGGGAAAGTGCCTATGCCTGTGATTCCAAAGGGGCATCTTGAATCTCTGCCTCGCAATTACAAGCATCTTCGGGTAGGTTTTAACATCGAGGACGTGCCGGAAGACATTGTTCGCAAGGGACGGGAGCTTTACTATGGTCTTACTGAGTGGCTTGACGGGCAGGTTGGTTCGGTGCTGACGACTCTGGCCGATAGCGAAGTCGCTGAGAATACTGTTGTAATCTATACTGCCGACCATGGCGAAAACATGGGCGAACATGGACTATGGTGGAAGAACTGCATGTTTGAACATGCTGCGCGAGTGCCGTTGATCATCAGTTGGCCGGCGAGATGGAAGGGCGGACAGCGGCGGATGCAGGCCTGCTCACTGCTGGATGTGGTGCGGACCATCGCTGAACTGGGCGGCGCTGATGTTCCCAAAGATTGGAACGGAGATTCTATGGCAAGATGGCTGAATGATGCCCAGACCAAATGGAAGGACCTGGCGGTAAGTGAATACTATGCTCACAGCATTGCTTCTGGCTATGCGATGATTCGTATGGGTAGGTTCAAGTACGTTTATCACACGCCGGCTGGTTCACAACATCCAGCTGAGCGCGAGCTGTATGACCTTCAGGCAGACCCCGGCGAGTTCAACAATCTTGCGAAAGACCCTGGGCAAAAAGGTCGCATTGAGCAGATGTATGCAGCACTCGTGAAGGAAATTGGCGAGGACCCGAACAAAACGGAGCTGCGGTGTCAGGCCGACTATGAGCGCGGCTATCAACGAACTGGTAAGAGAAAAGAACAAGCGCTAAGCAAATAATTCGGGCGACAGATGCTAATAGAATTATAGTGATGGGACTGTTCGGTGTTTTTGTTGGGTTTCTGAAGGAGTTGGTGTTATGCGAAGAAGCAGTTTTCTGGTGAGCTATTTTGTCGTTTTTGCATTGGTTGTTATTGGTTTTTGCGAGCAGACTGCGACGAGCCCGTATGTGAAATGGAAGAACGGCCCGCCGTATGATGATAGCTTTTTCCCTATTGCTGTGTGGCTGCAAGACCCCAGTAAAGCAGACAGTTACAAGGCAGCAGGTTTCAATACATATATAGGTCTGTGGAAAGGTCCCACTGAACAACAGTTCAGCGACCTCAAGAAGATTGGGATGAAGGTTATCTGCCATCAAAATGAAGTGGGGCTAAAACATATTGATGACCCGACCATTATCGGCTGGATGCACGGCGATGAGCCGGACAACGCCCAGTCGCTGGGAGAAGGTTATGGTTATGGTCCGCCGATTCCGCCGGAGAAGATTATTGAGGATTATCAGAAAATCCGCAGTGCCGATGCTACGCGGCCCGTGATGCTGAACCTGGGCCAGGGTGTGGCGTGGGACGGCTGGCACGGCCGTGGCGTCCGCACGAATCATCCGGAGGATTATCCGCAGTATATAAAGGGTTGTGACATCGCTTCCTTTGACATTTATCCGGTTGTTCATCCAAACCAACAGGTTGCAGGTAAGCTATGGTATGTCGCAAGAGGGGTGGAGCGTCTTGTGAAATGGACCGAAGGCCGAAGGGTTGTGTGGAACTGCATTGAATGCACCCGGATTAGTAACCCGAAAACCAAGCCCACGCCCCAGCAGGTCAGATGCGAGGTATGGATGTCGATTATACACGGCTCGATGGGGTTGATTTACTTTGTGCACGAGTGGCAGCCAAAGTTTAATGAGTCGGCGATTCTTAGTGACCCTGAAATGCTTTCGGCTGTTACAAAGATAAACCGGCAGATAATCGAGCTTGCGCCGGTATTAAATGGTCCGACCATTGAGAACAAGGCAAGTGTGTTATCAGATAATAATGATATCCCTGTTGCGATTATGATGAAAGAGCGTGATGGAGCGAGCTATCTTTTTGCGGTGGGGATGCGAGACGGCGAAACAAACGCTGCGTTTAATATACGTGGTCTTGAGGGCGCAAGGACGGTGGAAGTGCTTGGCGAGAATCGAACGGTTAATTCAAAGGATGGTGTCTTCAAGGATAACTTCAGGGCGTGGGATGTGCACCTTTACCGGCTCGGTGATAAAAACGCGAAGTGACTTCCCCCCTTGTCAACTGCAATGGATTAAATTTTGCGTTTTGAATTTTGAATTGTACGATGGGTGACCAGAGTCAAATCTATCCGAGATACCTTGAACCCGGATTTACTCCCTTTGACCCGCTGGATGTAGCCAGCCGGACCGAGCAGATTGTCTGTCGCGGCGACCATCGCAAATATACGAAGTTATGCCGTACCCGTATGTACGGCGGAATTGCGACCGCTTATGCGTGCGGGTGCTGCCTGCGTTGTATTTTCTGCTGGGTGCATTGGAGCCGTGATTTTCCTGAGAAGTATGGCTTTTTCCTGTCCCCTGGCGAGGTATTCTCTCGACTTGCCCGCATAGCGAGTAAGGGGAGAGTTGACCAGCTCCGTATCTCCGGCGCCGAGCCGACACTGTGCAAGTCCCATCTTCTTGGTCTGCTGGAACAGGTTGAGAAATCGTCCCTTCGCTTATTTATTCTGGAGACCAATGGCGTGCTTATCGGTGCCGACCCCGGATACGCGGGGGAACTGGCTCGTTTCAGAAAAGTGCACGTGCGCGTCGCGCTTAAGGCAGGAACGCCTGAGGCGTTCACCAAGAAGACGGGGGCCAAACCTGAAAGTTTTGAATTGCCTTTCAATGGTATTTTGAACCTGATAAGGGCGGGGGTGAGCTTTCATGCTGCAGCAATGACGGCGGACCCCAGAATTGTTACCGAACAGGAGCGTCAGAACCTTCTGGATAAACTTGCGTCTATAGATTCGGCTCTGGTCAATAATCTTGAAGAGGAAGTGGTTACCCCATACCCAACGGCGGTTGAAAGACTACGATATGCCGGGGTTGAGTTACCGTGGGGTGAGAACCGGGTGCAGCAAAGGGAATGTAAGCCCTCGTAGGGACGGGTTGATATCTCATCCCGCCATTTGCGATTGAGAGATGTGCTTATACTTTGTTTGCGCGAGCCGGTGGTTTTCGGGTGTGCCGATGTCGATGTAGAGCTCATCAATGACCCTGCCATACGTACGACCAACGAGATGGGGCAGGACGTCAAAAGACAAGTCGCAGGGATATCGGTCCGGAATCTGGTCCAAGAAGGATGGCGTGCCCACCATAATGCCGGCGTTTGCAAGGTCGCCGGGTGGATTGGTCGGCTTCTCGACAAAATCAACAATGCGTCCCCTTGGGTCAAGGGTGACAATGCCGCTTTCTCGTGGCACCTTAGTGTGGAAGAGTCCTAAGGTCAGGAACGAATCGGTCTGCTGGTGGAATCGCAGTAAGTTTGTGAGGTTGGCGGTTGTGAACCCGTCGGCATAGATGACCCAGAAGAAGGGCTCGCTTTGAACAAAGTCTCTGTTATGTCGCAGTGTGCCGGCACTGCCGAGAAGTTTGGGCTCATAAGTTAGGTGGGTTTGAATGGGAGTATTCAACGACTGAACGAATTCCAGGACCCGGTCGGCTAAATGATGGGTGTTAATCAGCACCTCATCAATACCGTGCTGCTGAAGAAGCTCAAACCATATTTGCAGGAGTGGTTTGCCCGCGATAGGAATGAGGCATTTAGGCGTATGAAATGTCAGTGGCCGCAGGCGAGTGCCGCAACCAGCAGCCAGTAAAAATGCCTTCATAGTTCAAGTGAGGAAATTGCTCGTCGATGTGTTAATGGGTGGATACCGGATCAAATATAGCTTTTCACAGGATGGATTTTTTCGACTGTGACTTTAGAAACTCGGCTAACCCATTCCGGCTGGCTTGGGCTTCTGTTTTTCAGTCTTTGCCTGAGAATGGAGACGATATAGTGCATAATTGACGTGTGAATACTTTCGACGATACCCATATCGAAAGAGGGGACGTGAAGCGGGTATTGGACCAGATTTCCAAGTCTGCCGCCATCATAGCCGATAAAGCCGACCGTAATCATTCCGATGCTGTTTGCGTATTCGATAGCTCGAATAACATTCTCACTGTTGCCGGAGCCGCTGATGCCTATGGCGATGTCATCTGGTTTTGCAAAATTCCGCAATTGCTGTTCAAAAATGGTTTCATAACCATGGTCGTTTGCCCAGGCGAGGATATAGGGGAGGTTGTCCGTTAGACTCATTACTTTGAACCGTTTGTAATCACTGAGGTTTACGATTACTCCTTTCCCCAGGTCCTCGCAAAAATGGGATGCTGTTGCGCCGCTTCCGCCGTTTCCGAAGGTAAAGATTGTTCGCTCCTTGTAGAAACTGTCTTCCAAAAGCTCGATAAAAGCGTTCAGGCATTCCTGGTCAATTTTCTCGTGGCCTCTTGTAATCTCGGCTAAAAAGTTTGAGAAATCAGCTATTTCCATGGGTAACTCCTTTGGTTAAAAATGATTTGACTTCCATATTTTTCAAGGAAAAAGGGGAGTTCCCTGTAGCCCGACAGGGCCTGCCGCACTTTGTTTTGAGATTCTCTGGGAACGTAGAGGAGTAAAAAGCCACCGCCGCCTGCACCGGAAATTTTCCCCCCAATTGCTCCGGCGTCCAACGCAGTTCGATACATATTCTCAATGTCACCGTTGGTTATTTTTGGAGATAGTTCTTTTTTATATTGCCAGTTCTTGTGCA
>Ga0315295_10002848_pt1 | contig 14633 bp, 12 predicted proteins | sample YL17G14_0_MG_FD_204453 | JGI IMG/M metagenome (GOLD analysis project Ga0315295, IMG submission 204453) | Sediment microbial communities from Yellowstone Lake, YNP, Wyoming, USA - YL17G14_0 | ecosystem: Environmental > Aquatic > Freshwater > Lake > Sediment | place: USA: Wyoming | collected...
CATTTTTTGCACTTTTTTTAGACATGAAAAAAGGATAGTTTATTCCACTCGTAACCGCAACGTGAAAATAACCATTTTTATATCAATTTTTTTACAATTAGACCCCAATTTAGATAAATGTTCAACTCTAAAAGATTTAGTTTGTATTTAGTTGGAGATTGCCACGGGGGCTAAAGCCCCCTCGCAATGACAGATTATTTCGTCCATCACATATTTTCGGGACGTTTATGTTTACGAAACTCGCCCTTTAATTTACACCTTGACCGGCCCGACGAGTTCAATGAGGCAATCGCCGAAATCGAAATAGGCGAACCCGCGCCCGGTCGGGCGCTTGACGGTTGTAATTACCGGGATACCCCTGGCAACCAGTTTAGCTGTTTCCGCATTGAGGTCGTCAACCATAAAAGCAATATGGTGAATACCTTCGCCGTTCTTGTTCAGGAAATCCTTGTAGATGGGGTCTCCCGCGACGGGGCTGATGAACTCAATGTCAAGTTTATCCACGCCGATATCGGTGTGATTGAACCTTGACTTGTGCACGTTTTTGGCGGGCTTGCCATAAACCTCATAGACCGAAAATGTACTGCTGTCGAGCATCGTCTCCGGCCGGAAGATACTCGCCCCGAGGATGGCTCCATATTTTCTTTTCACCTTGTCCATGTCCCTGACGACGACGGCCACATGATAGAACTTCCAGTTGCTTCCGATAGGACTTTCCATACCGTTCTCCTTTTTCGATAATATTTTTTAGTCTATATGACTGTCTGATTTCTTCCTTTAAATTCCTGGAGCTGTCATGAGCAATACATCTATTTGTGTGAGTAGTATCTGGTGTCAGGACAATTTAAGCCAATCATATCATTGAATGGTTTTCATACGGCATAGAAGACCGGAGAGGTATGTTAATCCTATCATTATTATTCTGGTTTGGCAATCCATAGTTTGTAAAGCGAACGGGTGTGTGGTAAAATACAGCCATACTTGCAGTACATCCTTTCCTGATGCTTCTCGCTGTCAATTGCGGGGCTGCCCTGTAGAGTAAAGAACGGAGGAGAATAGCCTGTTAACTCACACGGATAGCAGCAGTCAGGTAGATTCCCGGGTGAAGCTTCTTGTTGATAGTTTGGGTTTACTGCCTGAGCCGGTAGCCCACCCGGCATCCATTGTTCTTGCCGGACTTCCGGGAACCGGGAAAAGCTATTTCTCCCACCGTCTTGCCGAAAAAATCCCCGTCGTCATTCTTGAGACTGATGCCCTCCGTAAAACACTCTTTTCTGAGCCGACCTATAGCCCCCGCGAGAGCGGTTTGCTCTTTGAGGCTGTCCATGTCCTCATCGGCTGGCTTCTTAAGCGGGGTGTTTCGGTTATCCTTGACGCTACCAACTTGTCCGAAAGGCACCGCGAGGTGCTTTACCGCATTGCCGGGCAAAACGGCGCTAAACTCATCATTGTCTACCTGGAAGCCCCTCCCGGAGTGGTAAGCGAACGCTTAAAGGAACGCCGTACTGCAGCTGAAAATAAATCTGATGCCGACGGGGAAGTCTATCAGAAGATGCTCGGTTCCGTTGAAGCGATTAAACACCGCCATTATGTCGTCAACACGGCTGAGGATATTGCTCCGGCCGTAGATAAAATCGTGAGGGAAGTGATGAATTAAGGTAAACAAACTGGTTTTACCTTATTTAAAGGTAGCAATAATATTAAAGGAGGGTTTTAAGTTGGCTAAAGGATACAACGGGAAAATCTTACGGGTCAATCTGACGAATGGCACCACCTCAGTTGAGTCACTGGATGAGCTAACGCTCCGGAGGTACGTGGGAGGGGCAGGGCTGGTGACCTACTTCCTGGTTAAGGAACTGAAGCCGAATACCGAGCCGCTTTCACCGGAGAACAAGCTTATCTTCATGGGCGGACCGCTCACCGGTATTCCCCTTTCCGGCAGCGGGCGGAACTGTGTCGGGGCGATATCCCCCTTAACGCACGGTCTTGCCAAGTCGGAAGTGGGGGGGTTCTTCGGGGCGGAGATGATGCACGCCGGGTATGACGGCATCATCGTCGAGGGCAGGTCACCGAAACCGGTCTATCTCTGGATTAAGGACGGGGTAGCCGAAATTCGGGATGCCAGTAAGTACTGGGGAAAAGCGACCAAAGAGACGCAGGACGGTATCCGGGAGGAACTCGGCGATAACCGCATCCGCCTGGCTATGATTGGGCCGGGTGGAGAGAACATGGCGCTCTTTGCCTGTGTTATCAATGACCTTAAAGAAGCAGCCGGCAGAGGCGGCACCGGCGCCGTCATGGGTTCCAAGAACCTCAAGGCGGTCGCCGTCAGGGGTACGAAGCCGCCGGAGATGGCCAATCCCGATGTGCTCGGCGATTACCGCCAGTGGCTCTTGGACAACCGGGCGCTCTGGGCAGGCAACGCCGAGTACGGCACGGGAGCACCGGCCGGGATGATTTCCGGCCTGGCGCAGGGGAACCTGCCGGTCAGGAACTTCCGCGATGGTGAGTTCCCTGATGTTGCCAAAATCACGGCGGGAGCGGTTAAGGATACCATCCGTGTCGGCATGGAAGGCTGTTATGCCTGTGTTGTCCGCTGCAAGAAGATGGTTAAGGTCGATGAGCCGAACATGAAGATTGACCCGGAGTACGGCGGACCGGAATATGAGACCTTGGCGGCTCTCGGTTCGACCTGCGGTGTCAATGACCTCAAGGCTATCTGCAAGGGCAACGAGCTTTGCGGCGCTTACGGTCTCGATACCATCTCCACCGGGACTTCCATCGGTTTTGCCATGGAGTGCTATGAGAGAGGACTTCTCACCAACAAGGATACGGGCGGTATTGAGCTAAAGTTCGGTAATGCCCAGGCCATGATGAAAGCGATTGAGCTTATCGCCCGCCGTGAAGGGATTGGCGATTTCATTGCCGACGGCACCAAGCGGATGTCGGAGAAGCTGGGGCACGGTTCTGAGGCCTATGCCATGAATGTCAAGGGCCTCGAGTTTCCGATGCACGACCCGAGGGCTGCCAAGTCTGTTCTCGGCCTTGGCTATGCCATCAACCCCCACGGCGCTGACCACTGCCTTAACATGCACGATACCATGATGATGGCACCGAGCCCGCAGTTGAATGCCTTACATTCGCTGGGTGTGCTTGAGCCGATGCCGGGGACGGAGCTAAGCCCGCGCAAGGTCTTTGCCTTCCACGCCCTTCACACCTTTTCTCTCCTGAGGGATAGCTGTGTCGTTTGCTCCTTCGTTCCCTTTACCGTCGAGCAGATTGTCAGCCTCATCAAGGCTTCGACCGGCTGGGATACCGGGACGGTTGAAATGCTCAGGGTGAGTGACCGGATATTTACGCTTGCCCGGATGCTGAATATCCGCCAGGGGCTTTCTTCCGAAGATGATAAGCTGCCGGAGCGTGTCTTCCAGCAGCATATCGGCGGCCCGTCAGCGAACAACCCGCCTTACCTGAAATCGGATTTTGAAAAAGCAAAGGCATACTATTATAAGGTGATGGGCTGGGATGCGCGTGGTGTGCCGACGGCCGATACGCTCAACGCCCTGGATATCGGCTGGGCTGCCGGAAAGTAACAAAACTATTCGAACTGAATAAAGTCATAGCAAGCCACCCGCTTCCACCGGCATTCCTACGGGCGGCTTGCTTTCGCATGACAACGCATGGACTCAGTGAGTTCGGTCGGTAAACGGGCTAAAGTCATCGGAAGAGTATTCAGCAAATAGACGTCATATAGCCTGTGATTTCTGGTATAATCTTTTAGCTGGAAGATGTTACGGCAGCAAGCCGAAGAAACTATCCGATAAGTCAATGTTTAGTTCGGTTGAATAAATGGAAGCGTAAAGGAGGTGCGACGCCGGAAAAATCTTTTACCCTGGTTTACCGACAATAGTATTAATTTGTTGCAGGAGGTACTCAATTGACTAAAGGATACAATAATAAGATTCTACGCGTAAATCTCACGGCTCGTACCACCTCGGTTGAAACCCCGACCGATGAGTTCGAAAGGAAGTATATCGGCGGCGCCGGCTTCGGTACCTATTTCCTCTTCAACGAAACTAAAGCGGGCATCGACCCTCTCGGTCCGGAAAATAAACTGATGTTCATGGCGGGCCCCCTTACCGGCTACGCTTTCTCCGGCAGCAGCCGCAACAACGTTGTCACGAAGTCCCCGTTAACTATGGGCTACGCCAAGTCCGAGGTCGGCGGTTTCTTCGGCACTGAAATGAGACGCGCCGGATTTGACGGCATCATCGTCGAGGGCAAATCACCGAAACCGGTGTACCTGTTCCTTCACGACGGCCAGGCGGAAATAAAAGACGCTGCAAACCTCTGGGGCAGGAACACCAAGGAAACCGAAACGGCTATTCGGCAGGCGAATAACGATAACCGCATTCGAGTTTGCTCTATCGGCCCCGGCGGCGAAAACCTGGTCAAATTCGCCTGCATTATTAACGACCTGAAAGAGGCGGCCGGCAGAGGCGGTACCGGTGCCGTCATGGGCAGCAAGAACCTGAAGGCAATCGCCGCCCGCGGCAGCCAGGCGCCGGAAGCGGCCAGACCCGAAGCCTTCACCGAGATGCAGCAATTTTTCCGGGATAATGCAAAAATGTACGAACTCATGAGCATCTACGGAACCGGCGCCCCGGCCATGATGGCGTCGATGATTCCCATGGGCAACCTCCCCATCAATAACTTCGTAAAAGGCGATTTCCCGGTCGTAAAGATTGACGGCGGCACCCTCAAGAACACCGTCGGCATCGGGATGGAAGGCTGCTATGCCTGCCTCGTCCGCTGCAAGAAGGTCGTCAAGATTGACGACCCGGGAATGAAGGTTGACCCGGACTATGGCGGCCCGGAATACGAAACACTGGCTGCTCTCGGCTCTACTTGCGGTGTTGATGACATGAAAGCAATCTGCAAGGGCAACGAGCTGTGCGGCGCTTACTCGCTCGATACTATTTCCATGGGCGTTACTATTGGCTTTGCCATGGAATGCTACGAGAAAGGCATTCTGACCAGCAAGGATACCGGCGGGATTGAGCTTAAATTCGGCAACGCCGAGGCTATGCTTAAGGTAATAGAAATGATTGCCCGCCGGCAGGGAATCGGCGATATCCTTGCCGACGGTTCCAAGCAGGCCGCCAAAAAAATCGGTAAGGGCGCCGAGCAGTTCTCCATGGAGGTCAAGGGCGTCAACGTCCCAATGCACGACCCGAGGGCAAAGGGCGTCCTGGGACTCGGCTACGAAATCAACCCACACGGCGCCGACCACTGCTTCAACCTGCATGATACCGGCTTCGTCGCCCCGGGCCCCATGCTTACGGCACTTAACCAGTATGGTTTCTTTGACCCATTGCCTGCGCTTGACCTCAGCCCGACCAAGGTCCAAATGCTGAAGTTCACGCAGAGCATCCGCATGATAATGGATTCCGCCTGCATCTGCCAGTTCCCACCCTACACCAACGACCAGGTGGTTGACCTGTTCAAGGCAGCGACGGGCTGGAACACCGGCATTATGGAGCTGATGAAAACGGCGGATAGAATCCTTAATCTCGCCCGCATGTATAACATCCGCGAGGGTCTTTCTGCGGCTGACGACAAGCTGCCGAAACGTTTCTACCAGCAGCACGTCGGCGGCCCGTCCGAAAAGAACCCACCCTATGTTGAGGCCGAGCTTGAGAAAGCCAAGAAATACTACTACAGCATCATGGGCTGGGATGCCAGGGGCGTACCTACCCCCGAGACACTCTCTTACTTAGGCATTTCCTTTGCGGCCAAGAAATAGTCAACCGGTTATCGAAACAAGGTAATTTAAGTAGCACCGCCCGCGACAAAGGCTGCGATACGCCTCACTGGCACGGGCGGTGCTACGAGGCATTACACCGCTGTCGGGGTAAGGTAGCTCTTCTCCCGTTCTGGCGGTGCGCCGTTGCCAGTAAGGAAAGTCTATGGATATCAGGATTGTCACCGGGGACATCACCCGGATGCAGGCCAGCGCCATCATTCTGGGAATCTTCGAGGGGCCAGCTGGTCTTACCGGCCAGCTAGCGGCCGCCGATAAGGCCTTAAATTGTGCTATCTCCCGCGTCATCAAAGAGGGCGGACTAAAAGGCAAGCAGAATGAAATAACCGTCTTCTATACGCTGGGGAGGCTCCCGGCGGAGCGGGTGGTTGTCGCCGGACTCGGCAAGCCAAACGAACTCACGCCGGATAAGGTGCGGGAAGTTACGGCGGCAGTCTGCCGCAACCTGAGGCAGAAGTGGGTTGAAAGCGCTGCCAGCCTCATTCTGGGGGCGCGTACCCCTGGCATCGGTATTGAAAACGCGGTAAAAACGATGACCGAAGGGGCGCTTCTCGGCACTTATACCTTTCGCCACCACAAGACGGAACAGCCGGAGTACGGCGAAGTAAAAGTGTTTACCCTTGTTGCGCCGGGTGAAGCGAGCGCCGCCGCTGCCACCACCGGCTATGAGAAGGGGAAAATCCTGGCCGATGCCGCTATTCTCTGCCGGAATATGGTGAACGAGCCGGGGAATTTCAAGACGCCGACCTACATGGCGCAAAAAGCGAATGAGCTTGCCGGAACCCACCGACTCAAGATTAACGTCTTTAATCGGGAGGACATGGTTGCCTTCGGTATGGGCGGATTGCTCGGCGTCTCACAGGGGAGCGCCCAGCCACCCAAATTCATCGTCATGCAATACCAGGGGCGGACGGAACTTCCCGAGGTTGACCTGGCCCTCATCGGCAAGGGGATAACCTTTGACTCCGGCGGCATCTCCATAAAACCGTCCGAGAAGATGGGTGAGATGAAGGGTGATATGGCGGGGGGTGCCTCCGTCATGGCCGCCATATCCGCCATCGCCCAGCTTAAACCCGGAATTAATGTCACCGCGCTTATCCCGGCGACGGAAAACCTCCCCAGCGGTACCGCCCTAAAACCGGGGGATATTTTAACGGCCATGAACGGCAAGACGATGGAAATCATCTCCACCGATGCCGAGGGGCGTCTTATCCTAGCCGATGCTTTAAGCTACGCGGTAACCCTCAAGGCGAAAAACATCATTGATGTTGCAACCCTCACCGGCGCGATGGTTGTCGCCCTGGGTGATTTTACGACCGGTGCATTTACGAATAATAACGGTCTCGTGAATAAGGTCGTGAGAGCCGGTGAAATAGCCGGGGAGCCGGTGTGGCAGATGCCCATGGGACCGAAATACCGAGAACTCATTAAGAGCGATGTCGCCGATATCAAAAACAGTGGTGGCCGGGCGGCCGGGGCAATCACGGCGGCGCATTTCCTGAGGGAGTTTGTCTCGGATATCCCCTGGGTACACCTGGATATCGCCGGGACAAGCTGGAGCGAAAAAGACCAGGGGTATCTCACCAAGGGGGCGACGGGGGTGCCGGTCAGGACACTGGTAAACCTTGCTTTATCCCTGGCGAAAAATAAACCTGAACACTGAAGCCTGAACTTTAAATAACAAAACTCTGATAACCAAACCAAACAATCTGTCATTGCGAGGAGTCCCGAATCCCTTCTCTCCTGAGGGATTCATCCTGAAGGACGACGTGGCAATCTCCGATTACAGTAAAGACTTTCACAAGTCGGAGATTGCTTCGCTTCGCTTTATGGTGAGCTTGCCGAACTATCGCAATGACAATCCGATAGGTTTATTAGCAATGTAGTTTGGTTATTCGACTTTGTTTAGAATTAAGATATTAGATTTTATATTGTAGAGAGGGATTAGCTCGAAATGAAAATAAGATATCTGGGACATGCCTCTTTCTTGATTACGACGAATAACGGGACGCGAATTATCACCGACCCGTACACGATAGACGCACGGATAAAACACGCTCCCATAAATGAGACAGCCGATATTGTGACCATAAGCCACGAACATAGCGACCACAATAACATCGCTTCGGTTAAGGGCAACCCGCAGGGAATAAGGGGCGCTGGCAAATGGAATATCAAGGGTGTAGAAATCCAGGGTATCGCCGCTTTCCATGATAATGCCGGGGGAAAAAGTCGGGGGGCAAACACGATTTTCTGCATTACAGTGGACGGTATTAAAGTCTGCCATCTCGGTGACCTGGGGCATATGCTATCCGATGCCCAGGTAGCCGAAATGGGGAAGGTTAACGTGCTCCTCACACCGATGGCGGGAAATTACACCCTTGACGCCGCTACCGCCACTGAGCTTATGAATAAGCTCATGCCGGCGGTCACGGTGCCGATGCATTACCGCAACCCGAAAGTTGACTACCCGGTGGCGACGGTGGATGCCTTTACCAGCGGCAAGAAGAACGTCATTGCTTCCGATGGGAGCGAGCTCGAACTGGAAAAAGGGAAGCTGCCTAAAGACGAAATCGTGGTGCTTAAACCGGCGTTGTAGGGCTAAACGAAAAGACCGTGTCTGGCAGCCCGACGGAGTTTACGGCACGTAGCTTCAATGTTGTATGGGTGATTGATTATCGGATACCTTCGGAAAACGGAGCACCACTTTGAGTAATCCGAAATATATATGTCTACCATACTATTGATGATTATGCTAGAATATTATAGGAGTACGCAGCAAGACACGACATTTGTTTAGCTCAATTGCACTGGCTGGAGGCAAAGCGCTGCGGCTGGGCCGCAACAAATTACGGGAAAAGGTCGGTGGGAAAACCCTGTTGTCAAGGGTACTGGATACTCTCCGTTCGCTGGAAGGCGATATTATTATAGTCACCGGTGCTAAGCAGCCTCTGCCGCCAGGTTCCACCGGTCCCAGAGTAACAGTTGTGACCGATGTTTTCCCGGACGGCGGCCCTTTGGGCGGCATCTACACCGGCCTGGCAGCCTCAGATTGTTTTCACAATCTGGTTGTTGCCTGTGATATGCCTTTTTTAAATTTACCTTTGCTCAAGTACATGTTGAAGAATTCCGATGGTTTTGATGTGGTCATCCCCCGGCTGAATGGTTTCATCGAGCCGCTTCATGCGGTCTATTCCCGGAACTGTTTGCCTTATATTGAACGTGAAATTGAGAGCGGCCGCCGGAATATCCGCAGTTTTTTCCCGGTGGTAAAGGTGAGATATATCGAGGGCGAGGAGATTGACCGGCTTGACCCGGGAGGTCTCAGTTTTTTCAATATCAACACCGAAGATGACCTGAAAAAGGCCAGAGAGCTGGCGAAACGTATTAAATAGACGTTTGAGTACATATTTGGAAGGGAAATAGATAATGATCAGTGTCGAAGAAGCTTTAGAGAAGATACTGGCAAAAATGCATGTTCTGGAGGAAGAGGAGAAGCCCATCCTGGAATGTCTCGGCCAAGTGTTATCCCGCGATGTAAGCTCCGGAATTGACGTACCGCAGCTGACCAACTCCGCCATGGACGGTTACGCCGTCCGCGCCGCCGATACGAAGGGGGCATCGGCTTCATCCCCCAGAGTCCTGAAAGTCATTGATACCGTGGCGGCGGGCTATGTTTCCAAACTCAGCGTAACCCCCGACACCGCCATGCGCATTATGACGGGTGCCCCGATTCCGGCGGGCGCCGATGCCGTGGTGCAGTTTGAGAATACGGATGAACCTGAAAGAAAGGGCACTTCGCCGAAGAAATCGCCTTCTGAGATAGGTATACTCGAAGAAGCGGAATCATCGCTCAATGTACGGCCGGCGGGGGAAGATATCCGCAAGGGTTCGGTTGTCTTTACGAAAGGCACACTGGTTCGTCCCGCTGTTGTCGGGATGCTCGCATCAATCGGCATCGGCCGGGTCTGGGTTATCCGCCGGCCGGTGATTGCCATTCTGGCGACCGGCGATGAGCTTTCAGATATCGGTGAGCCGCTCCCCCCGGGCAAGATATACAACAGCAACAGCTACAGCGTCGCCGCCCTTGTCTTGAAGTACGGCGGCATTCCAAAGCCCCTTGGCATCGGCCGGGATAACGAAAAGGATTTAACGGCGAAAATTGGCCAGGCGAAAAACGCCGATATGCTTATCACGAGCGGTGGCGTCTCCATGGGTGATTACGACATGGTTAAAAACGTCCTGGCCAAAGAGGGCGAAATTGGCTTCTGGACGGTCCGCATGAAGCCGGGCAAACCCCTGGCATTCGGCACCATACATGGTAAGAACAAAGCCGGTCAGCCGAGAGAGATTCCCCACCTGGGACTGCCGGGCAATCCGGTCAGCTCCATGGTTACGTTTGAAATATACGTCCGCCCCGCCATGTTCAAGATGATGGGGAGGAGCAAGATAGCCAAACCCGTCATCGAGGCGGTCATGGAAGATACGGTGAGGAACAGCGACGGGCGGCGCTTTTTTACCCGGGCGATTGTCACAAGGCGAGAAGGTAAGTACTATGCCCACCTCACGGGCGACCAGGGGTCGGGGATACTTACCTCGATGAGTCTGGCAAACGGTCTGGCAATTGTTTCTGAGGACAGGAAAAAGGTCAGTCCTGGCGAAATTGTAAAAGTCATGATGCTGGACTGGGATGAGGAGTAGGGCTTGATTTCGGATGCTTCGGGGTTTACTTTTAGGGCGCCGCCGGTGCTCTCGCGGGTGAGGCGCGTTCTGATTAAGCCATCTGCCAGCTATCCGGCGCTCTACCCGGTGACGACGAGCCGGCAGATGCTGGCGGCCGTCATCGGAGGTATCCGGAGCGTGAGTGATGCCGATATTCTTATCCTTGAAGGTACTCCCGATAGCAGCTCAATTTATCCGGTGTACCAGGCGCTCGATTACAACTTCCAGCGGGTGCTCATGCTTGATGTGCGGGATTCCATCCTCGTTGAGGTGGAAAACCCGCTGCCGAAACCGCTGGCCATGCCGACCTTCTGGATTCCCAACGTCATTCTTTCCGCCGACTACCTTATCAGCGTCGCCCCGCTCAAGATTATCCGCGACCAGCCGTGGTTCACGATTATGAATTTACTTACCCTACTTCCCAGCAGCAAGTATGACGGGGGAGGGGGGGGCGGCGGCTGGGGTGCCCTCTTCGACCTGGGGATAGAAAAGGTGATAACCGACCTCTATTTCACGCTGCCCTTTGACCTCGGCATTATTGAAGGCAGGGAGGAGTTCATAAGTGAGGGCGACCCGCTTCAGGGGAAAATTGAGCCTTATGATAAAATATTCACGGGTGAGCCTTTCGAAATTGACTCGGAAGCAGCGCAGACCCTTGGTCTCCACGCGGAGTACCTGAACTTGATAAAAGAAGTCAAGGTGGGACTCGGTGCCTGAAGCAAGTCATAAAGGGATGATAGCCGCGAAGACAACATCAACTTATAGAATAGACTTTTGTAAATAATGGCTTTAAAATATTTGGATGTCGAGCAGGTATGAATAGCGAAGAGACAAACAACGAATGGCTGCACGAACGGTGGCATATTGACCTTGACTGGTATAAGGCGAACGGCTGCTCCTTTTTTATCCTGGCGCAGAACTACCCCTGCCCCAGATGCCGCAAGCGCTTAAAAAAGGAAGCGAAAGCCGAGGACGTCATGAAAGTTGTCTCTACCTGCTGTTCAAAAAAGGAAAATTTCATCACGGCGGGCATGCCGGTCATGTCCAGCGTTTTCCGGTACTTTCTGGCAAACGGCAACCAGCCGGTCGCGCTGGAGACGCTCTCAAAAGAGCTTTCCGAATGGCGCGGCACCATCGCCGGGACTTCACCGGAGGTTCTCCGCCGTCTTCTCGTAAATGACCGCTACTACGGCATAACAACGGTTGCGGAAAACGTGGCGGAAAAAGCCGGGTAAGGCTATAATATTAATCTAAACTATTGATAATGAAGGGGCAAAGGCACCTCCATAAACTTGCTCTTTTTACGGGCGAGTTATTAACTTACCTTACGCAAAATAATAAAAACACTCAATCTGTCATTGCGAGGAGTCCTTCCCTCCCCTTTGCTCCAGGGAAGGACGACGTGGCAATCTCGAATAATAGATTAGCTTAACCCCATCGTGAGATTGCCACGCTGATTTCATCCGCCTATGGCGGATTTCATCATGCTTGCACTTGTAGTGCAAGTACAAGTGCTCGCAATGACAATACGATGAACGAACATTAGATAATCTGACTTTTTATAGGACTGCGTAAGGTGAGTTAAATTGACAACATTATCCTGAATAAGGCAGGACTGAAATAGAGATAATTCCGGCGGTTGACCTCAAAGGCGGACGGTGTGTCAGCCTCTACCAGGGCGACTACAACCAGGAAACGGTCTTTTCCGGCGACCCGGTGGAGATAGCCCTTCGCTGGCAGGCAAAGGGCGCCCCGCGTCTGCATATCGTTGACCTTGACGGGGCGGCGAGCGGCGACATTGTCAACATCCGTATAATTGATGAAATTGCCGCGGCTCTTCTCATCCCTACTCAGGTGGGCGGCGGCATCCGCAATATTGCGACCGTTGAGAGACTGCTCAGAGCCGGGGTAGAGCGCGTCATTATCAGCACCGCCGCCGTGGAAGACCCGCAGTTTGTGAGAGATGCCGGCAAACGTTTCCCGGAGTCCCTGGTCATCGCTATTGATGCTCGCGATGGAAGGATTGCAACTCACGGCTGGCAAAAGGATACCGGCATCGTGGCGGTTGACTTCGCCCGCTCCATGGCGCGCCTCGGGGTAAAGCGTTTCATTTACACCGATGTTAACCGCAACGCGACGCTAACCGAGCCGAACTTCAGCGCCATATTCGAACTGGTGCAGGCATTAAAACTACCCGTTATTGCTTCCGGCGGCATATCCACCCTGTCGCACCTCAAGATGCTGCGTAAGATTGGGGTTGAAGGGGCAATAGTGGGTAAAGCGCTTTATACCGGCAATATAGATTACAAGCAGGCGCTGGACGAACTAAGCAAACTGGAGATATAATATCCAAACCCGGAGCACCAAATACCAAACAATAATAAAAGACTAAGAATTAAAATAAAAACAATACACAGTGTCATTGCGAGCCACGATGAGTCCCGACTGAGTCAGGACGAAATCGGGGCGTGGCAATCTCACGATAACTGGAGCCTCTCAAATTAAGCGAGATTGCCACGTCGCTTCGCTCCTCGCAATGACAGCCTTACAGGAGGACTACTATGGATAATTTATTAGAGTACAAAGACAGCGGACTTATCCCGGCCATCGTCCAGGACGCGGATAACGGTGATGTGCTCATGCTGGGCTACATGAACACTGAGGCGGTGCGCCTGACGTTAACATCCGGCGATGTCTGGTTCTGGAGCCGCAGCCGCAAGGAAATGTGGCATAAAGGAGCGTGTTCGGGCAACCGTCTTATCGTGAAAGAGCTATGGCAGGACTGTGATAACGATACCATCCTGGTTAAGGCAAAGCCTTTAGGGCCGGTATGCCATACGGGAAACCGCACCTGCTTCTTCCAGAAATTAACAGAGAAGTCGCTGGGGCAGCCGAAATAGGTACGGTGTACAAAATGGTTTAAAATCCTGTTATCAAGGCAAAAATAGGGGTCGCTCTTTGCGACCTTTTTTATTTACCGGTGTATTTCTTTAAATACCTTCCCAATATGTTCAAGATTTCAGTTAAGAAAAAAACAACCGTCTCTTAGGAATCTATTGACACATGAAAATTACATAACTATAATTCGGCTAAATCGTTATTCGGATTATCTCGCTTTTACCTACCTCACGTAACAGCTTAATATTAAAAGATTGGCATTCAGATAATAGGTAATAATACTGAATCACTACACAGAAGAGGTATGTACACCGATTACTGTTTTGTTCAGTGTGCGTATTACATAATGGCCAGTGACGTGAGGTAAAAGGTATCCGTCACTATGGAGATGGATATATGATCATGTTAACAGTAGGGGTAGTAGCCATATTTATAGGTGTAGCAGCCATAGTACTAGATTGGGTAAGGTTTTCTTGGGATACGTTCTGGGGCGTTGGTAGATATAGGAGTGTCGCACCTTTCTATATTAACTCTTGGCCAATTATAATTCTTTCAGTCGGGATCTTTCTGGCAATATGTGGTTGGTTGTTTAATGATTACGAAACCAATTTGAATCGTAAACGACAAGAGGAGTTACGTCAAAAAGAGAATGAAGAGGCGGAGTTGGCACGTCAACAACGGCAAAAAAAGGCGGAGCTAGAACTCCAACGACGGCAAAGAAAGAAAGTGTTGGCATTGCTACAACACCGTATAGAGGAGCAGCAGGGGTATCGCAAACAAATAATTGTTCTCAACGGACAGACGATTAGCCTCTTTGAATCAATTCCCATGCACCTGAAATCCGCTGAAAAACTGTTGGACCAAGCTGAAGCCGACTTCGCCGAAGGTGCTTTTGCACCGTTCTGGGATTCTATCGAGAATGTGGCTGAGTATCTTGGACGTTTCGACAAGAGTGTCCGCGACATTACTAATAACTCATCTCGTTACACCGCACTGGTAAAGCAGTATGAAGATACCCCTCCTGCGTTTTCACTCACACGTCAATCTGTCGCGAAGCTTGGCGTTGGCACAGCAACCGCTGAACGCATGCAAGCCATCGTGCGGAAAGCCCAGCGTAATTTCCAATTCTCCCAAACCTATTTACAGCTAAGAACCAATAAAATTCTGGTTGCGGGATTCGCCAATTTGG
>Ga0315295_10002849_pt1 | contig 14631 bp, 10 predicted proteins | sample YL17G14_0_MG_FD_204453 | JGI IMG/M metagenome (GOLD analysis project Ga0315295, IMG submission 204453) | Sediment microbial communities from Yellowstone Lake, YNP, Wyoming, USA - YL17G14_0 | ecosystem: Environmental > Aquatic > Freshwater > Lake > Sediment | place: USA: Wyoming | collected...
GGTAGAGTAGCGACAACATCGAATTTGAAATAGGTCAGGTATCTCTCATACAATGCCGCGTCGATCTCTTTCTGACCGAGGCGCTCTTCTATTTCATATTTGAGTTGCGCGACACGCTCTATGGGCACCACTGCACCGCGATAACCTCTTTCCTCCAGCTTGGAGCAGATGAGCGCTGCTTTTTCATCGGGAACCATTGGTTGGCCTCCTATACTGGGCGATTCCGAATTATACTCCTCGTCGCCCAATATCTGAAGTGGCTACAGCAGGTATGGGATTGCCATGACGTCCGCAGTAGCTCGTAATTGTCACACTAGATTTATCAGCCTGGTCGAACCGGCGCGTATCAGCCATAATTGGGATATACTTAGTAGGCGGAGAAAGTTGGTATGACAAAGGTGACATTAGTAAGCACCAGGGACCGACATGAAGGTGTCAGGCAAGCGATAAATCTTCTCGGCGTGAAATTTGTTCGCGGCAAAAGTGTGGTTCTGAAACCCAATTTCAACACGGCTGACCCGGCGCCGGGTTCTACACACAACGACACACTGCGCTCTCTGATTTTGTCTCTTCAACAGATGGGAGCAAAGCAAATCACGCTGGCTGAGCGAAGCGGACCGGGAGATAGCACCCGGAAGGTCATGGAGAAGAAAGGTATCTTCGAGCTGGCTCAAGAGCTGGGCTTCAACATCGTTGATCTGGAGGAACTGGGTCCCGAAGGCTGGAACAAGATAGAGCCCAAGCACAGTCATTGGAGCCAGGGTTTTCATTTTCCTAGGATTTATCTTGAGGCGGAATTAATTGTTCAGACCTGCTGCCTCAAGACTCATGCCTACGGCGGGCATTTCACACTCTCTTTGAAGAACGGCGTAGGACTTGTCCCCCGGAGAGGCTATCCGTATATGCAGGAACTCCACTCATCGCCATACCAGAGGCAAATGATTGCCGAGATCAATACGGCTTATTCACCCGACTTGGTGGTCCTGGACGGTGTGGAGGCTTTTGTTGATGGTGGGCCTCACCGTGGCACCAGAGTAGAGGCTAAGGTTATGCTGGCTGGAACTGATCGCGTCGCCATTGATGCGGTGGGAGTAGCGGTTCTCCGTTTGTTGGGGACAACACCGGAGGTCAGCCGCGGACGTATCTTTGAACAAGAACAGATTGCACGCGCCGCTGAACTAGGGCTGGGCGTATCCTCGGCGAAGCAGATCCAGATTGTCACCGGAGATGATGAGAGCGAGGCATTCGGCGCGCAGGTCAGGGATATCCTGGCTCGTGACTAGACGATCTCCTACCAGGAGATTCCGTCGCTCTCTGCTGCAATTCGGCAATTTGCATCGTCGTATATGCCACACTATGTGGTATAATCAACTTCAAGCTTGAGAAAGGCCGTGGACCCCAAGTTACTGGCATTATACTTCGTGATCGGCGGGCTGGTAGTCTCGGTTGTAACCTATTTTGGAAGCCAGGGGAAAAGTGAGCTTGCCGTCTTCATTGCTTTCTTGCCTGGAACTACCCTGATAACTCTGATTACCATATACCTTGCTGGCGGGACAGGTGCGGCTGTTTCTTACGCCAAGAGCATGCTGATACTATTGCCTGCCTGGGTGCTTTATGTCGTCGGTGTCATTTTTCTTCTGCCACGTTTGGGCCTGGCGCTGTCGCTTGTGGCGAGCGTTGCTGTTTATTTGGGAGCAGCTTTTCTGACCATGAAACTGACATAGCCAGCTAGTCGTCGGACCAAATCCCCGGGACACCATACCAACCAGACCTGCTATAAACCAGCATTGTTTCCCCAGAGTAATGCAACCTTTTGCTGCTTTTTGCGTTTTACTGGTAATAAAGGAGACATTGAAGAAAGTCCGGCAGATCGGACTAATAATCTTCATTGTGGAAGGAGGACAAAATGAGTAACAAAAGGCTGGCAGCGATCCTGGGAGGTTGTATTGCAGTTATCGTCGCAATAGTAGCCATAGCGGCGCTTCCACCAGCATCCGGAGAACCGGACGGCGCAAAACCTAATGAGAATAGTGCATTTCACATCAATGTGATACCTGAAACGCCTGTGCAGATAAACGGAGACCCCGTTTTCAAATACTCCATTGCCGGACAGCACTTCGTATTCCTTGTGACAATTACCGATGAAGAGCAAGGAGGTCAACTTCCTGTACGTATATCAGCGAAAGCTCCTGGCGCACAAGTAATCATTTACCAGCAGGATATAGTTGAGGGACAGGTTGCCGAGGTGGTTATCATACCAACACAAAAAAGCGTTGGAAAGACTATTAAGGTAACTATCACTGGAAGTCAAGGTAGTCTGACTGACAAAAAAGTTGTTAGCTTCAAAGTGGCAGAAGGCGAAGACGACAGGCAGGAATATGCAACAGAGTTGCTGGATAAGTTTGTTTCCTGGCTGGCAACGAATCATCCTGAACTGGGAATCACAGAGGATACAGCATGGAATGGCACCATGGTTAGCCCTGTATGGTTAGTTGTATCGCATTACCTTTTCTTTTCCGAGGAATGGGAGCTTCATATGGAATGGCATATAATGGTGCCCCCGTACGACTGGGCAAAGATCGACCTCCGTCATCGGTTCGATGAACTGGCACCATCATACGCATTTGAGATTTCATCGGTGGATGCCAACAGTGAGCCTGTGGCGATAGAGGTACCAGAGACAGTCTGGCGTTAAGCAGGATTGGTGTCTATCAAGAGGAAGGCGCTGGAGCTTGCGCGTTCGAGGGTTGGACTCTAGCGGGCATACCTGTGCTGGCATTCTTGGGCCCAAAATGGACCTGTAAGTGGCCTTGTGCCAACTATGTGCGGTGCAACGCCATATTCTTGGATGGCTTTCTACTATATTGCTGCGCCAAAGGTAACAAGGCGGGCAAACATGTCACCCGATATCCTATGGTTCTCTTCAACTCTTGTTGATGTGTTAGAACCCGAATATGAATCTTAGAACTGCAAACAGGATACTAAGAGCAGGACCGGCAATACCGGCGGCATGGGAAGTATCACCGACATCGGGAGTATGACCGGAATCTATGGGGGTGGACAGGAATTCTCCAAGTCTTTTCAGTGTCGCGGTTGAGCGACCGCCCTCGTATGATGCCACCAACTGAGCGATGTTTTCTTTGAGCCTCTCGTCTTGAAGGCTCTTCTTCGCCCGCATCAATTCTTGGCGGAATTGCTGATACTTTGTGAAAAGGCCTCGATTGAGCCAGATTCCGTGACATGACGGGCAGCGCACCAGGACAATATCCTTAGGGAAATACTTGTCAGTGAATCGGTACATTGTTGTCTCGTCCCGGGGGCAAATCAAGTTGGGATGTTCAATCGTGGAGGGAGTCCGTAGAATTCCGGTATTCAGCACCTCGATTCTCTCTGCCTCTCCTTGTTTTGCCCGGAATAGCTCTGACTCGTCGAACCAGATAGCCCCGCACTTTTCACACTGGTCAACAATGATTGACTCACCGTAATGCGCTGTTGTTTTAACCTGGTGCATTTCGGTCCTATCGTTGGGGCAAAGCATGGGTTCATTATATCTCACGGCATGTGGAAGGCAAAGAGTCGATTCTCAGCGTATCGCCTGAAGCTAACGGAGCACCAATAAGAACAGCTTCCGGTGAAGGTCGAGGATAGGCTTAGGCTGTATCTGGAGATCCAACAGAATGCCATTTTGTTAACGTTCGGCGCGTTCCGGGCACCCTATGCCAATTAAGCCCGCTGGCGAATATGTATTATGTGTCCACAATGCCGCATGCTGCACTTGCAGAGAACCGTAGGGCGTGCTTAAATGGCAAAGTGAACAGATTACAGGACAAAACATAAAAGGAGGTATTGATGACAATGGCAACAGAAGAGTCACAGACACCCGCCGCCTATCCTGTCACTTTGACAATCGACTACCCGGACAGACCCCTTAATCGGTTAACCACATTCTTCAGGATCTTCACACTAATTCCGATTGCTATTATTCTGGCTTTGGTAACTGGTGCAGGCTTTGATTGGGGCAGAATGCATGGCTGGGACTGGCTTTTTGCTGCGGGAGGCATCTTGTTTCTGGCGACGTTACTCATGATTCTTTTCCGGCAGAAGTACCCCAGGTGGTGGTTTGATTGGAATGTAGCATTGGTCAAGTTCGGCACACGTGTCGGCGCTTATATTGGCCTGCTCACAGACGTATATCCATCAACCGACGAAGAGCAGTCGGTTCACATCGAGATCCCATATCCAGACGTCCCGAAAGACCTTAACCAGTGGTTACCGCTGGTGAAATGGCTTCTGGCTACCCCACACTACATCGTCCTGGCCTGCTTGGTGGTTGCAGCCATTGTTTGTGTGGTGATAGCCTGGTTTGCCATCTTGTTCACCGGTCGCTATCCTAGAGGTCTATTTGACTTCGTAGTCGGCGTAAGTAGATGGGGGCTGAGGGTAGCTAACTACGCTTTCTTGTTGACGACGGACCAGTACCCTCTCTTCAGGCTGGACTAGATTCGCCTGGCAATACTAGCCGTAGTTTCAGGGACGCCATAGTAATTAGCCCTGCTACAGGTTAGACATTCTGTCCACAGAATGCCGAGCTATTCGGGTGGTTCGGCCTGCGCCTTAGTTTGGGTCCTCACCGGTAAGCCCCAGATGTGGATGAAGCCCGGGGAAGCAGTGTGGTCGAAGGCATCCCCCTTGTCGTAAGTAGCCAGGCTGTAGTCGTAGAGGGAATAGGGCGACTTTCTGCCCACTATCTGGCAATTGCCTTTGAAGAGCTTTACCCTTATAGTGCCGGTGACATATCTCTGCGTGCTTTCCACATAAGCGGCTAAGTCCTGACGCATACCTGTAAACCATAGGCCATTGTAGACAAGGTCGGCATACTCAGCGGCGACCCTGGCCTTGAAGCGGAGCTGGTCTTTGGTCAGCACCAAGTCCTCCAGGGCCAGGTGGGCTTTCAGCAGGACTACGGCAGCCGGCGCCTCATAAATCTCCCTGGATTTTATGCCCACCAGTCTGTTTTCCACGTGGTCAATCCGGCCTGTGCCATGCCTGCCAGCCAGGTCATGAACCTTCTGGACCAGCGTAACAGGCTCTACCTTCCGGCCGTTAAGAGTTAGCGGTATCCCTTTTTCAAAGCCAATCTCCAGATAGGCAGGGCGGGCCGGTGTTTTTTCGGGCGGCCTTGTCCACAGGAAAACATCCTCAGGCGGTTCGTTCCAGGTATCTTCCAGCACACCACATTCAATGCCACGACCCCACAGGTTCTCGTCGATGGAATAGGGGCTGGCCTTGGTGACAGGGACGGGGATATTGTGGGCCTGGGCATACTTGATTGTCTGCTCCCGCGTCATCTTCCATTCCCGAGCCGGGGCTATTACCTTCAACTCGGGGGCCAAAGCAGCTACACCAACATCAATCCTCACCTGGTCATTGCCCTTGGCGGTGCAGCCGTGAGCGACAATCCTGGCCTTTTCCTTCTTAGCTGTTTCCACCAGAAGTCGGACGATGAGAGGACGCCCTAGAGCTGTGGATAAAGGATACTGCCCTTCATAGATGGCATCGGCCTGCAGGGCGGGAAAGACATAAGACCTAATGAAAGTCTCTTTGGCGTCCACAACCAGCGCTTTTATGGCTCCGACTTTGAGGGCTTTTTGTCTAATAGCCTCGAGGTCGGGGACATTACCGATATCTACAGTGAGGGTAATGACCTTCAGGTTATACTTTTCCTGAAGCCATCTTACAGTCACGGAGGTATCCAGGCCGCCGCTGTAAGCCAATACTACTTTTTCTGCCATCTCCTAACCTCCTCTGGAGAAATCCCAAGCCCTGATATCCAATTCCTGAACAACTTCAAGTTTCAGATGCTCCAAACTCAAAACCCGAGATTGTCCCGGGTCTTCATGTTTCGGTCATTGGGATTTTGGGTTTTGATATTGTCTAGCGTTTCGTATTTAGGATTTAGGGTTTCGTATTTCTCCTAGGGCCTCCTTCAAAATGCCTGTCGCCTTGTCCACCTCCTTTTCTGTGATGATTAAAGGCGGCATGAAACGCACGGCATTGGGTTTCAGTCTGTTGACCAACAAGCCCCTATCAAGGAGGGCCAGTTGCAGCTTATCACCGATATCCTGGTTAAACTCCAAAGCTATCAGAAGTCCCCGACCTCTCACGTCAGTAATAAAATCAAATTGCTGCTTCAGCCCTCCCAGTTTGGTCAGAAAGTAATTTCCGACACGCTTAGCCTGCGCCGGTATATTATGGTCAATAAGGTACTTCAGGGCGGCATGGGCGGCGGCGCAAACCAACGGGTTGCCGCCATAGGTAGAGCCGTGTTCGCCCGGGGAAAAGACAGAGACGGCTTCCTTGGCGAGGAAAGCGCCAATGGGCACCCCGCTGCCGATTCCTTTAGCCAGAGCCATTATGTCCGGCTCAACTCCATACTGCTCGTAGGCAAAGAGCGTCCCGGTCCGGCCGGCCCCTGTCTGGACTTCGTCCAGAATCAGCAGGATGCCCTTCTCCCGGCACCAGCTTTGCACCTTCTTGAGATAGTCGTCATCAGGAATGTTAACCCCACCCTCCGCCTGGATTGGCTCAAGGAGCACAGCGCAGGTCTTCTCGCTGGTAGCTTTCTTGATTGCCTCTACATTGTTATATTCCACGTTGATGAAACCGATTGGCAGAGGGGTGTAAGGTTCCTGAAATTTACTTTGACCTGTGGCGGCGGTCATGGCCAGAGTCCGCCCATGAAAAGAGTTATGGGCAGTAATGACCTCGTAGGCGCCGTTGAGTCGAAGCTTGCCATACCTACGGGCCAGCTTTACTGACCCTTCGTTAGCTTCAGCGCCGCTGTTACAAAAGAAAACCCTGTTTAGGCAGCTATGCTCAACTAGAAGCCGGGCCAGCTCCAGCTGGGGCACGGTATAGAACTGGGTGGATGTATGCATCAAAGTTCTAGCTTGCTTTTCCAGTGCTTTTACGACGACGGGAGGGCAGTGCCCCAGACTATCTGTTGCCCAGCCAGCGACAAAGTCGAGGTATTCGCGGCCCCGGTCATCCCAGACTTTTGCCCCTTTGCCACGAACGAGGGTCACTGGAACCCTCTTGATCGTTTGAAGGAATAGCTTCTTCTCTAATGCTTGCCAATCATTCTGCGACAATAGTTGTACCTCCTGATTTAGTCATTTGCCGAGCCTTTCTGCTGATGTCATCCCGTAAGGCATGGGCAGTTCTGCCATTTATGATGCGCACGACCTTTGTTGTAGTCAAAGCTCTAAGGCTGGCTTCTATTTTGGGAATCATGCCGCCGGACGCTGCGCCGGAGACGAGCATATCCTTAGCCTCAGTCATGTTGAGCATGTGAACAATCTGTTCTGAGCCATCATGGATACCATCAACGTCGGTAAGGAACATCAGTTTCTCCGCAGCCAAGGCTGCAGCGATTTCTCCCGCCGCCGTATCTCCGTTGACGTTAAGCAGCATGACCTTGCCCTCAACCGAGCCGAAACTTATGGGCGCGACCACGGGCATGTAGCCAGCATTCAGCAGTAGCTTCAACAGAGTGGGGTCAACGGCGACAATGTCGCCAACATAGCCCATCTCAGGGCTCCTGACGCTTGCCCAGAGCAAGTTGCCGTCGCAGCCACTCAGGCCTACCGCCTTCCCGCCTAGAGCTTGGATTGCCACTACCAGCTCCTTATTGACCAGTCCACCCAATGCCGCAGCCACTACCTTCAGACTCTCGGCGTCGGTAACTCTCAATCCATTCACGAAACTGGTAGGAATGTCCAGCCGGGCCAGCCACTCAGTAGTCACCTTAGCACCACCATGGACCACGACCAGCGGCTCGCCTTGTTTCTGAAGGTCCACCAGATCTTCCAGGGTGGTGTCATGGTTACCGAGAGTGCTGCCGCCTATCTTGACGACTATTACTTTCCTCTGCATTATGTTGTATACGCGCTGTTAATAGTAACATATTCTTCGGAGAGGTCGCAGCCCCAGGCGGTGGCTCTTCCATCTCCCAGGTTGAGGCATAGCCTTATGAGCACATTATCGCGGCTACTCATAGCCGATATCATTCCTGCTTTGTTGAAGGGGGAGGGGGAACCCTGCTTCATGACACAAATATCATTCAGGTAGACATCCAATCTCTCCCCTCTCACCTTGGCTCCACTTCGGCCTAGGGCAGCAACGAAACGCCCCCAGTTCGGGTCATTGCCATGGATGGCAGCTTTCACCAGTGATGAACTGGCTACGGCCCTGGCTGCCTGCCGAGCCCAAACGCGGTCTTCTGCCCCTTCTACCGTGACTTCAACAAGTTTTGTGGCGCCCTCGGCATCCCGCGCTATAGACTTAGCCAGATGAGTACAAACCTCATTCAAGGCTTCTTGAAAAGCGTCGCCATCATCAAAGTCAACAGGCTTGTTGCCAGCCAACCCATTGGCCAACAGGACTACACAGTCGCTGGGGCTTGTGTCGCCATCAATACTTACCATGTTAAAGGAGCAGTCCACTGCCTTGTGTAGTGCGGCTGGCAGGAAATCAGCGTTCACTACGGCATCAGTGGTGATAAAACAAAGCATAGTAGCCATGTTAGGATGAATCATACCGGCCCCTTTGACCACGCCGCCAACGGTGAACCTGCCTCCCTTTGAATCTACCTGGACGGCTATTTCTTTGGGTCTAGTGTCCGTGGTCATTATTGCCCGACAGAAATCGTGACCACCTTTATCCGTCAGCTTTATCCTGGGAATTGCAGCTCTGATTCTATCCATGGGCAAGAGTACGCCGATGACACCGGTGCTGGCGACAACGACTTGCTCGGGCGGTATGCCCAGCTTGGCTGCCGCTAGATTGGCCATTCCAGTGGCATCCGTCAGTCCTTGCTGACCCGTGCAAGCATTGGCACAACCAGAATTGACAACGATAGCTTGCGCCCGCCCTTTCGCTATGTGTCTCTGGGATAAGACAACGGGTGCCGATTTAATCTGGTTGGTGGTAAAAACGCCGGCAGCCTTGCAGATCACTCTGGAGCAAAGAATAGCCAGGTCAAGGTCGTCTGTACTCTTTATTCCGGCATGCACCGCCCCAGCTGAGAATCCGGAAACGGAAGTGACATTACCTGAAGCAATCAAGTCAAACATCGGGTTCAAATATAGCAAGAAACCGAGACATCGTCTATTTCCGTGACCTCACAGCCCGACCGATTCCTCTTCAGGTTGCCTGGCAGTCCGGACGTGACCTATGGCCCAAGTCTGAAATTGCCTTCCCCTACTATCTCGCTCAATTCCCCGGCTAATTCGGGACAGTAATTCACCGTTATGTTGGGCATCTCGAGATTGGTTGTTTCACTATCGCCGACGACAATCAGAGAAACTCTGTCTTGCCCAGGATAATTCTTGAGGATATCTGCAATTCTGTGAAGACATTCGACGTCTTTCTCGCCGTCTCCCGACTGGTTGACATCTATCATGACGTGGCGACGCTGGGGTTCCTTCAGCACTTCCTGTCTCACAGGTAGGAGCATAGCCTCCTGACAGTTTAGCTGAACTTCGCCATCCCTGACCTTCACTACGCCCTCAATGCTGAGAATGTTGCCCTCCTGCCATATCGCCTGGGTGCTCTCGTAGAGTCTGGGCCAGGCCACGACCTCGATGCCGGCATCCAGGTCTTCAATTGAGGCGACGACAAATGGGCGATTATCTTTGGTGTGGGCCTGCCGTACCGAGACTACCATTCCCTTGACAGTCACTGTTTCATCAACCATGTCCCGATTGATTTCGCCGCAGGAAACAGAGCCTGGCGAGGACGCTTCCCTGGAGAGGAAGTCCAGAGGTTGAGAGAAATAAACCCCCAGCAGTTCCCTTTCCCATATAAGTTTTTGCTTGGGAGATACCTCATCCTCGCCTGGCGAGTAGCTAGCCTCGGCGGCGGGGGAGCTCTGTCCCCATAAGTCAAACATGCTGACCTGTCCGGATTCCCTGGCTCTTTGTTTTGTTTGAGATAAGGAGATGATTCTGTTTAAGGACTCGAGCAGCGTCTTGCGGCTGCCCAGCGAGTCAAAGACCCCGACTTTAATCAAGCTTTCAAATACTTTTTTGTTGATGTTGCGGAGGTCGGTTCGATAAGAGAAATCTTCTATGGATTCAAAATCCCCGCCTGAGTCTCGGCCCGACAAGATGTGCTCAATCGGGGAAGAGCCGACATTTTTGATAGAAGCCAGTCCAAAGCGAATGGCCACCTCACCCCCTCCTTCTCCATTTACTGGAGAGGGAGTCGAGGATGAGGTCTCAATGGCAAAGCTAGCTTGGCTCCTATTAATGTCCGGCGGCAGCACTTTGATGCCCAGCCTCCGGCATTCAGCAATCGCTAATGGGATCTTTTCCATGTTATCTGAATAAGTGTTTAGAAAAGCAACCATGTACTCGATGGGGTAGTTTGCTTTTAGATAGGCAGTACGGTAGGCAATAAGGCCATAGCTAACGCTGTGGGCCTTATTAAAGGCGTAACCGGCGAAAGGCTCGATCAGGGAAAATACCTCCTGAGCTAGTTCCGGGGATATGCCATTTTTCTTGGCTCCGGCCATGAAATTGCGCTCCTCTTTCTTCATCACCTCAGGTATCTTCTTACCCATAGCTTTACGAAGAATGTCAGCCTGGCCCAGGCTATAGCCAGCTAGAGCTTGGGCAATGAATAACACCTGTTCCTGATAGACAATGACTCCGTAGGTTTCTTTCAAGATTTCCTTCAGGATGGGATGCGGATAGTGAATAGGGGCAATACCCTGCTTGGCTTTGATGAAAGTAGGAATTTGTTCCATGGGGCCAGGGCGGTAGAGCGCCACCATAGCTGCGATATCGCTAAAATTAGTGGGCTTGAGTTCCTTAATATAGCGGCGCATCCCGGCGCTTTCCAGTTGGAAGATGCCTTTGGTTTCCCCCGAGGCCAGCGACTCAAAAGTCTTAGTATCGTCGAGAGGAATATGCTGCAAATCCAGGGAGATTCCACGATTTTGGGCAATAATATCTTTCACCTTAGTCAGAATGGTCAAGTTAGATAGTCCCAGGAAATCCATTTTCAACAGTCCCAGACGGGCGATATTCTCCATATGGAACTGGCTCATGACAGTGTGCTGTTCACCCTTCCCCAGCAACTGTAGTGGCAAATATTCGATCAACGGTTCATGTGAGATAACCACACCGGCGGCGTGGGTGCTGAAGTGCCTGACCATGCCCTCCAATTTCCTGGCCGAGTCAATCAGGTTACGTATTGCCGCATCCTGGTGATAGATGTCATAAAGCTCCCGGCTCTGTTCCAGAGCTCTATCCAGCGTTATGGTCAGCTCCAGAGGGATGAGTCGAGCCACGCGGTCAACCTGAGCATAAGGCATGCCTAAAGCCCGCCCCGTGTCTCTTATCGCAGCTCTGGCTCCCATGGTGCCAAAGGTAATAATTTGAGCTACGTGATCGGAGCCGTATTTCTGGTTAACGTAAGCCAGGACTTCATCACGGCGGTCATCCTGAAAATCAAGGTCAATATCCGGTAGCTCACGGCGCTCGACATTAAGAAATCGTTCGAAAACAAGCCCATATGCTAGAGGATCGACGTCGGTCACGCCCAGACAGTAGAGAGCCAGACTGGCAGCAGCACTTCCCCGGACGCCAAAATAGATGCCCCGTTCTCGAGCGAAGGAAATTATGTCCCAAACAACGAGAAAGTAATGGGCGAACCTGGTCTTCTGGATGACATCAAGCTCATGGCTAAGCCGTTCCTTGATCTGTGAGTCGGGCTCCGGGTAGCGTTTTGCCAGGCCCTGCCAACAGAGCTCAGTCAAGTAATCATCGGCTTTCCGGCCCCGGGGCAGTTCCACATGCGGCAGATGTAGCTTGGTGAAATCCAGTTCCAACTGGCACATATCGGCAATGGCTTGTGTATTCTCCACAGCCTGAGGTAGGTCCGCAAAAAGCTGTTCCGCCTCTTCGGGGCTTTTAAGGTAGAAGAAGTCGCCAGCCAGCTTGAGTCTCTTCTCATCATACACAGAGGTATTGGTCTGTATACATAGAAGAAGTTCATGGGCTGGAGCATCTTGTTTGTCAATGTAATGTACATCAAATGTGGCTACCGGCGGTATGTTGAGTTTGGTGGATAGGGAAACAAGCTCCTTGTTGATTTGCTCCAGTTCAGGGATAGGATGTCTCTGAATCTCCAGGTAGTAGTCGCCGAAGACTTCCCTGTACCACGAAGCTGTTGTGACAAGGTCGTCTGTTCGCCCTTCGAGGATTAGTCGAGCCAGTTCCCCGTGGGCACACCCGGAGAGGGCGATAAGCCCATCATGGTGGAGCTGGAGAAGCTCCCTATCCACTCTGGGCTTGTAGTAGAATCCCTCGAGGTGACTCTTAGTAACCAGCTGGAGCAAATTCCGATAGCCCTTTTCATTCTTGACCAGCAAAGTAAGATGGCGGGGGGTCTTGCGGGCTGGCTCTCGGCTACGGCGATCAGCCTCAGCGACATAGACTTCGCAGCCAATGATTGGTTTTATACCTGCTTCCTTAGCGGCTACATAAAAATCAACGACGCCATACATGGCACCGTGATCAGTGATAGCCAGGCTGTCCATGCCCAATTCCTTGGTTCGGGCAATAAGCTGAGGTATGCGGCACATGCCATCGAGCAAGCTGTATTGGGTGTGGACGTGAAGGTGGGCAAACTTCTGTGGCATTAGCTAGATTATAACACTTGCGCCAAGAGCTCCAGATGGAGAATTTCTGCCTGTCAAAGATTTATTTACCATCATAATGGACATGGCTATCGGCCTGCGCCTTTACCTGATTTCGTCCCAGGCTTTGAAGCTCATAACATGGTACCAAAGTAGGTTGAGATCAAGAGTGTGGATGCTGGGTTGTGGTTTTGTGGTAAACTTGGGAGAAAATGCAATACGATTCGTGAACAAGAGAAGGAGCCAGCCATGACTGCAGTCCGATTCAAGAAGATTTTTGAGCCAACGAACATTGGGCAGATGCGGCTGAAGAATCGCATAGTCATGCCGCCGATGGGAACCAACTATGCTGAGGCAGGCGGCGCAGTTAGTCAGAGAATGCTCGATTACTATGAAGCGAGGGCCAGGGGCGGAGCAGGATTGATTATTGTGGAAGGAAGCGCTCCCAGCCTGCAGTGCAACATATCATTCTGGGGGTCTCCCTCGTACCAGGCATCTCTGGGTGACGATAAGTTTATGCCTGGATGGCGAATGCTGACCGACATCGCTCACAAACATGGTGTGAAGATAGCTATTCAGATAATGCATGCCACCCTGGAGAACTGGGATGGAAAGGTAGTACAGGTAGGTCCGAGTCAGGTAGTGGTACCGGCCAGATTTATGGGCGTTTTTGGCCAACCTCCTCATGAGCTAACTGTGGAGGAAATCGCGGAAAGGGTAGAATGGTTTGCTTCGGCTGCCAGACGTGCCAGGGAGGCCGGCTTTGATGGGGTCGAGATTCATGGTGCTCACCAGTATATTGTCGCTGCCTTTCTCTCCTCGGCTACTAACCAGCGCAGAGATAAGTATGGTGGCTCGGTCGAGAACAAGGCAAGATTTTTGATAGAGATACTTCGGGCTGTCAGAAGGGAAACAGGTCCAGATTTCCCTGTTTGGATCAGGTTCAATGCTCAGGAATGGGGAGTGGAGAACGGGATTACCATTGAGGAGACCAGACAGATGGTGCCACTGGTGGTGGAGGCAGGAGCCCAGGCGCTTCACGTCTCGGCCTACGGAGCCGGGTCCTACATAACCACCGCTCCAATTCCAGATACCGTGGGCTTTCTGGTGCCTCTGGCTGAGGAAGTCAAAAAGCTGACCAGGGTGCCGGTGATTGCAGTGGGCAGACTGGACCTTGAGCTTGGCGAGAAAATTCTCGAGGAAGGTAAAGCTGACCTTATAGCCATAGGCAGGCGCCTTCTGGCTGACCCGGACTTGCCCAACAAAGTAGCTGAAGGAAGGCTTAATGAAGTCGTCCCGTGCATAGGCTGTATGGAGTGTATTGAGCGGCTGGCCTTTGACGAACGAGGCGAGGGTGTAACATGCGTGATCAATCCCGCTCTGGGCAGAGAGAGGGCATACCAAATCAAGCCCGTGAAAAAGGCTAAGAGGGTGGTTGTAGTCGGTGGTGGCCCGGCGGGCATACAGTCCGCCATTGTGGCAGCAAAACGAGGTCATAAGGTTACCTTGTTCGAAAAAGAGGCGAAGCTGGGTGGGCAGCTGAATATAGCTGCTTTACCTCCATTCAAGGGCGATATCTTCCCCTGGATAGACTATCTGGTCAGTCAAGTCGAGAAGACCGGGGTGAAGGTCAAGCTGAATGCAGATGTCACTACCGAAATCGTTACCAGAGAGAAACCAGATGCCGTTGTCATAGCCGCAGGGGGTAATCCACTCATGCTGGACATACCTGGTATTGATAAATCAAATGTGGTTACTGCCGAGGACGTACTCTCGGGCAAAGCCAGGGTAGGGCAGCATGTGGTCATCATCGGTGGGGGGATGGTCGGCTGTGAGACCGGCCACTATCTGGCGAAGCAGGGAAAGACGGTGACCATCATAGAAATATTGAAGCGCATGGCTAACGACATGTTCTTCATGACAAG
>Ga0315295_10002850_pt1 | contig 14629 bp, 8 predicted proteins | sample YL17G14_0_MG_FD_204453 | JGI IMG/M metagenome (GOLD analysis project Ga0315295, IMG submission 204453) | Sediment microbial communities from Yellowstone Lake, YNP, Wyoming, USA - YL17G14_0 | ecosystem: Environmental > Aquatic > Freshwater > Lake > Sediment | place: USA: Wyoming | collected...
TGTTGTAAATTTTTGTCATGTACTTAGTTATAAATATTAAAATAATGACCACAAATAAAAATCTTCTTCCAAATCTGTGTATTGTGCTTGCAATCATTTTTCAGAGTTTCGGGCTTAAAGCAGAAATAGCAGGGAATTTAAAAAAATGGCAACCGGTGACCTTAACCTTTGATGGTCCCGATTTATCTGAAGAAAGCAGCACTTTTAGAGATTATCGTATGGATGTCGTTTTTACTTGCGACAATCAATCATTTTCTATTCCCGGATATTTTGCTGCCGATGGCAATGCCGCAAATACAAGTGCAGCAAAAGGCAATAAATGGCGTGTTATTTTCACTCCCAATAAAGTGGGTAATTGGAATTACGAAGTATCTTTTAGAAAGGGCAAAGATATCGCGGCTTCCGTTGAAAAGAGTGCCGGAGAGCCCATTGCTTTTAACGGAACTAAGGGCAGTTTTAAAATTGACAATATGGATGCTGATGCCCAAGGTTTTTACAAAAAAGGAATGCTACTTTATGTAAATGAACATTATTTACAATGTGCCGAAACTAAAGAATGGTTTGTAAAAGCAGGACCCGGAGGTCCGGAGAATTTTCTTGGCTATATTGATTTTGACAGCACTTATAATATTCCCGGTGGAATAAAAGACAGCGCACTTGGTGTCGATGGTTTGCATAAATATGCCCCACATTTTAATGATTGGAACAACGGCGACCCTACATGGAAAAACGGCAAAGGCAAATCAATCATTGGAGCGGTCAACTATTTAGCAGCAAAAGGTTTAAATTCATTCTATTTTGTAATGAATAGTGTTGAAGGCGATGGACGCGATTGCTGGCCATGGACCAATTACGAAGTCCGCGATATCTATGATGTATCGAAATTAGAACAATGGAATATTGTTTTTAAACACATGAATGCCAAAGGAATTGAGTTGGATTTTATTTTTTGGGAGGCAGAAAACACAAAACTATTGAATAATGGAGATTTGGGCATTGAACGTCGCGTTTATTACCGCGAAATGATCGCACGTTTTGGACATTTGCCTGCCCTACGCTGGAATATTTCGGAAGAACCGTCAACCACACCGCAACAAATACTTGCAGATGCTGCATTTATTCGCTCTATCGACCAATATAAACATGTAATCGGTGCCGAATGCGGCTATACACCGGAACGACGCAACGCTGAATATCCTCCGCTTATGGGAAAAGATTATTTTAATGGCGCCTGGATGCAATGTCATAACGATCATCACAATGAAGTGAAGAAATACTTGAATAAAGCAGACTCAGCTGGCGTAAAATGGGTTGTTGGGGTCGACGAACCATCACCCTGTCATCCAAAAGACATCAATAAAGTTCGAAAAGAATTCTGGGAAGTGGTAACTGCAGGAGGCGAAGGTTATTTGATATATTTTGGTTATGGAACCGGTACCTGCGATATTGCCAACGAAGATTTCAGAAACCGCGATACAAGCTGGACTCAACTTGCAACTGGTATTGCTATTTTTAAAATAAAAGAGATAAACACCAATTTACCTAAGATGAAAAACCATAACGAATTAGGCAATGGACGTATATTGGCTGTTCCGGGAGAAGTATATGTTATTTACTTAAAAGGAGTAAAAGCGACACTCGATTTGACCGGCGTAAATGGTAATTTTAAAATATCTTGGATTGATCCATTAAAACCACTCCAATTACAAACCGGTAGCATAGAGAGTATTACTGGAGGAGCATTACAAAATCTGGGAAATCCTCCTGCAAATACCAATGAGTGGGTGTTGTGGGTGCAAAAGCAATAATTAAATTTTATGCAGATGAAACGAAACATTTTATTAGCCTTCCATTTTCTTATCGCAACTTCAGCATTTTCGCAAATGCTTATAGTTGACCAAGTCCCAGAAGAACTTTCGCAAGGTCATGTAAAGCAAATTACCACCTTTGGCGAGCGTTGCGATTGGTCACACGATGGAAAATACCTGATTTTTCTCGAAAAATCGTTTGGCGATGTGTATGAGGTCGAAGTAGCTACAGGAAAATTACGCCCGCTAACCCATCACTTTTTTCACCAGGGCTACCTGCGGGCTTTGTATCTTGCCAATGGCGATTATTTGCTGGTTGGTGCACGTAAGTTCGATCCACAGAATGCATGGGAAAGCCGCAATCCCAAAAATGCCGAAATGTGGATTTTGAAAAAAGATTTGCAGTCGCCACCAACACCTCTTGGCGTATTTTGCAAAGAAGGACCGACTTGTTCGCGCAAGCAAATGAAAATAGCATGGACTATCGACGATATTTTTATGGCCGATGTGGTGTATGAAAATGGCATTCCAAAACTTTCCACCATCGATACTTTAGTGCGCTCTGCCGACTTGCCCGGCGAAGTTCACAATTGGCATCTCGAAACCCAAAACTTCCGTCCGCCTTACGACAATGAGCTTATATTCAATGCCCATTTTCCAAAAGTAGAATACGAAGCCGAAGTAATGGGAATTGATTTAAAAACCCGCAAGATAGTTAACTATTCGCACCGTGCCGACCGTTACGACGAGCCCGAAGGAATTTTCCCCGATGGTAAAAGCACATTGGTAGAGAGTACACGCCATTTTCCAAAACGGCAACCGGGGCATACCACATGGGATTATATCGACCTATATAAACTGGCTCTCGATGATTCGGGCAACATGGAACGACTCACTTTTTTTAACGAAGGACAAAAGTTTAGAGCCACAAATCCCGTAGTAAGCGACGATGGACAATTCATGGCTTTTCAGTACTGTTTGGTAGGCGAAACTACAGGCATTGGACATGGCATTTTGATATGGGATTTCAAAAAAGCTGAAAAAGCCAAAGCAAACTTGATAAAACAAGGAAAGAAGGTCGACTATTCCAATAATTATGAATCTAAAAAGTAAGCCATCCTCAATTTTCAGATTCTTTGTTCACAAAAAAGTCGACAAAGAATGACACGAAGTAACTCAAATTAAATGAATTGTATGAAAACAAAACTAATCTTACTATCCCTTGTCGCGATGTTTCTAATGGCAACAAATACGCATGCACAATACGCAGTTTGCCTGCAAGCCGAAGAAGTTACCATACCCGAAGGTAGTGATTGGAAAAAATCGTCAACTATTGCAGGATATGGAGGCAATGGATATCTCGAATGGTGGGGTGGCGACAAATTTGGAGCTCCTAAACTAGAAAAGAACATTCTTGTATACACCTTTACGATTCCGGCAGATGGCGATTATTCAGTCTTTGTAAGAGGTCGTCGCGATTGGAATAAATGTGGCTGTCCCGACAGCGCAGCAAGTGATGCTTGTAACGATATTTTTGTAAAAATAGACAACGATGTTTGGATTAAGACTCTTATAAAAGGAAAATTTGGAGAATGGGCTTGGGATTTGAATTTCGAAAAAATACACAAAAAAGTAGAAAAATCGAAGTTCACATTAACAGCCGGCAAACATACACTTTACATTGCAGGGCGCAGTGCCGGCGTTCAATTCGATGCAATAAAAATTGGTTTGTACACTCAAGATCGACCCACAGGAGTGCCAGATTGCAAAGAGAACAAAACGAATTAAATGATTAAAAAAAAATGCAATTATAAACGAAAATAAAAACGATTAAACAATGAATACTTTCGCAAAAATCATAATGGTGTTGGCATTACCAGTTTTATCGATAGCGCAAACACCCGAGACCTACAAAAACCCAATACTTTCGGGTTTTCATCCCGACCCTTCTATTTGCAGGGTTGGTGAAGATTATTATCTGATAAATTCGACCTTCGAATGGTTTCCCGGAATTCCGGTTTATCACAGCAAAGATTTGGTTAATTGGGAGTTGCTTGGTTATGGAATTACACGCCCAAACCAAGTAGAATTGCCCCTTGGCTTAAAAGATTCGCGCGGAGTTTATGCGGCAACTATTCGTTATCACGATGGTACTTTTTACATTATAAATACGTGTGTTAACTGTAAAGGAAACTTCTACATTACCGCAACCAATCCGGCAGGACCGTGGAGCGATCCGATTTGGACAAATACACACGGCATCGACCCTTCGCTGTTTTGGGACGATGATGGCCGTAGTTATTACATCGGACATGGATTTCGCGGTAAAGTGCGTGGCTGGGAAGCACAAGAGGGTGCCTGGATGCAAGAAATTGACCTGAAAACAGGAAAAATGATTGGCGAATGGAAGCAATTAACCTTTGGTCATGCTTCGAACGCTCGATGGACAGAAGGCCCTCATATTTATAAAATTAATGGAAAATATGTGTTGCTAGTTGCCGAAGGTGGAACTGGTTTTCACCATTCGGTTACTATTTTCAACAGCGATAAACTTTGGGGTCCATATATTGGCATGTATGCCACAAGCAACGGACAAAAATCGAAAGCAATTGCTTCGTTCGATTGGTTCGAATATAGTGCAAAGTAATCTGGAAATCTATATTTCCAGATTACTAGAATATTACAAAATTGAAAATTGATATGAAGAATAATGTATATTTCGCCACAGCAATAACATTGTGTGTTGCGTCAACTGTTTCGGCTAAGGGTAAAAATACAAAACCAAACGTGATTGTAATCTTTACCGACGATCAGGGGTTTCAGGATTTGGGATGCTACGGATCGCCCAAAATAAAAACCCCTAACCTCGACAAAATGGCTGCCGAAGGGATACGCTTTACCGACTTTTACGTGTCAGCATCGGTTAGTAGCCCTTCGCGTGCATCATTGTTAACCGGACGAATGCCTATTCACCATGGGTTGGGAAATGTAATTTTTCCCGAATCAAGTGGGCTGAATAGCAACGAAATTACCATTGCCGAAATGTTAAAACAAGAGGGTTATAAAACCGCTTGTTTTGGAAAATGGCATATCGGTGATATCGAAGGACACTTACCTACCGATCAGGGATTTGACCAATTTTTCGGAATTCCATACAGCAACGACATGTTTATTTCGCCTTCGCAAAAATTTGCACCTAACGTTAAGCTTCTTAATGGATACACCATCGAAAAAGCCAAAGCCGATCAGCAGTTTATGGCACAAAACCTTAGAAATACAAAAAAAATCAAGGATAACGGATTGAAAGAACTTTGTCCGTTACTCGATGGAAAAGAAATTGTAGAATATCCTTGCGATCAATCGACGCTTACACAACGCTATTTTGAGCGAAGCATTGCATTTATAAAAGAGGCAAATAAAAGTCCGTTTTTTATCTACATCACTCCTGCAATGCCCCATATTCCGCTTCACGCATCTACTGCATTTAAAGGAACAAGCGAGCGCGGTCTTTATGGCGATGTGGTCGAAGAGATTGATATGAATGTTGGGAAATTGCTTGACTATTTAAAGAAAATCGGATTAGATAAAAATACCCTGGTAATTTTTACGTCAGACAATGGACCATGGCTCGAACATGGAGACGAGGCAGGCACGGCACTGCCATTTCGTGATGGAAAATTTAGTACTTACGAAGGAGGTGTGCGTATGCCTTGCATTATGAGATGGCCGGGGAAAATTCCGGCAAAAAGCGTAAGCAGCCAAATTGTAACATCAATGGATTTCCTTCCGACCATTGCACACTATTCGGGTGCAACTCTCCCAAATGTAGCGCTCGATGGCATTGATATTTCGAAACTTATCGAAAATCCTTCAACCTTAACTGGCCGCGATACCTATTATTACAGCAAAGGGAAAGATATTTGGGGTGTTCGCCAAGGCAATTGGAAATATTTGCCGCATGGTGGTGCGAAAAATGCTACTGCAAATAACTCTCCGGAACTCTATAATCTTGGCGACGACATTGCCGAAACCACCAATTTGGCAAATAAATATCCCGGAATTGTGGTTAAATTACAAGCGTTAATAGAATTGAACAGTAAATAAGATGAAACGAGCCATGAGCAAGCTATACTCACGCAGGGAGATGATTATTGGCGAGTTCCATGTGGCAATTAAAATAAACCATTTGACTAAAAATCTTTGTATTTATAAATATATTTACGAATACTAGTGGATTTTTTCAAAACAAAAATCAAATTATGAAACACACATGCTTTAGCAAATTCAAACACGATAGTAATATATTTTGTAAAATGGGTGTTCCATCATTCCTTAAAAAATAAATTATATTATGATCAATACTTCGTTTAACTTTTGTAATTAACAGACATATTGCATGTTATCATTTTGATCTATATAATTACAAGTTATTTATAATCAGTATTTTATATATCTAAAGTTCTAACTAATTATTGTTCGATGAAAAATCTTTTAGTATTAATAATAATGTTTATGGTTATCAGCAGTAAAGCTACTACTGTATACTACAATAATTCATTTACGCAAGTAGAATTTGCTATTACGGAATTGCAAAAATCACTTAAAGAAAAAGGGGAAAGCATTCTCATCCAAAATATAGATAAAGCCCCTAAAACCATTCAGTCAAATCACATATTGGTGTGTCTTCAATCCGAATTAAATCCGGAATTTGCGTTCAATACAAGTCTAATAGATGAAGGATTTTGCATTCAAATTACAAAAGAAAAAGGAATTGTAATTGTTGGCAAAGATGCCGCAGGGCTCATGTATGGAGTTTTGGAATTAGCCGAACAAATTAAAATTAAAGGATTAGAAGGCGTTTATGCCACTACTCAAAATCCGTATATGAAAGAGCGAGGCGTAAAATTTAATATTCCGCTCGATGTTCGGTCGCCAAGCTATACTGACGTTAGCGATGCCGGTCAACAAAATATTGCAAATATGTGGGATTTTAAGTTTTGGACCGATTATATAGACCATGTGGCAAAAGACCGCTACAATCTTATATCACTTTGGAATCTCAACCCATTTCCTTCGATGGTTAAAGTGCCGGAATATCCCGAAGTTGCACTGAATGACGTACAACGCTCAACCACAAAGTGGAACGAAGTGTATTCGATGGCGGCAGCCGATTACAATGCTCCGGAAATTCTTAACAATGTTGAAGTATTGAAAAAAATTACTATTGACGAGAAAATTGAGTTTTGGCGTAAGGTAATGAAATATGCAAAAGACCGAAATGTTAAATTTTATATCATAACTTGGAATATTTTGACATACGGAGCCGAAGGTAAACACGGTATTGCAAACGATTATAAGAACGAAACAACCATCGACTATTTTCGCAAAAGCGTAAAACAAATGGTACTTACATACCCCGACCTTGCAGGAATCGGAATTTCGCCAAGCGACAATTTCAGTAAAGAGGCTACCTCTGCCGACAAAGAGGAATGGGTTTACAGAACTTTTGGACTCGGTTTGCTCGATGCGGTTGCAAGTCAGCCCGACCGAAAAATAACTTTCATTCACAGGAACCATAATATTGAGGTTGATTCTATGGTAAGCAAATTCAATTTGGTAATTAAAAATCCGAATATTCATTTTGTTTTTAGTTACAAATATTCACAAGGACACTCGCTAAGTTCAACGATACAACCGTTTTGTAATGACTTTGTCAGCGACCTTAAAAAACATCCATATCTAAAAACACTCTGGACATTAAGAAACGACGATAATTATTATTTCCGTTGGGGTTCACCCGATTTTGTGCGCGAATTTATCAAAAATATTCCTTACGATTTGTCCGAAGGTTTTTATTATGGCTCAGACGGGTATATCTGGGGACGAGAATTTATGAGCAAAGACCCTAAAAATGCAGGAGAACTTGAAATTGAAAAACATTGGTTTCATTTTATGCTGTGGGGGCGGCTGGTTTATAATCCGGATTTGAGCAACGAAACTTTTTCAAATATGCTCGCAACTAAATTCAATACATCGCAATCCAAACAACTACTTGAAGCTTGGAATAGTGCTTCTATGATTTATCCGGTAACCACCGGATTTCATTGGGGAGCTATGGATTTGCAATGGTATATTGAAGCATGCAAAAGTCTGAAAGGTTTTGCACAAAACGAAACCGGATTTCACGACGTGAATCGTTTCATTAATTTACCGCCACACCCCGGCACTCGTAATCAATCGATTCCATCTTTTGTTAATATGCTTGCCGTTAATGGAAAAACAGACAGCATTACGCCGGTACAAGTTTCCAAATCTCTACATGAATATTCCGACAAGGCTTTGGCACTGATTAAACAAATTTCGCCAAACGAAAATATTGAGTTCGGTTATACAGTAAAAGATATTCAAGCGATGGCATATTTAGGAAAATATTATGCCTACAAAATTGCCGGAGCTGTTGAATTGCAGAAATATAGAATTCTGAATACTAAAAAGAAAGAAAATCAAATGGCGACAGTTGAACAACTAACACAAGCCGGAATATACTGGAAAATGTATATCGATTTGGCAAAGCAATCTTATAAAAATCCTTTGTGGACAAACCGCGTTGGTTATGTTGATTGGGATAAATTATACCGTTGGGTAATGGACGATTTAACAATTGCAAAAGGAGGTATTTGATGAAACGAGCCATGTCGGTTGCTTCGACACAAAGGTGCATAACTGATTGGCGAGTTCCATGTGACAAAAAAAATAAATTATAGACACATGAAAAAAATATTAATAGTCATAACAATTTTGTTTGCTTCATTAAATATGTATGCACAGCTAATTACATATAATTATCCCGAAGCAGCAAGAATATCAAGTTTTTATAAAATAAGTTTAAAACAAGGTGGTATAGAAAAAGAGCCTTCCGTTTTAGTCAGCGAATGCCCCGATGGTCCTTTTTCGGCACATAAAATTTGGATTACCGAGCAAGATAGAAGTATGTCGTTTTGCAATTTCAATTTTACAGGCGAAAAAGTACAGGTTACGGTTACAAAACTTTGGGGCACAGCCGCTAATGATGTACAAATTACTCCGGCACGCTACGGAATAGTTATCGATTATTATGACGGGTATACAGTTAAATTCACGCTCGAAAAGCCCGAATATGTTTCCGTACGTTTTGTTTGCGACGACAACACCGATGAGTTTAACAACATCAAGAACGGCATCATGATTTTTGCCGATTTGCCCGAAACCGATATACCAAACCTCACCGACAAAGGCGTATCGGTCTACGGGAAAGATTGCGATTTGATGAATGCCGGAATCATCTATTTTAAGCCCGGAGTGTATAATCTGTTCGATTTGTTACCAAACGGAATGATAAACCTTCACGACAACCAATCGATTTATGTTGCCGGCGGTGCTTATATTTACGGTGCTGTTAACGGTTCCGGAACTGTAAACGCTCGTATTTTTGGTAGAGGTGTTATCAGCGGGTTTAAACACGAATTTCATTACGATGGAATGAGTCAGCTTATTGAAATGGATCCGAGCAACCACCGCATTAACACAAAACGCGGACGAAATCATACTATCGAAGGAGTGACGCTTATGGAATCGGTGAACCATACTTTGGTAGTGCCTGACAATTCTTTGGTTAAAGACACAAAATTTATTTCATGGGCTTGTAACAACGATGGTTTGCGTTCGGGAGACGGAACTGTAATTGACCATGTTTTTATGAAACTTTGCGACGATTATTTCTATGGAACAACAGCTTCAACTATCAAACGTAGCATTTTTTGGCCTATGTTCAACGGTGGAACTATTCAACTGGGCTGGGGAAATGGCTTTTGTGATAATGGTGCGCGTTTTTTGAATAATGATATTATAAATCCTGAATGGGATTGGATTGGATCAAATACCGGTTTTATTGCTTCACAATGCGAACCGGATGCACAAATTTCAAATATTGTTATTGAAGATTTACACATCAATGGAAACATTAACGCGCTTGCTGCCCTCGACTTTGCACCTGAAGTAGGCAAAAAATATAATTTCACAGGTTTTATTAAAAACATTAGGTTTCGGAACATTGAGCTTCATGGACAACAAATATGGTATAGCTCCAAAGGTTGGGACGATTACGAACGTGTTGAAACACAATTAAGTAGAGACTATAACATTAATAAAGAAAATCCGGCACGTGGCGGAACAAGCATTATAAAAGGGGCAATAAGCCCTGAGGGAAAAATATCTTATGTAGAAAACATTACTTTCGAGAATCTTAAAATGAATGGCGAATGGGTAACTGATAAAAATGCACATAAATATTTTGCAGTTGATACCTTAACAACACGCAACATTAAATTTACCTATAATCCAAATCTTCATTTTAAAGAAAGGGCAGACTACACAAGTACTGAAGAATATGCAAAAAGTCGCATTGGTTTTATAAAAACCGATATAAAATCTACATCGGGTTTGAACAACGGATGGCTAACCAAGGGCAATAAAGTTTCGTGGAAAATAGATATACCGGAAGATGGAAAATACGAAATTCGTTATAGCATTATCCCTTTGTATGGAGATGTTTCATTAAATTTAAAAATTGGTAAAAATTACAACGAGCCAATTTCCATTTCCATTCCACGTAACAATGCATTTGGAAACATTAAAAGGGTTTACCCCAAAAGTATTCAGCTCAACAAAGGTGAACACGAATTTATTTTGGAAGTAACAAACGGAAACTGTTATCCCGATTTAATCGAGATTGTACCGGAAACAAGCGAAAAAGGAACTCCCGAATATTATGTCCACACTTATTGGCATGGTGTATTGAGAAAATCAGCATCAAATTGGAAATCGAATTCTCTTTCGTTCGCTGTAACCGATGATTCGCTTTATATGATGCAGCGTGGAAAGTTTAAAAACGATATGTTACTTCGTAATTTTAAAGAACAGTCAGAAGCAACAAATCAGGAAAATTATGTCGGAATTTATAATAACTTAGGCAAAGCTGTAATGGAAAAGAAATCAGCAAGCGATATTAAGACACTTAGTATCCAAAATCTTCCGCAAGGTGCTTATTTTAACGTCATATCCGACAAAAAAACATATTGGATAGCAAAACAATTTGTAAAATATTAAATTGTTTAGTTCTTAAATAACAATAGATATGAGATGTTAGATAAGTTACTACATGCTTTTTCATAATTATTTATAAAATTAGTATGCGTTTTGTAATATTCTTAAATTCAGATAATACGTTGAAATTTAAATATATATAACTATAAACTAACAACACAATGAATAAACTTTTTCTAATTTTAGGATTTACTTTTTTGCTTATTTTCGGAGCTAATGTTTTTGCTCAAAAGCAACAAGTAACTATTGTAACGAATACCATTCAACCTTCCCCAATTTTGTTTGGAATTGAGAAGGTAAAGCAAGCGCTTGATAATCAAAAGATAAAAGCGGTAGACGCCAAGCAGATTGCTTCCGGATTGAATATAATTGTTGGCATAGCCAATCAGAGCGAGACGGTAAAAAGTGAACTTGGCAAATTGAAGGCTGAGTTACCAAAAGACCCTGAAGCATTATTGATAAAACGTGCCGATAAAAATCTGATCATTACCGGATCCGATGCTACCGGTACCATGTATGCTCTATTGGAACTTGCATCTCAAATTGAAGCAATGCCCGCCGGAGACGACATCAATGCATCCATTAAAGAGATAAACGAAAAGCCCTTTTGCACAGAGCGTTCGCTATCTACCTACGTGAGGTCGGAACATGTACGTACGGGCTACTTTCATAACCCAAAATATTGGGATGCTTTGTTTGAGCAATTGGCTGCAAGTCGCATCAATTCGTACGATCTCATTTTTAAATTCCGCGCTCCAATTTACACCTTATTTTTTGAGGTCGATGGTCAACCCTCCAATACAACCGGAGGCATTGTGGTTACTGCCGAAGAGCAGCAACGAAACCTGGCTGCACTGAATAATATTGTAAAAAAAGCACATGACCATGGCATAAAAATAACGCTTGGCATTTGGGACCACGTGAGCAATCCCGACGATGCCAACCGCCTTGCAGGATATACCGAAAAAGCAATTGCCAAAATTATAAACCTTGTTCCATTCGATGCGTTTCAGTTTCGTATGCATTGGGAATCGGGATTGCCGCGCGAAATGGATGTGCTTAGCAAATTTTGGGGCAGTGTGTACGACGGCATCAACCTATCGGGGCGAAAACTGCGTATATATCCACGTGCTAAGGGTTTGCCCGATACCATTATCAATGTAGGTGTTGCCAAGGGAATGAATTTTGCTATCGAAACCAAATTTAGCGCCGAACAAATGGGTATGCCTTTTCACCCGGCACACATACAAAAACCCAATCAAACCGACCGCCGACACAGCTATGCTGACCTGCTTTCGTACCCCAAAAACTACGAAATGCTCTACAGGGTATGGAATGGAGGTTCGCAAAAACTTCTAGTTTGGGGCGATACCGATTGGGCACGTCGATTTGCATTAAGCACCAAACTGTATAATAATTCGGGTATTTTCGAATTTATGGAAGTCGAAGGAGCCAAACCTATGGGCAATGGCACGCAAAGAGCATTGACAGAAAATTTCAAATATGTCGATTTTGAGTTTCAGCGTTACTGGTGTCAAAACCAAATGATTGGACGATTGGGATATAATCCAGATACTAAAGACGAAGTTTTTCTTCGCGAATTCGATAAACGATTTGGCAAAGCAGCCGCACCTTATGTAATGGAAGCCTTGGCACAAAGCAGCCGCATTATTCCACGTATTATCAGCAGTGCCATGCCCGATTTTCAGGAACAACGTGGCGTGCCCGAATGGGGAAGCGGCAGCGGCATGAACGGAAAAGCAACACTCGAAGCTTATTCTAAAATACTTCCGCTCGATATTCAAACATTTGTAAGTTTCAGCGAAGCCGCCGATTTGCTTTTGAAAAATCAATTTTCGGCTCGTGTTCACCCTTTGCAAAATGCCGATTGGTATACCGCAACTGCCAACAATATAGACCGTAACATACAACTTGCCGAACAAAATATCGGTTCGAACCGAAACAAAGAATACATTGCCACGGTGAAAGATATGCAGATTATGGCAGGCATGGCACGCTTTCATGCTGAGCGAATTAAGGCTGCCATTGCTTACCAAATGTACCTGAAACTCGACAAAAGCGGCGCAGCACTCGATTCGGCAATATATTACGATGGACGGGCATTACAACTATATCGCAACGTGGTTGCCACTGTGGGCAACGTGTACCGAACCGACCTCAACTTTAGCGTTAGCGATGCCGGACATTGGACAGGCGAATTGGCACTGCTCGAAAAAGCTTTTGAACAACTCAAAAACAGTGAGGTTAAAAACAAAACATTAGCTCCTGCAATTGATTTTCGCAATGCTACCGACCGCGAAGCTCCTAAAGTGGTTCACACCCCAATAAACATTGTAGAACCTGGAAAAAAATTAACAATAACTGCAAACATTACCGACAAATCGGGGGTGAAAATGGCGCGTGTACTCTACCGAGGTGTAACTCAGTTTCAGGATTATAAAATTGCTGAAATGACCGCCAACGGAAACAACTTTACTGCAGAAATATCGGCCGAAAATATCGACTTTGTAACTGAATATAGCAAAGAAACTGGCGCACTTTGGGATTTTATGTATTTAATTGAAGTAATTGATAACAAAGGAAACGGTAGAATTTATCCCGACTTCGAAACTACCAACCCCTATATTTTTGTCGATGTGCCTCATAAAACATTTAAAGAAACAGGAGGAAAAAAAGCACAATCGCGCATAGCAGATGTTACCTATACAACAAACAACGACTTAGGCGTGTTTCGCATACTTAGCCCCACCAACGGCGATGTGTTCGATTCGGGTAAGGACATTGTGGTTAAAGTGCATACCCAAAAATCCGACCCCAACGAATTGGTTGAGATATACATTGCAGGTAAAAAAATGAACGCCGAACAGGTGCAAAAAAACGAATTTGTAATCAAAGGGCTTCCAAACGGTGTGCACCGCATCAATGCTCATATTTCTTCGAAAGGACTAGTAACATGGTCGAATACGGTTGAAATTGTAATAGGAACAAGTAGATAATTAGATATTATTGTATATGAAGCGATGCATTTTATTCACACTTATTCAGTTTACAATAATTTCGCCATTTTCGCAAATGTTTGTTGTTGACCAAGTCTCAACAGAGCTTTGGCAGAAACTCGAAAACAAATTATTAATCAAAGTTCATTTGCATTTGCAAGTTAAATTTATAAATTGATTTACACAATGACATCAAAAATCTTAAAACTAACAACAATCTCAAGCTTTACAGCACTAACAATAGGTTGTTTATCTTCAATCCCTTTATTTGGTCAACAAACCAACCGAAAAAATGTGTTGTTTATCATGGCCGACGATTTTAATAGCTGGAACGGACTGAACGACTATTATCCGCTGGTAAAAACGCCAAATGTTGACAAGCTAGCCCGAAAAGGAGTTTACTTTGCCGATGGACACTGTTCATCTCCAGTAAGTAATCCATCGCGAAATTCTCTTTGGTCAGGTGTTCGTCCGTCAACATCGGGTATTATGGGGAATAGCGATGGTTATATCCGTACAAAATCCGGCTTCGAAAACATTACTACCATGCATCAGTATTTTATGCAAAATGGTTACTATACCTTGGCTGGAGGCAAACTTTATCATTCAGGATCAATGGGCGGAGCAACTACCGATCCAAACAACTGGAATGAACTTTATCGC
>Ga0315295_10002852_pt1 | contig 14628 bp, 13 predicted proteins | sample YL17G14_0_MG_FD_204453 | JGI IMG/M metagenome (GOLD analysis project Ga0315295, IMG submission 204453) | Sediment microbial communities from Yellowstone Lake, YNP, Wyoming, USA - YL17G14_0 | ecosystem: Environmental > Aquatic > Freshwater > Lake > Sediment | place: USA: Wyoming | collected...
GTTCGTCTGCGTTGGCGGGCTGGAGCATACTGGAGCCCTCAAGGCCCTGGCGGATTTCATCAGCCGGGTCTCCGGCGGGAGCTTTGTCATCGTCATGAGCATCATCCTCTGGGTGTCCGCCTTCTCTTCGGCCATCGTCGACAATATCCCCTTGGCCGCTACGATGATCCCTGTGATCCGGGGCCTGGCCGGGGCGGGAATGCCGCTTCCGCCGCTCGCCTGGGCCCTGGCGCTGGGGACGGACATCGGGGGCAACGGGACTCCGATCGGCGCGTCCGCCAACGTGGTGGGCACGGCCATCGCCGAGAAAGAAGGATATCCGGTCTCGTGGGGGCGGTACTGCAAATATGCGCTGCCGGCCATGATTCTGGTCGTCGGCATATGCTGGATCCTTCTGGTGATCAAGTTCACCTGATGGGGGGAAGCATGTTGGAAAAGATCCTGATCCCGCTCGATGGGTCGAAGCTGAGTGAGGCGGCGCTCGGCCACGGCGAGGAATTGGCGTGGGCCTTCAGTTCCGAGCTGCATCTTCTCGGTATCTGTGACCGGGCCGACGATAAGCACCGCCGGATGATGCAGGCTTACCTGGATAAAAAGGCTGACGAGGTGGGGCGTAATGTCTCCGAGACGCCCTTGAGTACCAAGGCCGTCGTCCTTGACGGCGAACCGGCGAGCCGGATCATAGATTATGCTAGGCAAACGAAGATAGACCTGCTCATCACCGTCTCCCACGGACACACCGGCATCATGCCTTGGACGATGGGCGCCACGGCCACCAAGATCGTCCATGGATCGTCCATCCCCGTTCTTCTGATGCGGGCGGCGGCGCTTAAGAAAAGGGGCCCTCAAAAAAGCATCTTCTCCAACATGCTCCTGCCGCTGGACGGTTCGGCGGCCGGAGAGACCGCGCTGCCTTTGGTCCTGGAGATCGCCGCCAGGCTGAAAGCGGAGGTGACATTGCTCTCCGTCGTAGAGTCCGGCCAGCGCGTCCATACGATCGGAGGCCTGGACTTCATCCGCTTCCCCGAGCAGCAGGTCGACAAGATGAAGCGGGACCTATCCGTCTACCTCGACGGTGCAGTCCGGAGATTCCGCGATCGGGGAATCGAGACACGGGGGGAATTGAGGTCAGGCTATGCCGCCGCGGAGATCCTCAAGTACGCCCAAGCGGCAGGCGTGCGTCTGGTCGCTATGTCGTCCCACGGAAAATCCGGCCTGCGGGAATGGGTTTTCGGAAGCGTTTCCAACAAAGTGCTGCACGCCGGCAAAACCCATCTTCTACTGGTCAAACCATCACCGAACGAGCAGTCGTCCGCCGCCCGCTGAGGTCTCGTCCAGCCGCGCCGGCTCGCCGCCGGCCGATTTCATGGCACGAAAATTGCTGATTGCATTTTGACTACCGACCGCCACAATTTGTTGAGTCACTTTTCGATGACACGCAAATAAAAGTATGAAAAAGTATTGACATTTGAAAAAATTGAACTATATTTAATTATGATACTAGAAAAAATATTGAGTCAAAGAAAAAAAGAGAACGGTCAGCTGATATAAGATGGATGCGGAGTCGGGAACTAATCCTAAACTAAATCAAAGCCGGTTGATGGTACCATGAGAATCGCTTTCCTTTACAGCTCCAAGGACGGAATGGCGTCGTCCCTTCAGTCGCGGCGCTACGAAGAGAACCACGAGGAAGACGACCCTCCACCTGATTTTCTCGCCGAGTGCGACTCAGACGAGACGATCGAGGCGATCGGCAGGGCGCTCGGCGAGAGACACGAAATCGTCCCGATCGAAGCCAACGATGAAGCCTATCTTCATCTCAAAGAAATCCGGCCCGACCTTGTCTTCAACATCGCCGAGGGACTGGTCGGCCCGAACCGCGAATCCCACATCCCCGCGATCTGCGAGATCCTGGGAATCCCTTACACCGGCTCCGATCCATTGACCTTGGGCATCTGTCTCGACAAGTCAAGGACCAAGGAGATCCTCGCCTACCACAAGATCCCCACGCCGCCGTTTTGGGTGGTAGAGAACGGCTTTGGGATCAGTCTCGGGGTCAAACTCCCGGCCATCGTCAAGCCGCTCCACGAGGGCTCGAGCAAGGGGATCAAGGACAATGCGGTCGTGCGGAGCCGCCCGGAGCTCAAGGCCCGCGTGCGCGAGATCCGATCCATCTACAGAGAGCCGGTCATCATCGAGCAGTTCCTGACGGGGCGGGAGTTTACTGTCGGCGTGCTGGGAAACATGCCCAACCTCGAGATCCTGCCCATCGTCGAGATCGACCATTCCCAACTTCCGCCGGGCGCGAATCCGGTGTATTCCTATGAGGCCAAATGGGTCTGGGACCAGCCGGACAGGCCGCTGGAGATCTTCCGCTGCCCGGCCGAGCTCAGCCCCGACCTCAAGAACCGGATCGAGGACATCGTCCGGAGAACCGTCGAGGTCCTGCGGATCCGGGACTGGTCCCGGATCGACATCCGCCTGAATGAACGGGGCGAACCGAACATCCTGGAGGTCAACCCCTTGCCCGGGGTCCTGCCCAATCCGGAGGATAACTCCTGCCTTCCCAAGGCCGCCCGCACGGCGGGCTATTCTTATTCGGCGCTGCTTCATCGGGTCGTCGATGTAGCGGCGACCAGGTATGGATTGAGAAATGGAAAGAGAAAACACCACAGTGGGGATCGTCTTCAACTCCTACGATCCCGTCATCAACCGGCCGAACGAGCGCCTCTCTGAAGCTTCCGTAGCGGACGTCGCCGAGTCCGTCTTCCACGCCCTCACCGATATCGGTTACACGGCCGCCGTCATCCCGCTCCATGAAAGCCTGCTGAGCTTCATCCGTCGCATCCGGGAGCTCAAGGTCGACGTCCTGGTGAATTTCTGTGAAGGATTCCTCGGCCGTCCCCAGCTCGAAGCCAATGTGGCCGCCATGTTCGAGGCCATCGGTATCCCCTTTACGGGCAACTCGTCCAAGGCTCTCTCCATCTGCCAGGACAAGTTCAAGTCCAAGGCCATCCTCAATGCCTTCGGCCTGCCTACGGCCAAGGGGCGCCTGGTGACTTCGGCCGACCAAAAGATCGACAACATCCCCTTCCCGGCCATCGTCAAACCCAACCAGGAGGACGCCAGCCTCGGCATCTACCAGGACTCGGTCGTCCATGACCCGCAGGCGCTCCAAGAGAAAGTCAATAAGATCATCGACGCCTACAAGCAGCCCGCGCTCGTCGAGGAATTCATCCAGGGCCGGGAATTTAACGTCGCCGTCATGGTGAGCGACAAGCTCCGGGCGCTGCCCGTCTCCGAGATCGATTTTTCCTCGATGCCGGAATCGGCTCCCCATATCTGCAGTTACGAGGCCAAGTGGTTTGAAGACCACGTCCTCTACGCGACGACGCCGGCCATGTGCCCGGCCCCGATCGACGATACGCTGCGCGACAAGCTCCATCAATACGCGCTGGCCGCCTTCCAGGCGATGGGCTGCCGCGATTACGCCCGGGTCGATTTTCGGATGGGAGCGGACGGACGGATCGCCATCCTTGAGGTCAATCCCAACCCCGACACCAGCCTGGATGCCGGCTTCGTCCGGGCGCTCAAAGCGGCCGGAATCGATTACGCCGAGTTCTGGAGCCGGATGATCGAGAACGCCCTTCGCCGCAAGGAAGAGCCCTGGTTCAGTTCCGACGATGTGCGGATCGAATATCCCTTCTTCTGGCACCAGGTGTTGGAAAGCGCGATGAGCAAAAAAGGGAGGAGATGGTCCGGCCAATAACGCGGGAGGACCGCCGGACCGTCCTCGACATCATCCAGGCCACCGGGATGTTCACTCCCGAGGAAGTTGCCGTCGCCCGCGAACTCATCGATATCACCCTCGACCAGCCGGAGCAGAAGGACTATATCATCGTGGTTGTCGAGGAGGAGGCAGGCCGGGTCGTCGGCTACCTGACGTACGGGCCGACGCCGCTCACGGAGGGGACGTACGACCTCTACTGGATGGCCGTGGCGAGCGGGGCGCAAGGCCGCGGTTACGGCCGGGAGTTGGTGGACTGGCTCGAGAAGGAGGTCCGGAAGGCGGGCGGCCGGATGATTCTCATCGAGACCTCCTCCCAGCCCAAGTATGATAAGACGCGCCGGTTCTACGCCGGCCTGGATTATACCGAGATCGCGCGCATCCCCGATTTCTACCGGAAGGGGGACGACCGCATCACCTATGTCAAAGCTCTTTCCTAAAGGAGTTAAAGGAGTCCACGCGAAAATGGAGGACGACTCTTGGCAACGGATCCTCAACCGGAGCCTCAGGTCTCCGGAAGAGATAGGACATTTCTTCGGCCTCGATCCCGAAAAGGTCAGGAGGATTGCCCGGCATTTCCGGGTTCAGATAACACCCTACTACGCCGGGCTGATCAAGTCTAAGGGCGACGCTCTCTACCGCCAGGTGGTGCCCGACCCGGCCGAACTCGAAGAGGACGACGGGGCGGCCGACCCGCTGGGCGAAGACCAGGACTCTCCGGTGCCGAGTGTGGTCCACCGCTATCCCGACCGCGTTCTGTTCCTGGTCTCTCACCTGTGCGCATCGTACTGCCGGTTCTGCACGCGGAAACGCAAGGTCGGCGATCCGGAAAAGATCCATCCGCGCTATATCGAGGACGGAGTCGACTACATCCGTGCCCACCCCGAAGTCAGAGATGTCGTCATTTCGGGCGGCGACCCTCTCCTGCTCAGCGACCGCCGGATTGAATACATCCTCAAGCTCCTCCGCGGGATTTCCCATGTCGAGATCCTGCGCCTGGGTACCCGCGTTCCCTGTTACCTGCCGCAGCGCGTCACCCCCGGGCTCGCGGCCAGGCTGAGGAAATACCATCCGCTCTATGTCAACGTCCATTTCAACCATCCCGACGAGATCACGGAGGAGTCGTCCCGGGCCCTGGGCCTTCTGGCCGACGCCGGGATTCCCCTGGGGAATCAGGCTGTGCTCCTAAAAGGGGTCAATGACGACCCGGAGATCATGAAGAGGCTGATGCAGAAGCTCCTGACGGTGCGGGTCCGGCCCTATTACATCTACCAGGCGGACTGCGTCAAGGGAACGGCCCATTTCCGGACGACGGTCGAGAAAGGCGTAGAGATCATGCGGGCCCTCCGGGGCTGGACCTCGGGAATGGCGGTTCCGTACTATGTCATCGACGCGCCCGGCGGCGGCGGCAAGATCCCCATTCTGCCCAACTACCTGCATTCCGTAAGCGACGAGCAGGTTGTGTTGAGGAATTACGCCGGCGATCTCTTTGTCTATCCCCAGGTCCGGCCGGAGAGGAAGAGGCGGCCGCGGCCGATCCCTTGCGCCGTTGCCGAACTTCGCTAATTTACGGTCTGCAGGTATCGATTCAGACCGACTTTCTGGACGATCTCCAGCGCCTCATCGCCGGTCAGTCCTCTGTTCTGGCGCAGCGATTCGAGGATCCGGATGATCGACAGGGCGACCTCGGCTGTCTGGCCGGCCGCGTCTTGTTTGTCTTTCAGGAAGGAGATGGCGTCGAAGAGGACGACGTTGGCCTCGCCGTAGGTGATGGGTTCACGCCGGCCGTTGAGCCGCAGCCAATCCGGACGGGACAGGACATCGTTGACGTGGGATTGGACGAGGTAGGTGGCCCGGCCGATGAGCTTCAGGTTGCTGGGGCTGACGTTGGTCATGGTGTTGCCGATGACCCGGCCCAGGCACGTCATCACGGCCGTGGAGTGGGCGTTGAGGAGCATCTTCAGCCCGACCTGGCGCCGCAGGCCGAGGGGGTCATCGGCCGCGGAGATGTTGAGAGATATAGGGGGAGACGAAGCGCCGGGAAGATCCCCGGACTTCTCCAGGTCCGGCTTTTCTCCGACGGCGATGAGGCCGAGGCGGGAGCCGTTCCTGAGGCAAAGGTCGGCGAACTTCCGGAAGGGCGAATCGGCCTTATTGAGGCTGAGGGCTTCGGGGCCGACCATGATCATGACGCCCAGGTCATCTTTCTGCGGGCCTCTCTTCTTGACATTCTCCTCCGAGAACGAGAAATCGTACAAGAACTGCTGGTCGTCGCCCGCCTTCTTCAGGCTTTCCAGGGCAGCCGTCCGCAAGTATGGGTCTTCGATCTCTTCCTCGAAGGGCTTGAGGTAAAACCCGGGGTCGAAGCCGCGGAAGGGCCGGCCGAGGAAGGAAAGCCAGGCCACTTTCAGGCCGGCGGCCGGAGTCCAGACCTGGATCCAGCATTTCCGCTTGGGCTCGGCCGTCGTATCGAGAGGGAAGAGACGAAAGGTGGGGCTGCGCTCGGTGCTGTCGATGAATACGGTTATCATGGCCCGGCCGGCCAGGTAGGTGGAGAACCGGCCCGCCCTGTAGGTGTCGGCTTCGAGGGTGGTCAGCGCGGCGATGGCCGGGATGTGACGCTTCACCTCGTCGAGGAGGGAGCGAAAATCATGGAGCCTTGGCCCGATCGTGATGTCGCCGCTGAATCCCACCCGCTCCATTTCCTTGGGGGAGAGGAAGCGGCGGAGGACCCTCGCCAGCGCTTCCTCGAGCGCGCAGCCGATGACATAGGTTTCAATCGTCGTCGCCTGCATGCGGGTCGAGCCGGTGATGGCCTGGGGCCCGGTGGTCAGGTTAATCCTGGTGATGCCGGGCTCCTCGATCACCCGGCGGCTCCGGGTGAAGGGCAGCAGCCGATCATCAGGATTGTTGTAGATGAAAAAGAGCCTCTTCCTCGTCTCGGCCGGGTCGTAAACGCCGTTCTCTTTCCACTCCTCGAGGGCCGCTAGAATAGTCCCGATGACCGAGGATGTTTCGCCCCCCTCGGTCACACAGATAACGACATCGCGGCGATGGATCCCCCTGTCCGCGAACTGGAGGCGGCCGACGAGCGGCAGGTCTTCAAACCCTTCCAGCGAGCTGATCAAGGCGCGGTCGGCCCCGGTCATCTCCCCGCTGAGGTCGTCTTCGAGCGACGGGGAAAGCCCGGGCTCGAGCTTCGGCCAGATCCGCGGGTCGGCCTTGACCGTCCTCCAGAAGGGCCGCCAGAACGAGCTTTCCATCTGTTTGGCCAGCCGGCCCGTCGCTCCGCAGCCGTAGATATAGATCCGCCTCTTCTCGAGGACCGCCTGTTCGAGCGCCGCGACCAGCGGTTCCAGGGCCGGCCCGTCCGAGGCCAGGGTTTCCAGCCGGGCGGCGACGTCTTCGTCCACCGAGACGAGCATCTTCAGTCCGTCGGCGACATCTTTCTGCAGGCGCTCGCTGAGATTCCAGGTCTTGGGGTGGCGCTGCTCGGTGAGCAGGGTGTGGAGCTGGAACTGGGTCTTGTTTTGGACGTAGTCGATGGATTCCGGGGAGGCCTCGAGAGCCAGGAGCTTGAGGAGCCCCGGCCGGGCCGTCCGGGGAGGGAGCTCCTGCGGCCGGGCGGAGAGAAAGGTCCCTATTCCGATAAGAAATATAAGAATAATAGGAAAAAGGGGGAGGGAAAGCGGCCCTTTTTTATCCGTATTGATGGGTGTCATCGAGGATGTCGCCCTTGGTCCAGTCCTGGGTCCAGCGGGTGACCCGGAAGATCTTTTTTCCGCCTCCCACGGTCGAGCAAACGACCCGGTCCAGGCCGGCGTTGATGATCATCTTTTTGCAGATGAAACAGGGGAAGGCGTTGATCGGCTTGTCCTCGCCGTAAACGGTGCCGTAGATGTACATGTTGCCGCCGAGAAGGCTGACCCCGGCCCGGGCGGCGTTGATGATGGCGTTCTGCTCGGCGTGGACGCTGCGGCAGAGCTCGTAGCGCTCGCCGTGGGGGATGCCGAGACGGTCGCGGAGGCAGAAACCGTGCTCATGGCTGCTCTTGGTCTTTCGCGGCGCGCCCACATAACCGGTCGAAATGATCTGATCGTCCCGGACGATGAGGGCGCCGATCGTCCGGCGGAAACAGGTGGAGCGATGGGCCACTTCCTTGGCGATCCCGAGATAATAGTCGTCTTTGGAGATGCGCTTGGCTGTCATAGGCGCTCCTCGATCCGGCGGTGCAGGGCCGCGAGCGAGCCGCTGTTGACGATCGTCACGTCGGCCATCTCCAGGCAGCGGCCGAGCTGCTGACCGCTCGTCCCGCCCGCCATCTCCTCCTTTTCCTTGGCCGCGAATTCGGCCAGGGAAGAGGCCGACTCGAGACGGCCTCTTTTCACGGCTCTCTGGTATCTCAATTCGACGGGCGCATCCACGGCGACCAGGACGAAACCTTTGCGCCGTCGCAGGAAGTCGATCTCGCGGATGTTGCGGATGCTGTCGATGACCGTCGGGCCTTTGACCTTCTTCATCGCCCGGCGGGCCAGGACATCGGCCCCGTACCTGCGGCGGAGCGCGTTCCCCGTCGCGATCAGGCCGTCCCGGGTGATCTCCATTCCCTTCCGGCGCAGTTCGTCCCGGATCTCGTCGGATAGTGAAACGTAGGCGTAACCCTTCTTCATCAGGCAGGCCGCCACCTCTCCCTTGCCGGCGCTGTTTGTCCCGGTCAGGCCGATGAGACGATGACGGAATTCCCCCCGTCCGGCCGGCTTCGCGCGGTCTCTCGGCATGCCGCTCACCCGGCGGTCTCTTCTTCTGCTTTCTTCTCTCGCCGCGTCTGGCGCTCCTTGCCGAAGAAGAAGGCGATCAGGATGCCGAGTCCGTAGAGGGCCAACATCGGGATGGCGAGGATGCTTTGGGTGATCATGTCCGGTGACGGAGTTATCACGGCGGCGATGACGAAGATGGCCAGGACGGCGTACTTGAAGTTTCGGATCATCCACCGGGAAGTAATGAGGCCGATCTTGGAGAGGAAGAAGACGAGAGTGGGCAGCTCGAATACCAGGGCGACGCCGAGGAGGATTTTGATCGTAAGGCTGAAGTAGGCATCGACAGTGAGAACAGGATTGAAATCTTTGCCCATGTTCAGGAAGAACCGGCAGGTCCAGGGGAACATCACGAAATAGCCGAAGGCCGCGCCGGACAGGAAGAAGATGGTGGTAAGAGTAACGAAGGGAACGACGTATTTCTTTTCTTTCTGGTACAGTCCCGGGGCGACGAAATACCAGAGCTGGAGGAAAATGAAGGGCGAGGTGACGAAAAGAGCGGCCAGGAAAGCGACCTTCATGTAGAGCATGAAAGGGGCGGTCAGACTGGTGTAGGCCATCTTCGTCCCCTCGGGCAAAAATTGGGTTACCGGCTTGGCCAGGATTTCATAGACGTCCTTGCTGAATATCCAGGCGGGAATGACGGTGACGAAGATGGCGACGAAAGAGTACCACAGCCTCTTCCGCAGGTCTTCGAGATGTTCGAGGAAGGTCATCTCGTCAGGAGATTTCTTGGCCTTCCCCATCCTTTTTTTCCTCCTTTTCCTCGGTGACCTCTTTGGTGATGTCCTGGGAAAGGTCTTTTTTCGGCCCGTCCTCGATTTCTTTTTTTCCTTCTTTTTCCGCAGGGACATCTTTGTAGATGTCCTGGGAGAGATCTTTTTTCAGCTCGTCCTTGATTTCCTTGAATTCGCTCGCCTGGATCTCCTGTTCGATCTTGCCCTTGATCTCATCCGAGGCCCGGCGGAACTCCCGGACGGCTTTGCCGATGGACCGGCTCATCTCGGGAAGTTTTTTGGGGCCAAAGATGAGCAGGGCGATGGCCAGGATGATGAGGAGCTCCGGAAAACCGATATTGCCGAACATATGATCCTGCTTTGAGCGCCCTCAAATATAGCCCCGGGGAGGCCTTAAGTCAAGGAGGGAGCGGCTTTACATTGGGGAGGGGGTTTGCTAAGATAAAGCCTCTCGAAGCTCATGAAAAAAAAAGTATTGGCCGGCTTTCTTTTTATTCTTGCGCTGGTCAGCCTGGCGGCCCGGGATGAGGATATCTGGGACCGTTCCATCGAGAAGTTTTCGGCCATCCTCTCCTTGATCGAGCAGAACTATTATCAGAACGTCGAATCCGAGAAGCTCGTCTATGCCTCTATCCGGGGAATGCTGGAGACGCTCGACCCGCACTCCTATTTCCTCGACCCCGACAACCTCTCCCGGATGCGCGAGGAGTATACGGGAAAATACTACGGCCTGGGCATCCAGATACAGAAGCACGAGGACAGCCTGGTCGTCATCGCCCCGATCGAAGGGACGCCGGCCAGCCGTCTGGGCATCCAGCCGGGCGACATCATCTCGACGATCGACGGAGAGAGCACCAAGCCTCTGTCGAGCTTCGACGCCATGCAGAAACTCCGCGGTCCCAAGGGCACCAAGGTCACGATCACCCTCATCCGGGAAGGGCTCGACGAACCTATCGAATTGACCATCGAGCGGGAGGAGATCCCCCTGCACAGTGTCGCCTACTCCTTCATGATCACGGCCACGACCGGCTACATCTTCGTCCGCAACTTTGCCGAGACGACGACCGAAGAGTTCGAGCAAAAAATGACCGAACTGGCCGGCCAGGGAATGAAAGAGCTCATCCTCGACTTGCGGGGAAACACGGGCGGCCCCTTTTTCCAGTCGATCGCCTTGTCCGATGAGTTCCTGCCCAAGGGCGATGTCATCGTCTCGATCAAGGGCCGCAACCGGGTGTACAACCGGGAATTCCGGGCCCAGAGAGACGGCCAGTTCGAGGACATCCCTCTCGTGATCCTGATCAATAGAGGAAGCGCCAGCGCCTCGGAAATCGTCAGCGGAGCGGTTATGGACAACGACCGGGGCTACCTCGTCGGCGAGGATTCCTGGGGAAAGGGGCTGGTTCAGACAGTTTTCCCCCTGGGGGAAAACCTGGCCGTCGCCCTCACCACCGCCAAGTATTTCACTCCCAGCGGCCGGTCTATCCAAAGGGACTATGCGCATATCGAGGATTACATGCTCTACAAGCAGGCGCCCGAGGACAAGCGCGAGGTCCGCTATACGGCCCAAGGCCGGAAAGTCCTCGGCCAGGGAGGAATCACGCCGGACTACGAAGTCCCCCAGAGTCTTAAGTTCTTCACCCTCGAAATGATGAACAGGGGGGCGATCTTCGGCTACGCCCGGAAATTTGCGGCCCGGGAGACCGCCCTTTCCAAGGACTATGCTTTGCCCAGTGATCAGGCGAATTCCGGCGTCTCCGGCAAGATCCCGGTGGGGCGGGATTTTACCGTCGGGACTCCGATCCTCGAGGATTTCAAAGGATATCTCCGGGCCGCCAAGATCGCCTTCGACGAGGGGAAATTCAAGGAGGCCGAGCCGGAGATCACGAGGGAGCTGGAGCGGGAGATCGTCTCCTCCCTCTGGGGCATCGAGGAGGGCGTACGAGCCTACCGCAAAAGGGATGCCGTCGTGCTCAAGGCCCTGGAAATCATGCCCGAGGCTTCGAAATTCGTCGCCGGCAACAACTCGTTTTGATAAGAGCGGCTTCTTCCCGGCTTTTCCCATGAGCCTGGAGCGGAGGGTAAAGGGATGAAAATCGCCGTCGCGTTCGACTATTGAAGGAGGCCGGCACGAGAGGCGGCTGGCCAAGATCGTCGAGGTCGAGACGAGGAACTTCAAGTCCTGAAAGGAGACGGAGAAATGACTTCCCTGTATGACAAAGCCCTGTCCCTGGCCGGGCGGGTCGAATTGAACAACCGCTGGCGGCAGGCGGAGTCGTTCAACCTGATACCTTCGGAGACGACTCCCTCTCTTCTCGTCAAGCTCTGCGAGATCTCCGACCCGGCGGGCCGCTACGCCGAACACCGGACCATGAAGGGGGAAGAGGTCTATTTCTACCAGGGCACCGACTTCATCCGGGACGTGGAACTCGAGGCTCAAAAAGAACTGGGAGAGTACTTCGGCTGTTCCGACGTCGAACTCCGGCCGATCAGCGGCCAGATGGCCAACGAAATCGTGTTCAAAGGCATGGTTCGTTTTCTCAACCGGACCCGGCCGGAGGGGCAGCCGTCACGGAAGATGCGCCTGGTGATGAACAACGACCTGACCAAGGGAGGCCACCTCAGCTCCCAGCCCATGGGCGCGCTGTTCAACTTTGTAGCTGAAGATCCCAAAACCGGAAAAGAGAACGTCCTGAATTTCCCGGTCTCCCCAGATAACCCTTACAAGCCTGACCTCGCGAAGCTGGGCGAACTGCTCGCCGAGCACCGGCCCGAGCTCATCATCTTCGGCAAGAGCATGTTCCTCTATCCCGAGCCCGTGGAGTTCGTCGCCCGGGTCGTCAAGGGCTGGCCGGCGCGGCCGGTGATCATGTATGACATGGCCCATGTCCTGGGGCTCTATGGGGCCTTCCAGGAGCCGCTCCGGGAGGGAGCGGACATCGTCACCGGCAGCACCCACAAGACTTTCTTCGGCCCGCAGCGTGGGGTCATAGCCGGGAGTTTTCCCAAGGAGAGCCCGCTCCGCAACTTCTGGGCCGATGTCAAGAGCCGGGCCTTCCCCGGGTCGACGAGCAATCACCATCTGGGAACGCTCGTCGGCCTTCTGCTGGCAGCCTATGAAATGAACACCTTCAAGGCGGACTACCAGAAACAGGTTCGGGCCAACGCCAAGGCCTTTGCCAAGGCGCTCAAAAGCCATGGCCTTTCCGTCGAGGGCGAGGAGAAGGACGGCTTCACCGAGACCCACCAGGTCCTCGTCCGGGTACGAAGCCACGGACCGGGCCAGGAGATCGCCCGGCGCCTGGAGAGAAACAGCATCGTCACCAATTATCAGGCGCTGCCTGACGATGAGACATTCCTCGACTCGAGCGGCATCAGGCTGGGAGTCCAGGAGATGACCCGGTTCGGGATGGTGGAGAAGGATTTCGATGCCCTGGCCGGCTACATGGCCGATGTGGTCATCCGCGACAAGCCGGTCCGGGACGAGGTCCGGAGATTGCGGCAGAGCTATCTCGAGATGAAATTCTGCCTCCCGGCCAAAGAGGCGGTCCCTCTGGCGGCCCGGATCTTGAGGAGCGTTTTCCCGCGGCCGGGATTCATCGAAAGCCTGGCCGCTGAACTGACCAAAGGAATCTGACGATGAAGATCCTGGTAATCGGATCGGGCGGGCGGGAACATGCGCTGGCCTGGAAGCTCTCTCAGAGCCCCTTGCTCGAAAAGCTCTACTGTGCCCCCGGAAACCCGGGGACGATGAGCATCGCCGAGAACGTCCCCATACCGGACACGGATGTCCAAAGGCTCGCCGACTTCGCCGTCGAACAAAAGATCAGCCTCACCGTGGTCGGGCCCGAAGTCCCCTTGACCTTGGGCATCGTCGATGAATATGAGCAGCGCGGGCTGCGCATCTTCGGGCCCAGCCGGAAGGCCGCCGAACTCGAGGGCAGCAAGGTTTTCGCCAAGCAGTTTATGGCCAGACACCGCATCCCCTCGGCTCGCTTCAAAGTGGCCGAGACGCCGTCCCAAGCCCTGCGCATCCTGAAGTCCGGCGAGTTCTTCTTCCCTCTTGTGGTCAAGGCGGACGGGCTGGCGGCCGGGAAGGGCGCCATCGTCTGTCCCAGCCTGCGCAAGGCCGAGGACGCGATTGAAATGATCATGGTCGAGAGGCAGTTCGGAGAGGCCGGGAAAAAGGTCCTGATCGAAGAATTCCTCAAGGGCAAGGAGGTCTCTTTCATCGTCATCTCGGACGGCGCCAAGGTGCAGCCGCTGGTGACGACCATGGACCACAAGGCCGCTTATGACGGGGACGCCGGGCCGAACACCGGCGGCATGGGCGCGATCTCGCCCTCGCCGTTCATCACGCCCGAGCTGTTTTCCGAGGTCATCAACACCATCGTTTTCCCGACCATCAACAGGATGCGCGAAGAAGGCCGCAAGCTCAAGGGCGTTTTGTATGTCGGGCTGATGCTTACCGAAGAGGGGCCCAAGGTGTTGGAGTACAACTGCCGGTTCGGCGATCCGGAGACCCAGGTCCAGATGGTCCGGATGGAGTCGGACCTGGCCGAGGTGCTGCTCGAGGCCGTCTCCGAGAACGTCCTGAAGTCGGAGATCCGCTGGAACGCCAAGGCCTCGGGCTGTGTCGTCCTGGCCTCGGGCGGCTATCCGCTTTCCTATGAGAAGGGAAAGCCGATCAGCGGGCTCATGGAGATATCGGCCGGGCCCGGTATCCAGGTCTTCCATGCCGGGACGAAATACGAGGGCGGTGAGTATCTCACCAACGGCGGGCGCGTCCTCAATGTCTGCGCCTCCGAAAAAACCCTGGCCGAGACCATGGAGAAAATCTACAGCGCCATTTCCGCCATCTCCTTCGAAGGGATGCATTACCGGCGGGATATCGGGGCTGTTCGTTAGGGAGGAGGATATGGACGTTGTCATTTTCATCGGCAGCGAATCGGACTATGAAGTGGTCAAGGATGCCCTCGCCATCCTGCAGGAGTTCGGCGTCTCCTATCGTCTCGAGGTGACCTCGGCCCACCGCTCGCCCGAGCGGACGAGTGCGCTCATCGCCGACAGCGAAAAAAAGGGCGCGAAAATCTTTATCGCCGTCGCCGGCCGGGCCGCCCATCTGGCGGGCTTTGTGGCCGGACAGACGTCCGCCCCGGTCATCGGCGTTCCCGTTGAGAGCGGCGGTCTCGGCGGACTGGACGCGCTTCTTTCCACCGTCCAGATGCCGAAGGGTGTTCCCGTGGCCGCTATGGGGTTGGGCAAGGCCGGAGCGTCCAACGCGGCCATCCTG
>Ga0315295_10002853_pt1 | contig 14626 bp, 15 predicted proteins | sample YL17G14_0_MG_FD_204453 | JGI IMG/M metagenome (GOLD analysis project Ga0315295, IMG submission 204453) | Sediment microbial communities from Yellowstone Lake, YNP, Wyoming, USA - YL17G14_0 | ecosystem: Environmental > Aquatic > Freshwater > Lake > Sediment | place: USA: Wyoming | collected...
TTTCATCGATACGCTCATGAGAGGTCTGATGGATAGTAAAGAAATAGGAAAAAATACATGAAATCTAATGATTATTCATATGGTCATATCACAAAGATAATCATCGACTACCCTCTTCACGCCTCGGGCGATTCCTTCAACCTCCATGCCTCCCGGCACCTTTGCACAATCTCCCACAAGGTATAATCCTTCGATGGGTGTCCTCTGGTCGAAATCAAACCCAGAGGCTGCTCTGTTTACAGGATGATCGCCTTTAAATGGCTGGACGGTGAGAATTTCATACTTCCTGTTTCCAAATAATTTTTCAATGTCTGCAAGACCGAGCTCGGTCTCCCTTTTCACATTGTCTGAGAGCATCGGTTGATGTGTCATGACGAGGTGCCAACCCCTAGGCGCAAGCATCGGATCTGCGTTGGTCACCTGATTTGCTCCGCATATGCGCTCGCATGCGGGGGTGAAGAGCACCCCGCTATGGCTGATTAACGAATCCCTAGTGGCGACAGAAATCTTTATACCACATGAGGGGGATTGCGTGTCTATCATCTTCTTATATTCAGGTGGAAATTCGCATAGCTTCGACGTCGCCTTTACCCCTATATCTGAGACAACGATTGTATCCTCGTGGTATATTCCGTCTTCGTCCACCACCCCTCTGGCACGGTCTTCCTCGACAATGATTTTTTTTACCTTCTTATGTATAATTCTATTATTTTTCCTCTTGCACTCCTTCCCCATTGCATCGATTAGAGCAGAACATCCTCCCCGTGGTACCCCCGGTCCTCCGTACGCCACGATCGCCTTCAAAATGAGAAAGAATTCTTGTGCAGGAACATCTCTGGGGCGCATGGAAAGCGACCAGCCACAAAATGAGGAAAGAAGGGAGAGGACTCTTGAATCATTGATTCTATTTCTTATATAATCCTCTATGGAGCACTCTGGCGCACGTTGTGTTCTCATATCCAAAAGCATCTTTGAGAGGGATATGCCACCCAGAATCCCTACATGGGAGAACAAATCAGACAGCCTGTATTCTCTATCGAGCATGAAGGTACCCGCAGGCTCTGATTTGATGATTGTGAACTCAACGCCCGCACTCCTAAGTAGTTGCGGGAGGATGCCCTCCGCATGGGGAATCATGTGGAGCGCTCCCGTGGTGAGCATGAATCCCCTCACATTTATGTTGCGGAACCTGCCGCCAAGCACAGGCGACATCTCAAAAAGCGTCACGTTTCTACAGGTGGCTGCGACGAGCATTCCTCCAATGCCACCCCCGACGACAATCATGGGCGTACTCATCGTTAAAATTTAAAAATCTATTCCCCGAAGTGAATCGCAGGGATTGCGGCGATGTGTGCACCTCCATTGCCGTGGAACCTCCTGTATTTACCTGAAAGCAGGGAGGCGAGACATTTCGAAACCATGGCCTGAGAACAACCAAGCGCTCTTGCAATCCTCTCCTGGAGGAATCCCGCTCCGCAGTCTATGTGCCGCGATTTTTCGGGCATAGAGGAGAGCCCCGTTAACTTTCAGGAGGAAATCCGTTGAAGTTCCTGGAGGATGGATTTATGACCTCAACGCAACATTTATAAGTATATATAAAGAATCATTACTATCTTATAGGTGATTATCTGAAGCTCAGACCCCAAGAAATAGCTGAAATTGGCGTGGCAATCGCACTGGCTCTCGTCTTGTATCAAATAAAATTATTCCACATGCCCCAGGGTGGCTCGGTCACCGCAGGAAGCATGGTACCCATTCTCATCCTTTCTTTGAGGAGAGGGTACAGACTCGGAATCATCACAGGAATCCTCTACGGCGTCTTGAGGATATTGATAGGAGGGGAAATTTACTATCCCGTTCAAGTCCTGCTCGACTATCCTGTCGCGTTTGGTCTTCTCGGATTTGCAGGATTTTTCATCACAAAACCAATCTATGGTGTGGTAGCTGGCATTGGTGGAAGGTTTATTGCACATCTTCTGTCTGGGGCAATATTTTTCGGAGAATACGCACCCCCGGGACAGAGCCCATGGGTGTACTCAGCAATCTATAATGGCTCATACCTCATACCAGAACTCGTCGTGAGTGCAATCCTCACATACCTACTCGTCAAGAAAGGTATTCTTGAGATTTACAAATGATTATCGAACTATTTCTTTTTTTCTTTCCGCTTTTCTACTATCCCCCTCTCTCCGTCTACCCTTACATAGTCTCCATCGGAAAATTTCCCCATTTCTATCCCGTCCACTATGGGAATGCCAGAAATGACGGCGCCGACAACGATTATGGGTTCTGCCTTTTCATTGATAATGGCAGCGGGTGCGCATCCCCTCTTCTTCAGTCCATAAAGAACATAACTCCCCACTGTACTGCCAATGCCATGGGGAAAGGCGAGGACTTTTTTCTTTATTGATTTTCCATATGCCCTGTTCTTCCTATCTATGACTATTCCATCCTCATCCACCCCTCCAAGGAAAGAGAGGGGGTCTGCGAGAAGCACATACCCACAAGCCTTTCCGCCAAAGATTCCTCTCCCCCTCACTTTCCATCACCCAGAAGTTCTTTCGCCGACCCGAAGACCACCCTCTGTTTACAGAAGGAAGGAAGGTAGACCGCTGCCTTCCCCGAATTTGTGGCGGTCACAGAAAAGAGGTTCTCGATTGGTGACACCACCATGCAAGTGTCGCACACGAGCATGCCATGCTTCTCAATAATCTTTTCGTATCCGAGCCTTGAAGCCTTCTTCTTTATATTGCGAGAAGTAAATAGCCATATTTTCCCACAGACCTTCTTGCGATTCAGAATTCCTGCAATCTCTTTTATTTCTTTCAGTGAAAGATGCGGGCACCCGAAGGCATAGAGCTGTGGTGATTCCCCATTGGTTAAAGAACGCCTGGTCTCCTCCAAATCATCCCTCGTCACGCTCATCCTCTCAATCTTTCCCATAAGCGCCCTCCTCCACTCAGGGGTCACCCTTTCCACATGAAACATGGCAACCGCACCCGATGCAGCCATGGCTGCTCCTAGCTGTTTGAGTGCATCCCCCCTGCCCGTCAGATTTAAAAAGTATGGTATCCTTGCCCCTACGATTTTCCCCACATACACGCCGAGCAGTCCATAGTGTTCTTTTTTAACTTTATCTTTCACATCGACGACCACTTCTGCCTTCCTGTTATTTATGAGATGGAGCCCGTAATATGGTGTCTTTCCTATCAAGGCTGCAGCGAGTGCAGAAGGTCCCCCCTCTCTATTTGTCCGCGCGCCACAGACAGCGTTAGCATAAACGACTGCAGAGGATTCAGCCCAGGCGAGATGCTCCCCCTTTTTTGGCTTCCTTATATAATAGGGTGTGCATGTGAGACTCATGTGGACACCCATCTTCCTGTAGTCTGAGAGAAGGTCCGTCTGGGCATGCGCAAACGTCTCATCGATACCCATTATTTCCCATCGTTTCGTATCCATGCCACAGGGGTTGAGGAAGGTGGGGACAGCCACCTTTTCTTGTGAGAAATCTCTTATGAATGCAGCCCCTTCCTTCCCCATTGTCTTGAAGGAGACCCCCGAGAGCTGTGCAGTTGTGATAGGTATGAGTTTGTCTGTCCCATATATCTTTCCCAGCGTGACAAGAATTTCTAAAGCCTTCCTCTTTCTTTCTCCATACTCGCCTTCAAGGATTCTTTCCTCATGCGGGGTCAAATGCATGGCTTCATTGGAAGAAAAGTATTTAAATGGTTATCCTTTCTTTCATGCATGAGAGGAATCACCCGCTCTGATATTCCCACTCACCCGTGTGAGGTGCACATAGTGAGAGGTATCTTTCTCCTCATCCTCCTCCTCGGAGAGGGGAGCATCTATGCCGTCGCCTCTGAAGGATATAGCGGCTCTATTTATCACAGCTCGTATAATGATACCACTGCATCTCTCGCTATAATGGTTGATACCTTCACCGTCATACAGGCGGGTCAGGACATTCCCGACTTCCTCGCGAGGGCCAAGGCTCATGGTGTCGACACGATTTTTCTTTTGGGGAAGAAGAGAGATGGAGACAGATCGGGGTATGTCATCTGGGGGAGTTCCTCTGCGCCCCCCTTCTATGACTGGGATGTACTCAAGGAATTTTCAGAGAGGGCTCACGGGGAAGGCATAAAGATTTATGTGCAGCTCCCCCTGCTTTTCGATGATTACCTTTTCAGACAGGAGGGATTTGGCATTTCTAACGGGTGGGTGTCCCCCATAAACAGTGGGGTGAAAAAATATCTCCAAGATCTCGTCTCGGAGCTCCAGCAGTACGCCATAGAAGGCATCCTCTTCGATGACCTTTCATATGAAGACGAGTACTCTGCCTCACGCGAGCTGCAAAATGAATTCAATAGAATCTACCATTATGAAGATTTAACATACTCCCTTCCCACAGAGAAAGAGAGAGATTCTCCCATATGGAGGAACTGGCTCGCCTTCAAACGCTCAAAGCTTGAAGAGCTCTACCTCCTCCTCTCTGGGAACGTGGGTGAGAAACGCCTCGGCATAGCGGTGCCACCGACTGCATTTGCGGAAGACAACCAGGAAGGCGCGGACATCTCGCACTATCAAAATCTCTCACTCGTGGCAGTGAGGAATGGGGAAGGTGTGCGCCGCGCCGTGAATGGGTTCAATCTACAAACCGATGCCTCCCTCTTCGTGGTAGTTGAGAATTCAAATGTCCGCACCATACGCGATGCGAGGGAGAATTTTACCCACATCATATTTCGCTCCCCTACGTGGGACATCGATGAATTCAAAAGGATAGAAAAGGCGTCTGACCCCTTTTCCAATCCCATGTTGGTCTCCTTTTCCCTTCTCGATTACTTCAGTACCACATCTCCCTCCTTCACTAAGTCTGGTATTGATACTTTGGTCATTCAGGCGGGACATGTAGGCGCCGCACTCTTTTACTATTCGGGGAGGAAGGATGCGTGGAGTCCCTACGTCCTTAAATATAAGCGAGACTATGTGGGAGAGTACAGTTCACAAGCCTTGCGACAAGCCCTCCACGTCGTTTTGACAATAGATGCCTCCTCTCCCGAGTACATCGTGAAATACCCTCGTAGAGCAGCATTGGATATGAGAGGCACGCCAAGCAAATCAAAGGTAAGCATCGTCGAACTCACCGCGGAGGAAAGTTACTACAGGAAGGAACTCCTCACCATGATGGAATCTCTCTCCACCTCCTATGATGCAGATGCCATCCTCCTCTCAGGGGTTTCCTACCTCGATGAGGATTTCGGTCCCGACGCCCTCTCAAACTATATCGCCTTCATGAAGACACAAGGACAAGAGGTTCGAGACTGGCCGCGGAATGCAAATGGAGATGTAGATTTGTACTCGGCAAGCGTGTGCGGGTGGAAAAGCGCTCAGATGGAAAAACTCCTCTCTCAAGCCTCATCCATTGTCCACAAGAGCAATAAGGAATTCTGGGTATTTGCCGATGTGTCCTGGACCAATCCCGGGCTGCAATCGAGTGAGTATGGGCTCTCACTCCCCATGCTGGAAAAGTATGCAGACAGGATACTTCTCGATGTCGATTTTCAATCTCATGACCTCTCTTCGACATACTTCGTCGAAATCTCCAAGAACCTCCCCACAGTGCACTCGGAGAGATACACCATGCTCGTGCATCTCACCGAGTCTCCCGACAATCTAAAGAAGAACCTCACAGACATAGAAAACCTCAAATTCTACAGCTTCGGCATTGTTCCTTATTCCTCATTCACCCAGCCCTTCAGAGACATTTCCTACAGGATGAGTTTCAGACAGGAGGTAGATTTCTCTCCCGAGATCAAACAACTGTGGGATAATGGATTCTATGAGGAGATACCGCGCGTGTACAGGGAGCTTGTGGTCGAAGACAGACTCAAACGTGAGAGGGAAAAGGAGAAGGCGAAGGAAGACTTCAGTGTAGCCTCCCAGCAGTATGCGGCTGTCGAGAAATCTTTAAATGAAGCACAGCGATATGGCATCTCTACAGACTCCTTCAAGGCATCTTTCCTCGAGATAAAGAGACAGCTCTCAGAATCCCAGGCACGATTCCTCGAAGAGAATTTCGGAGAGTCGTCACGAATATCCCTTTCCACCATCTCCTCTTCCGAGAACCTCGAGAGAACCATAAAAAACGCCATAAATAAAAAGCTGAGAGACAGATTCACGTTAAGCATCGCCCTCCTATTGCTCTTCTTCATCATCATCCTCTTCACGACCCAGTATCTGAGAAGAAAGAAGTGATTCACTCGGCGACCTTTTCAAATGCCACCCCATCGAGGGGTTTGGTTGCGTCCAAACCCATCTTTGTGGTGAGCCCATCTGAGGAGGGGTCTAGCGTGGAACCACGCGCCCCGGAGACGACTAAAAGATCCCTGTCCGCCTGGAACCGAGTGGCGAGAGCCCACTCGACCCTCTCGTCATTGTAAATGTCAATGTCAGAATCGACCACCACAACCCTCTTCATGCTGGGATGACCCGAGAAGGCTGCCATGATTGCATTCTTTCCATCGCCCTCTCTCTGCTTTGTGATGGAGACCACGCCGTGCAACCAGCAGCATCCGCCTTCTGTGAGTCGCACCCCATTCACACGAGGCACAACCTGTGAGACCGACTTGAGGATTGTGGACTCGCGGGGGAGTCCCATGAGCAGGTAGTGCTCATATCCCCCCGGGAGAAGTACATGCATGAGAGGGTCATCCTTATGGTACACTTTTTCTATCCTCACGAGAGGCTGTGTGCGTACAATGTCATAAGTACCTGTGATGTCAACGAAGGGGCCCTCGGGCACAGACTCGCCTGTGAGTCTCCCCACAAGCACATACTCAGCGAACGCAGGCACCTCAATGCCGTCAAGCGAGATTGTGGCGACCTCTTCACCCGTCGTATTCTTCCGCAGGGCTGACGCTATCTCCAATTCCGAAGTGTGATAGTCTGCCGAAACAGCAGCTGCGAGAAGCAGTGAGGGGCACACACCGATGCATATGGCGACCCTCAGGTCCTGTCCCTGAGTGAGTGAACCTTTGTACATGGTGTAGAGGTGTCTCTCCACGAGCCGTGCCGCAAAGTGCGTTTTGTCCACAACCATCATCCTGTGAAAAGACATGTTTTTTTTACCCTCGAATTCCGCGCAGACGATACCCGAGGAGAGGTATCTCCCACCATCATTTTTGTAGTAGAGCGGAAAAGGGAGATTGAGAAGATTGAATTCTTCACTGACATTTTCAAGGAGAGGTGCAGAAGAGCCAAGGATTGTGGGGCAAGGACGCGATATTGCATTTCCCAATTCAGGAGCAACTCTCTCTTTTGGAATGGTCAGGGCAGAGGCGATTCTCTCGCGAGTCGCAAACAAGTTCCCCACAGCCTTAAACCCTCCCAGATTCTTGAAGAGTATAGGCGTCCTTCCCCTGAGGAATCTCGAAACCTCATCGAGTGCAACTTCCCCATCTATCACCTTAATTTCATCCTTAAACTTTTCAACATACGAGGAGAGCATAAAAGCCATTCAATAACAGGTATAAAAGGGTTGTTACGGTGTGTGCGTGTCTCCCCATCTCTCAAACAACTCATTTTCAACGCCAAGCGAGTCAAGTATCTTTCCCACCAAGAAATCCACCATATCAGACACATGTGTGGGGTGATGATAGAACGCCGGCATCGCGGGGAGGATAGTCGCGCCATGCAAAGAGAGTCGCGCCATGTTTTCAAGCGCTATGGTTGACAGAGGAGTCTCGCGCACGACAAGGATACATTTTCTTTTTTCCTTGAGGGCAACAGACGCAAGGCGCGTCATGAGGGTGTCCTGTATGCCCGCCGCTATCTTTGACATGGTCGACACAGAACAAGGGCAAATGACCAATGAGTCGAAAAGAAAAGACCCACTCGCGAGAGGTGAGTAGAAATCGTCGTTTTTGTATATATGAGCAAGTTTTGAAATATCGTCTTTCGTGTAACCCGTCTCTTCCCTCATGATTTCCCATCCATGCTCTGAAACGACTAAGAATTTCTCTCCCTTAAGGACCTCTAAGAGCCTCACACCATAGATGACACCCGAGGCGCCAGAGATGCCCACAACGGTTTTCATCCTCTCCCCTATACCTTCGACTTCACTTTCTTATCATAGTACGCCATCGACATGTTTTTCGTATTCTTGGCGTAACCCACGTTCCCGCGGAAGTCTATTCCTATGATGCCCGTATCCTGCGAATTCTTTATCGCCCCCATGCAGGCGTTCATGGCATTCTTTCTTCTCATCATATCCACAGCATTTTTTGTGACCATGTTTCTGATTATGTTTTCCCCGAGCCCTGTCGCAGAGGCCCCCCCATACCTATTCGCATAAGTGCCACATCCAAAAAGTGGGGTGTCTCCTACCCTTCCCTCAAGTTTGAGGAGGACTCCACCTGTGGATGTTGCCACCGCAATTTCGCCATCGAATGCAACTGCACCCACCGTGTCATACAATTTTGTTCTTTCAATAAAGGCTTTCATCTTCTTCCAGTGTTTGTCCTTTCCCTCCATGAGTTTTTTCTTGCCTTTTTTCCAATGATTCATCCCTTTCTCTGTCCGCAAATCGACTTCAGGAAAATAGTATCGTGCAAACTTCTCTGCCCCCCTTCCTGCAAGAAGAATGTGGTCTGTCTCCTCCATTACTTTCCGCGCCACGAGTATGGGATTTTTAGTATTGACGAGGGCAGCCACGGCGCCACATGACAAATCAGATTTCATAATGGCAGCATCGCATTCAGGAAATCCTGATATGTTAAGGGTGGCACCCGTGCCGGCGTTGAATATGGGATTGTCTTCGAGACACTGCACCGCTTCACACACCGCATCAAGCGGACTTCCAGTCTTTAATGCCTCATACCCATGCGTGCAGGCTTCCTCGACACCTTTACTATATTTTCCCTTATCACCCCTTATATCACCCGCGCCGCCATGAACGATAATCTTTCTCATGGTACATTTTGTAGATTTATTTTAAAACCTTTTTGGAGAGAGTATTCCGATTTCGAAGAAATCACAAGAAAGACTGAAGAATCTCTGATCAGAGGACCACAGACAGTCATTTTATGAGAGAAACGCCTGTCATTTCATGAGGGGTTTCCCAGTCGAGTATGTCAAGGATGGTAGGAGCGATGTCACCGAGCTTTCCCTTTGCGAGTGTGTATTTCTTTTCAGAGACGATAATGAGTGGAACGCGATTGGTGGTATGGGCGGTGTGGGCTCCACCCTCCCCGTCAACCATCATTTCGGCATTGCCATGGTCCGAAGTAACTATGAGTGTGCCTCCTGTGCGAGACACGGCTTCGTACACCCTCCCCACACACTCATCCACGGTCTCAATTGCCTTTCGCGCAGCCTCCAGTATGCCCGTGTGTCCCACCATGTCAGGATTGGCGTAGTTGAGGAGCACAAACCCATACTTTCCGCTCTCTATCTCTTTTATGACTCTCTCCGTCACATCATATGCAGACATCTCGGGCTTGAGGTCATAGGTTGCCACCTTCGGGGAGGGTATGAGTATCCTGTCTTCTCCTACAAATTTCCTCTCGTCACCACCATTGAAGAAGAAGGTAACGTGGGCATACTTCTCCGTCTCGGCGATGCGCAGCTGCCTCATGCCTCGTTTCGCAATGATCTCTCCCAATGTATTCATCAGGTAGCTGGGAGGAAAGGCAACGGGCGCCTTAATGTCTTTCTCATACTCAGTCATACACACATAATAAATGTCTAAAGGATTTCTTTTGAAGTGGGGGAATTCCCTGTCAAGGAAGGCATGGGTCATCTGGCGCACCCTGTCGGGTCTGAAGTTGAAGCACAGCACCGAGTCGCCCGACTCCATGGCACTTCCTGAAACAATGGTAGGTGAAACGAATTCGTCGTTCTCCCCTCTCGCATACGCATCCTCCACAGCCTTAATCGCACTATTCGCCGCATACCCGTCATGAAATACCATGGCATCATAAGCCCTCTTCGTCCTCTCCCAGCGGTGGTCCCTGTCCATTGAGTAGTATCTGCCGGATACCGTCGCTATCACACCTACTTTCCTTTTCTCCATGAATTCCTCAAGTTGACTGAGGTAAGATTTGGCAGACCGAGGTGGTGTATCCCGACCGTCGAGGATGGCGTGGACGAATACGGAGCCCACCCTCTTCCCCTTTGCCATGCGCAGGAGAGCAAAGAGGTGAGATATGTGGGAGTGAACGCCTCCGTCTGAAACCAAGCCGAAAAGATGCAGGGAGGAGGCTTTTTCTCTCGCATTCCTCAATGCAGAGAGAAAGACGGGGTTTTGAAAGAAGCTTTTGTCTCGTATCGCCTTGTTTATTCGAGTGAAATCCTGATAGACTATGCGGCCAGCGCCTATATTGAGGTGCCCCACCTCCGAGTTTCCCATCTGATTGTCCGGCAGCCCCACCGCTTCCCCATAGGGCGTAAGCGTCGTGAAGCTGAAGTTCTTGGCGAGGTAATCCATATGAGGTGTATGCGAAAGAGCGATGGCATTCCCTCTCTTTTTTGTGTTAATACCCCATCCATCAAGAATGACGAGAACGATCATCATCCTCTTCTCCCGTCTTCCTTTTTTAAACCTTGCCTCAGAAAAGGTTTTAAAAGAATGGGAAGAAGAACGGGTATGGATAATCTCATCGTGGAAGGTGTGCTCATCCTCCTTGTGGGATATCTCCTCATCCAAAAATACAGACAGACAAAGATGGTCGAGTATGTCCTGTCGGCTATTCTCCTCGGTGCCTTGTATGTAGCATACTACCTCACCGGGAGTAAGATTTCCATCTACCTCTGTTTTCTACTCCTCGCCTTTCTTTTTTTCCGTATATGGAAAGCGGGTCCCAGGTCATGATTTTTTGCGATATTCTAATGTACGCATCGTCGAACCCGGTCATCCCACAAACTTGTAGGTCATTCTGTCCCCTTCAAGCTCCTGCTTCGTGAGCTTTATGGGCATACCCATCCTTAGTTTGCTGGGCGTGGTATGGAGATGTGCAAGAAGTCGGGCTCCGTTGGAGAATTCACCCACCGCGACTATGTAGGGTTGCATCTTTACCATGGATTCGGGCGCGAAATGGATTATGGTGTAAGTGTAAAGAGTCGCCTGCGGGGATATCTCCTCGTACACCATCTGGGAACTAATGCAGGCGGCACAGTCTGAGCGCGGTGGAAGGTACACCTCTCCGCACTTGGAGCATTTGGATGTCACAAGCTTTCCTTGCTCGAGGCCCTCGAGAAGTTTCTCAACCTCTTCTGTCTGGTTAAGAAAAGAGACATAGCCGAATGTTTTCATTGTACTACCTCCTGTATATATGGACGTTGACATACTGCCCGCTCTGCCCGACATTGTGGGTGAGTCCAATCTCTGCACCGGGCACCTGTCTTTTTCCTGCCTCGCCACGAAGCTGCTTGACCATCTCGCATGCCATCGAGACCCCCGTCGCTCCCAGGGGGTGTCCTTTCGCCTTGAGACCTCCGTCGACGTTGACAGGCATCTTTCCGCCAATGTAGGACTGCTGCTCCTCTATAAACTTACCTCCCTCTCCCTTCTTGCAGAACCCCAAATCCTCATATGCCATGATTTCTGCTATGGTGAAGCAATCATGTACGCAGGCAACATCCACATCTTTCGTTTCTATGCCTGCCATCTTGTATGCGTTCTGGGAGGCGAGGGTCGCAGAGGGAAGCCCCGTGAGTGTCTGCCTTCGGGAAATTAGCATAGGTTCTGAGGCAGCGGCAATACCGGTAATCCACACAGGGTCTTCGAATTGCTTTGCCCTCTCTTCGTTGGTCATTATGACCGCAGCGGCTCCGTCTGAGATGAGGGAGCAATCATAGAGTCCTAAAGGCGACGCAATGGGGACGGCTTTAACGGCTTCCTCGAGTGGAACCTCCTTTTGTATGTGCGCGAGTGGGTTAAGCGAGCCATAGTGATGGTTCTTCACTGCCACCATGCCCAATTGTTCCTTGGTGGTTCCAAATTCGTGCATATGGCGGGTGGCGAATAGGGCGTAGAATCCTGGAAATGAAACGCCAAAAGGATATTCCCATTTCGAATCTCCCGCCATCGCCATGAGTTCTGTGGCTTTCGCAGAGGTGACATTATTCATCTTCTCTGCCCCGATGACCATGACCATATCGTGCATGCCCGAAGAAACGAGACCATATGCGGAACGTATGGATGCAGAGCCTGTGGCGCATGCCGCTTCCACGCGATATGCAGGCTGGGGATTCAACCCCACATGATCGACGATGCAGGCGGCAGGCGAACCCTGCTGCGCAAACATGTCTCCCGCCACACCCACCACAGTCGCATCAATATCCTTCTGTGTCAACCCCGCTTCCTCGAGGCATGGTTTCACCGCCTCAAACGCAAGCTCCCTTATGGTCTTATCCTGCCTCTTCCCAAATCTGGAGTGTCCTGTACTTATGATGGCAACTTTGTTCATATTATTTCCCCTTGAAGTCTCCCTTTCTCTTCTCGAATACAGCCTGTATGCCTTCCCGTATGTCCTGTGTCTTGAAGCATGCAACGCCGGCATCGGCTTCCTTCTTGTTCCCTTCCTCTATGGAAATGGTGAAAGATGCATTAACACATTTCTTGGCGAGCTTGACTGCGATGGGGGCATTACCCGCTATCTTTGCAGCGGTGAAGTTAATTGTGGACTCAAGCTCATCGAAGGGGACAACCTTGTTGACGAGTCCCATGTCCAGGGCTTCCTTCGCACTCACCATTCCACCAGTGAGGGCGAGCTCCATGGCGCGTCCTTTTCCCAGGATTCGCGGCAATCTTTGTGTACCACCCCAGGCGGGGATGAGTCCTATAGAAACCTCCGGGCTTCCTAACTTCGCCTCCTCTGCAGCGATGCGTATGTCGCAGGCGAGTGCCATTTCCAATCCTCCGCCAAGGCACAGTGCGTTTATTCCACAAATCGTGGGGCAAGAGAGATTTTCGAGTTTTCGATAGATCGCCTGTCCCTTCTCTATGAGGGCTCTCACCTCTTGCTCTTTCTCAATCTTGGAGGCGACTTTGAGGTCTGCACCCGCAGAGAAGATCTTCTGACCTTCGGCGGTGATGACGACCACGCGCACCTCAGGATCTGCCTCTATCTCATCGAGGAGCCGGTCGAGCTCCTCCAGAAGTCCTGCCGAGAGGGAGTTCAAGCTCTCTGGTTTGTTGAGCTTTATTACCCCTATGTTTTTCTCCTCGGAGAAAAAGCTCCCTTCTTTCTCATACTTAAGGTATTCCATTTTTTACACCTCATAAAAATTCAGTAAAACCTCTTTCCTTCCTTTGTCTTCTCCACGAGCAATGCGCTCGGTGCATAGAAATCACTCTTTTTTTCTTCTTGAAGCCTTCTCAACCCTTCCTCTATCTTTTTGGACCCCACCTCATCTGCCAACTGAAACGGTCCCTTTGTGAAGTTGCCACCGAGCCTCATGGCTTTGTCTATATCGGGAATCGTGGCAATGCCTTCCTCTCGGCAGACCTTGCAGGCTTCGTTTATGAGGACGAAGAGTATCCTGTCGAATATATACTCATCGTTTTTCTGTGGGGCTATTTTTGTATCAAAGTCCTTGATTCCCTTTCCCGTCTTGTTCCCCAGACATCCTGCCCCCACCGTCCTTCTGAGAATCTCCGGTGGAGCATACTTCTCCCCGAATGCCCTATGCAAGGTTTCCGCGGCGTTGAGGACGACATCGAGGCCTATGAAGTCCATAAGCGCGAATGGACCCATGGGGAAAATACCACGCACCGCCAGTCCGTCTATGTGGTCCATGGAGGCGAGACCCTCCTCATGAATTTTTATTATTTCTTCAGCCGTGGGGAGGAGAATCCTGTTGAATATGAATCCAGGACCATCCTTGCACATGACTACCTCCTTTCCCAGCTTCTCGGCAATGCGGCGCGCAGTCTCAAGCGTCTCTCCAGAAGTCTTTTTACCCGAGACGATTTCGACAAGTTTCATGGCAGGGACAGGATTGAAGAAGTGCATGCCGCATACTTTGTCTGCTCGCGAAGTAGCAGCGGCGATTTCCGTGATGGGAAGGGTTGAGGTATTGGACGCCAGTATGGTTCCGGGCGACGCAGTCTTGTCCAGCGTGGAAAAAATCTTCCTCTTCACCTCCATCTCCTCAAAGACTGCCTCCACCACCACATCGGCGCCATCGCACAGCGCGCCAAAGTCCAGTGTCGGCTTTATTCGCGAAAATGCGTCTTGTGCCTGCTTGGGGGAAAGCTTTCCCTTGTCCACACCCGTCATGAAGTTTGCCTTTATCTTCTTCATGCCTGCGTCAAGAAACCGCTGCTCCATGTCAAGGAGTGCAACGTCGAACCCGCACACAGAGGCGACATAGGCGATGCCTGACCCCATGGCACCCGCTCCTACCACACCAACCTTCATGGAAAAGATGAGTCTATCAGTTATTTAAGGATTGTGGGTGATATGTCAACGTCTCAAAACCGTCTCATCTTCTTCTCAAGCTTCTCCGCTGTCTTTAATGCCTTCATCTTTTTGAGAGATTCGTCGGGGAAGTCGACCTCAATAGTTCCAACATATCCACATTTCTTGCAGCGGAACTGAATACTTCTGCCAATAGGCTGAAT
>Ga0315295_10002854_pt1 | contig 14618 bp, 16 predicted proteins | sample YL17G14_0_MG_FD_204453 | JGI IMG/M metagenome (GOLD analysis project Ga0315295, IMG submission 204453) | Sediment microbial communities from Yellowstone Lake, YNP, Wyoming, USA - YL17G14_0 | ecosystem: Environmental > Aquatic > Freshwater > Lake > Sediment | place: USA: Wyoming | collected...
GAGAGCGAGCTGTTCGGCCATGAGCGCGGCGCCTTCACCGGCGCCGAGTCGCTCAAGCGCGGCCGCCTGGAACTGGCCGGTAACGGCACCATCGTGCTGGACGAGGTGGCGGCGCTCACCGTGGCCGCGCAGGCCAAGCTGCTGCGGGTGATCGAGGAGAAGAAGTTCGAGCGGCTGGGCGGATCCGAGACGTTGCAGATCAGCGCCCGCCTGATTGCCCTGACCAATGCCGACCTGGAGCGGGCCGTCGCGCTCCGCCATCTGCGGGAGGACTTGTACTACCGTTTGAACGTCTTCCCGATTGTCGTCCCGCCGCTGCGCAACCGGCGGGCCGACATTCTGCCGCTGGCCCGCCATCTGCTGGAGAACATCTGCGCGCTGCACCGGCTGCCGAAGCAGTCGCTGTCTCCGGGCGCCGCCGCCGCCCTGGAAGCCTACGATTTTCCGGGGAACGTCCGGGAGCTGAAGAACATGCTGGAGCGGGCCGCCATCTTTGCGCCCGGGCAGGAGATCGGCGCCGATCTCCTCCCCGCTCACCTTGGCGGCCGGGAAAGGAAAGAGACGAAAACGACGCTCCAGGAGATGGAGCGTCAGTACATCGCCGAAGTGCTGGACTATACGCGAGGCAAGAAGACGCGGGCGGCGCAAATCCTGGGCATCAGCCGCAAGACGCTGCTGGAGAAGCGCAAGCGATACCACCTGGATTAGGCTACAGGCCACAGACTACAGGCTGCAGGCTGGCGCGTGCCGGCCACTGGCCTGCAGCCTGTGGCCTGCAGCCTGCAGCCTCCGATGAAACTCCGAGTGGCATATGTGGGCCGGCCGCGCAGCCGCGCGCTGAACCAGGCAGCGGCCGACTACGCCGCCCGCATCGCGCACTTTTGCGATTTCGCGCTGCGGGAATTACGCGAGGCCGGGGGGGCGCGCGTGAAGTTCCCGGGCGCGCTGTTGGTGGCGCTCGATCCCGCGGGCCGCGAGATCGACTCCGCCGCTTTCGCCGGACGCATCCAGCAATGGCGCGACAGCGGCGTCCGCGAAGTGGTTTTCCTGGTGGGCGGCGCCGAGGGTTTGCCCGGCAAGCTGCGCGCCGATTGCGAATTGCTTTCCCTTTCCCGCCTGACCATGCCGCACGAGCTGGCCCGCGTCGTGTTGCTCGAGCAGATTTACCGCGCCTTCACCATCCTTCATCACCACCCCTACCCGAAGTAACCCGCGGATTAGGCAGCCCGGCGGTGCTACCTGGGGGCCGACCGGTGATTGACTTCCACTTCCCTCCTGGGCCATTCTTCCTCGTCGGTCGGAAGAAGAAGGCTCTGCTGACGAGCAACCCGAACCCCCGGGTCGAGGCCGCATGAAGGGATGGAGCGAGACTGAGCTTGTGGAGCTGGTCCGGCGCCTGGGCAGCGCCGCCGCCCCGGGCATGCGCGTCGGAATCGGCGATGATGCGGCGGTGCTCGAGGTGCCCCGCGGCCAGGAGTTGCTGGTCACCACCGACCTGTTCGTGGAAGGGGTCCATTTCCGCCGCCGGTGGCTGCCGGCTGCGGCAGCCGGCCGCAGGGCTCTCTGCCGGGCTTTGAGCGATATTGCGGCCATGGGCGGGGAGCCGCGCTTCGCATTTCTCTCGCTGGCCGTTCCTTCGGCTTCCGGCCTCCAGCCTTCCGCCTCCTGGGTGCGCGGCTTCTTGCGCGGCTTCGCCGCTGCCGCCCGTTCCTTCCATGTCGCGCTGGCAGGCGGAGACACGGGTTCGTCGGGGAGCGGCGCGCTGCTGGCCGACGTGATCATTCTCGGGACGGCGCCGAAGGGAACCGCGGCGCTGCGGTCGGGTGCCCGTCCCGGCGATCTGCTGTTCGTATCGGGCCGGTTGGGCGCGCTGGCCGCCGCACTGGATTCCGGCCGGCGGCCTCCTCCCATTCATCCGCGCCTGGCGTTGGGCAAGCATCTGCGCAGCCATCGCCTGATCACGGCCATGATGGACCTCAGCGACGGCCTATCGACGGACCTTAATCGGCTGATCCGGGAGAGCGGCGTGGGCGCCGAAGTGGACATCGATCGCCTGCCGCTGGCCGGCACACTCCAGCAGGCGCTCCACGGCGGCGAGGATTACGAACTGCTGTTCACCGTGCCGGAAGCCGGGGCCGGCCGCCTGCCGCGCTCGATTGCCGGTGTTGCACTGACGTGCATCGGCCGCATCACCAGCGGCCGCGGCGCATGGCTGGTGGGTTCGCGTGGCCGCCGCCTGAAGCTCCGCCCCGGAGGTTGGGAACACGGGGGCAGGCCATAGGCCGCCTTGTTCAGGAAGCAGCGCCGGGCCTGGCGCCCGGCATGCCCGATTCGGGCATGCCAGGGACCAGCCCCCGGTGCTACGTGATTTTTTTTCGGCGGTGTGCTAGCCTGCGGCTGCAGGAGAAACTTTATGGCATTCTGTAGCAACTGTGGCGCGGCCATGGCCGAAGGGGCTCGTTTTTGCGCACAGTGCGGAAAGGAACCAGGGAGCGTGCTCCCCGTGGATCCGGGCTACACGCCCGGCGCCGCAGTTGGCGGCCTCGGCCGCAATGTGGCCGGCCTGTTGTGCTATGTGGCGGGGATCATTACCGGCGTGGTGTTCCTTATTCTGGAGCCTTACAACCACGATCCCTTCATCCGTTTCCACGCCTTTCAGTCGATCTTCTTCAGCGCCGCGGTGCTCCTGTTGAGCATCGTGCTGGCCTTTATTCCCCTGATCGGGCCGCTGCTGTATGTGGTGTTGTGGCCGGCAGCCTGTGTGCTCTGGGTGCTGCTGATAGTTCAGGCGGCCCAGAACAAGAAATGGAAGCTGCCTGTGATCGGCGATCTGGCCGAAAAGCAGGCCGGGTAGTGTCCGGCCCGCGGCGGCGCGGCAGGAAGCGGCTCCCGAAACAGGCGCAGCGAATTGCATTTGCGCTGGAAGGGCCAAATCCGCGCCTGGGCAAGACGATTAAGGAGGTTCGCCTCAAGGCCGCCTCCGGCTTCCGCAATACCAAGGGTGAAACCACGCCGCAGAATCCGCTGCTGTTGAACGCGCTGAGCCTGGTGCGAAAAAGGACGCCGCCCACGAGCGCCGGCCGCAGGTGAACGGTAATAGCTGTTGCCTGGATCCCGGTTGATACGGGCGTGCGGCCAGGGGGCAGGTGGCACAGGCTTCCAGCTTGTGAGCGATCCGTCGGCCCCGGCCTGCTCGCGCGGCAATTGCCGTGGAGGCTGCGGTAGAGCTGGTAGCACGGCGGTAGCGGCATATCCGAGCTTTGCCATGGTAGACGAGAGGACAACATGAATCGCGTGCTGGCACTGGCGTTGAGCGCAGTGTTGATGCTCGCCGCATCCACGAGCGGCAAGGAACCGGGCGGCGACAACCCGGATATGTTCGGCGTGTGGTGGCGGGGCGGCCGCGGCGCCGCGGAACTGAAGAAACAGTGCCCCTGGATCAAGGGGGTGTTTGCAGGGATCCCGTGGAGCCAACTGGAGCCTGCCGGCGGCAAGTTCGACTGGCCCTTTTTCGACAAGACCTTCGCCGAATACGCCCATGCCGGCTTGTACATCCAGTTCATCGTCTTCGTGGGGCCGGACTCTCCGCGGTGGATCTACAGCGCCGGAGTGCCGGAGGTGAAGACCACGCCGACCTACAACCCGCGCGGCCAGCTTCACAAGTGGACCTACCCGTTCTACCTGAACGAAGATTACAAGCGCTACTACCAGCGCATGATCCGTGAAGTGGCAGCGCACATTGATACCCTGCCGGCCGAGGTCCGCAACAGGGTCGTCTGCATTCAGACCGCCGAAGGAACCACCGGAGACGAGGGCGGTTACAAGGGCGAACCGCTGGACAAGAGATACGAGCTGCCGGAGGCCCAGTGGCGGGCCTTCAAGTTCGAGACGTGGAAGCTCTTCGATAGCCTGTACCGGCCCAAGCGGCCCGTCGTCCACTTGCTCATCAACTCCGGCAACCGTGCCCAATACAACGAGTGGCTGAACCAAAACCTGCCGGATGCCTGGCGTAAGGCCGGCAACCCGGGGCACGGCTACCAACTCAACGACGAGAAGTTCATGATGGAGTTCTTCGACCCGCTCATCAACCACCCCGAAAGCGGAAGGCTGCTGCGCGTGCGCTCAGAAATGGACGAGATGTTCAAAGGCTGGTTCCAGGAGGCCCCGGTCTGGAACATGTACTGGCTCAACCTGTGGGGACTTCACTTCGGGCTGGACATCTTCCAGCACCAGACCGAGGCGTTCACCAACCCCAGCTTTCACGAGGGCTTCCGCTTCTACGCGAAATACGGCGGCCACAAAGACGCGGCGCGCAGCCCCGGCGCCTGGTGCGCGCTGCGCGACGGCCTGGAGGCCTCCGACTTCAGGCGTTTCCCCGACGATGATTTTGGCCCGGGCAACTGGCGCGGCAGCGCCGATGAGCGCCGGCAGGGACTCGAGCGTACCTTGAGAATCGCGCGGGCCTTCGCGCCTTACGGCGCCGTTCAAGGCGACCCGGAAAAGGGCATGGCCATGGTCATGCAAAACCGGGATGCCAAGCAGATGAATGACGTCGGGTGGAACATTGAGTCCGGTAATTATCAGCGGTACATCACGCAGCATGACCCCAACGGCACAAGCCAGGGCTACTGGCGCCAGGGACCCAAGGACCAGCCGTACGGGCGCTTCGCCAGGGGCTTCGATGTGGCCCGCGGCAAGAACGCGATGTATTTCGACATCCTGGACCCCTTCTTCTCGGGCCAGCCGCTGGACGCCCACTACCCGGTCACAGTGCGGGTCATCTATTTGGATTCGGGCAAAGGCTCATGGGTCCTCAAGTACGATTCCGTCGCTGAGAAGGAGAAGATTGCGATCGGCGTCCGCAACGCCGGAACAGGCCGGTGGAAGGAAGCGACGGCTGTGTTGAACGACGCGTACTTCGGCAACCGTTGTCCGCATTCGACGGATCTGATGCTCGTGAATACTTCCAATGAAGACACGCTGTTTCACATGATTGAAGTGTCGCGCGAGATCCGCTGATCCGTACTGAACCAGGCGCCCTGATGCAAAGATGTTCTCATCGACGCTCCGCAGGGAACGGTTTGCCCAGGTCTTCGTAGATCTCTATCGTGGCCGCCAGTGCATCACGAACATTCTCCAAGGCCTCCTCCGCGGTATCGCCTTCCGTTATCATCTCTGGGAGGACAGGACTGGTAACTGTAAAACCACCCTCCGGTTGGGGCGCGAGCACCAACGGCACCTTGATAAGGTGAGGCATACGCCTATTGTACGGAAAAAACCGCGAAACGCGGCCGCTCCGATCGAGCGATGCAGCGGCGATGTCACGACGATGAGCAGAAGGACATGTAGTCCCCCAGGTGCCGCGTCCACCCATAGCCAGGGGCCGCGAAACGCTCCGTGGCCATCACGTGCGCGACCTTGTCGGGCGGTGTTCAACGTAATGAACGCGGAGCCGCCGCCCTGTCACTTTTTGCTTGTGTCACTTCCTGCTTTGACGGAGTCTCACCACAGTGCCAGCGTGCGACGGCGTTGGGGATTTCGGAAATTCGGTTCAGCAGGGGGACTGACCAACTATGAGGAATGCGTTCGTAGGCGCTGCCGGTACGGCGCTCGTTTGCTCAATCTGGCTGTGTTATGGAAGCAGAGTGCCACAGCAACCCGAGCCCACGGGAGGGCGTTCGGCTGTCCTGCTGCATCGCGGGCTTTCGCCCGTGGAAGGATTGGCGGTCAGCCCGCAAGGGAGTCCGTTCGTTTCAATCGCCGGCGCCGGCGGAGGAATTGTCCGCATCCTGAACCGTGACGCCTCCCGAACACTGGCTGAGACCGCGGGCCAACCCGCGGGCCTGGCATTCGATGCTTCCGGGGATCTCTACGTCGCGGACAAGCAAATCCGAGGCGTCTTCCAGGTGAAGCCCTGGGGGGCGATGAAGATCCTCGTCGAGAACCTCGCCTCACCCGAAGGGGTGGCCGTGGGGCCGGATGGAAACATTTACCTCACGGATTCCGAGGCTTCGCGCATCTACCGGCTCACTCCGGGCGGCGACCTGGCAACGCTCAGCACTGAAGTGGCCCATCCCAAGGCGATTGTGATTTCCAATGACAGCCGGCAGATCCTTGTTTCCGATTCCGGCAACAGGATTTGGCGGCTCAGCCTGGACGGCAAAGAGAAGACCCAGTTCGCCGCCTTAACGGATCCGGGCCAGGCTGCCGGCATGGCCATCGACGAAGGCGGGAATCTGTACGTGGCGCGCGATGGCGGCGGCAAAGTGTCCGTGCTCAATCTTGCAGGCAGACCCGTTGACAGCATCCCCATTCCCGGCCCGCGAGTCACCGGTGTCGCTTTCGGCGGCTACGAGATGGACCGCCTTTTCGTCAGCGAGGCGCAAGCCGGCGCGCTCTATAAGGTCCGGACGGCACGCCGGGCTCAGCGCATGCTCTGGGAGCCCGGCGGCCCGCTCCGGATTACCTGGCCCGCTGATGGCACCATCGTCAATCGCCACGACGGGGAGAAAACCGAGGGCGGGCTGCGTATCCCGGTGCGCGGGACCAGTCGCGGCGCGGGCGATGTCCGTGTCAACGGCCGGCCCGTTGCGGTGAAGGATGGACGGTTTGAGACATCCGTTGTGCTGCGCGAGCGGGAAAGCAAGGTGCTTGCGGACACGGCCGGCGGGCAGCGGGACGCCGTCACTGTGCTATGGGACCGCGACTCGTTCCCGCGTTACCGTTTCTCGACCGACGACAACATCTGGTTCCTGCGCGATATCGCCCGGAATGCGAACAGGTATACATCGATCTTCGAAAATCCATACATGGCGCTGTGGCGGGACATGCACCAAAAGTACGACACCAAGGTCCACTTCAATATCTACTACGAGACCGCGGGATTCAATCTTTCGCAAATACCGGACAAGTTTCGCTCCGAGTGGCAGCGCAACACCGACTGGATACGCCTGACTTTCCACGCCAGAGCCAATGATCCGGCACGACCGTACCTCCAGGCCTCCCCGGAGCAGATGCGGGAGGACTACCGCCTGGTGAGCAGGGAAATCGAGCGCTTCGCCGGGAAACAATTGCTCAGCCCGGTGACCACGATTCACTGGGCGGCCGCCAATCGCGCCTCCGCCAAGGCCCTCAGGGAAGAAGGGGTCCGCGTGCTGCTCGGAGCCGATACCTTCCGGGACGATCTGCTTTACGTCGGTTATTACCTCTCGATTCCGCAACTGCACCGGGTCCTCGGCCGCGATTACTGGAAGGACACCGAACAGGACATCCTCTTCCTGCACCACGACATTGTCATCAACCACTTCACTCCGGACAAGGTCGCGGCAGAGTTGGAGCGCATCGCTTCCGACCCGCATGAATCCGAGGTGCTGGAGCTGATCATTCATGAGCAGTATTTCTACGCCGAGTATCGGGCCTACGAGCCGGACTACCGGCAGCGCGTGGAGCGGGCCATCGAGTGGGTGACGCGCCGCGGCTACAAGCCGGTCTTTTTCGCCGACGGTTTTCTGGGCGCCTCGCCGCAGCAGTAGAGTGTCTGATCCGGATGATTCACCAGGGATCCGGCAAGGCGGGACGGCTCTGTTCCACGGTCTTCGAAGGGAGGACCCTATGACCCGTCGCGACCTCTTTGCTCTCGCGGCCGCCGGCCTGCTGCCACGCCTCCGCGGCACGGCGCAGGACCGCGGGCCGGCCGACGCCAAAACGCGAGTTGGAGCCGCGCCGGTTCCGCTACTGGCGGTTCTTTTGGGACTACGCGGGAGGTCCCATTACCGACCAGGGCACCCACCTGATGGACGTGGCGCAGTGGTTCACCGGCACTTCCGCCCCGCTTTCCGCGGTCTGCTTCGGGCAAACCAACAAGACCATCGGCTCGGAGATGCCGGACGTGTTCTGCGCCGTGTTCGAGTACCCGCGGCACATGGTGACCTGGACGCTGGATTACTGCAACTCCTACCAGAACGGCTGGTCCATCGAGTTCCAGGGCGATGCCGGCACGCTGCAGTTGGAGGTAGCCGGTTTCCGCCTTTACAAGGAGCCCTGGGCACAGCCGGAGAACCGGAAGCCGGCGATTCAGGTGAGCGGCTCGCTGCCCGTAGAACCCCACGTCGAAAACTTTCTGGAATGCATCCGGTCGCGCCGCGAGCCCAACGCGCCGATCGAGGTGGGCGCGGCGGCGTTGCTCTGCTTGCCGAAACCGGGGTCGCGGCCGGGTGGTTTCATCGCTAAGCGAAGGTTAAAACTGAATGACCCTTTGCGCATGGCTTCGAACCCGCACTCTCCTACTCCTCGTCTAACGCGGCGAGAAATTCTCTGTAGAGATCGGGTCCAATCCAGAACCGGGCTTTTTGGATCAATTCATCCAGCACTGGTTTCGCCCGTTCAATCAACCCCGCCTTTTTCGCGTCAGCCAGAACGCCAAGTAGGCCGGTGACCGTCAGGCCCAGCGCTGCGGCGATCCGCCGTCCGCGTCTTTCGTCGACAAGCAATAGATCGGCGTGGAACTCCGTCGCGAGAACAATCGCCTCCGCCTCGCCAGGGTCCAGATCCTCGCAGAGTTCCTGCACGCGATCATGGTCTTTCGGTGCCGCGACAGTCAGCCAGGGCGTGGACGCCAGGTCAATCGCGGCAGGGAGCTCGCGCTTGGGAGCGGTCAATTCTGCATAGACCGCCGTGGGAATGATTACCTGTTTGTAGAGCAAGGCCAGGAGCTCGAAACGGCCGATGCGAGCGAGGTTCAGAACTGGCGAGGTATCGGAAACAACGATCAAGGGCGTCTCATCTGACGTAGAGTCCGAAGATCCTCGCGGAATTCCTCGACTCCGTAGTGGATCGGAATCTGGCGTTCGGCCAGCAGAGCCTGAAAGTCGAGATGGCTCATCCCGGCGAGACGGCGCGCTTGGCCAAGCGTCAGCCGTTCTTGCTGGAACAGAGTCAGCGCGAGCTCTCGCCTGATTTCCGGCTCACTCATGCGGGCTGCGGCCAGGACTTCGTCTGGAATGGTTACTGGCATCCCCTCTACTATACTGCTTTCACCCACGGCTCAGATAGGAATGTGGCGGGTGCGGAGCGCTTGGACGCCAGCGTGCGATCTGTCCATCAAAAGCTGTGGTCTCAGAGCCAGACCCCGGGCAGGTTTCAGGAAGGTTAGCCGGCCCCATGACAGTTTTGTCACCAACCTGAAGGATCGGCAAAGGGTGGGCGGTTTTTCCCCTGAAGGTGATGCGCGGCGTTGGCTCATCGCGGCGGATTCGTGCTAATCTGACCATCGAATGGGTGCCCAAGTACGCATCGTGCGCGCGCGGGGCAGGATGTGGACGATGGCCAAAGTCCGTCTGTCGGAGGCGGAGGAGGCCGACTTCCGTTTCTGGTACGAAGGCTTGAGCCCGGAGCAACGCGTCGAGGCGGTCGGCGAGGCTCTGGAGAGTTGTCTGAAAGCGCGAGGTGCCGATGGCGTCCCGAGACTACGAAGAGTTCATCGCCGCGTTGAATGCCCGTGGCGTCCGGTACCTCATCGTGGGGGCGCACGCGGTGGCGCTCCACGCTCGCCCGCGCGCGACCAAGGCTCTCGACGTCCTCGTTGATCCGACGCCGGGGAAAGACGCGCCCCCGCTGAACACTGGTCGTTCGCCTCGATATCCGGCTTATCCGTGTTCATCCGTGGTGAATGATCCCGCTCGGATTTCTCTCGCAGGCCATCCGCGCAAACCGGTAACATACGCTCGCCATGACTGTTCTCCGCTTGCTCCTGGCGCTGGTGTTTGCCACAGGGTTGTTCGGGCAGCCCCCGCGTCCGCATTTGCGCCTACTCGATGAGAAGGGGCGCCCGGTTGCCGCGCGCGTTCAGGTCCTGGATGCGGACGGGAAGCCGGCGGCCATGCCCGGCTCCGCCGCGTTGGCCCCGATTCACCCCAGGAACGCAGCGCTGGGCGTGGTGGTGGACCGCGAGGCGGATATCGAGCTGCCGTCCGGCGCCACGCGCGTGCGGATCAGCAGAGGCACCGAGTACCTGCCGGTGGAAACCTCTCCGCCCGGAACCGTCCGCCTGCGCCGCTGGATCGACATGGCGGGCAGGGGCTGGTGGTCGGGTGATTTGCACGTGCACCGCGTTCCCGCGGAGATGCCGCTGCTGCTGGAGGCCGCGGACCTGCATTTCGCGCCCACCATCACCCGCTGGAACGACCAGAGCAATCTCGATCCCTGGCCGGAGCGCCGCCTCTACACCGCAGGAACCAACCGCGCCTATTCGGTGGATAACTGCGAGGATGAGCGCGGTTGGGGCGCGGCGCTGTTCTTCGGCGTGAAGTCTCCCCCGCGGTTGTATGCCATGAAGGGCAACCGGGAGTACCCGCCCGGCATTTCGGTGTGGCGCGAGGCGCGCGACAAGGGCGCCTACATCGACCTGGAGAAAGCCATCTGGTGGGGAGCGCCGGTGGTTGCCGGCCTGATGGCCCCCGACTCCATCGGGGTGGCGGTGAACCATTTCCTCGAATCCAGCATGATGGACAGCGAGGCCTGGGGTCGGCCGCGCGACGTGGGCAAGTATCCCGGCGCGGAGGGGTTCGCGCGCTATGTCTTCGACCTCTACTACCTGTATCTGAATGCCGGGCTGCGGGCGCCCGCCTCGGCCGGGTCGGCGAACGGCGTACTTCACAATCCGCTGGGCTACAACCGCTCTTACGTGTATCTTGCCGGGCGCTTCTCGCCGGAGAGCTGGTGGGCCGGTCAGAAGGCCGGGCGCAACTTCGTGACCAACGGCCCGATGCTGTTCCTGAAAGTGGGCGGCAAGCTGCCGGGCACTGTCATCGAGGGGGCCAATGAGGTTTCCGTGAAGCTGGAAGCGCTGGCGGCCGGCGAACTGGAGAAAGCGGAAGTAGTGGTGGATGGCGCGGTGGTGAAAACACTGGCGCCGTCCGCTGATCGGCGCCGCATCTCCGGCCAGGCCCGGATCAAGGTCCGGCCGGGCGGCTGGCTGGCCGCGCGCTGCTTTGAGAAATCTCCGGTCACCATCCGCTTCGCTCACACCAGCCCCGTCTACTTTGGCCGCACCCCGCGCCGCGCGCCGGAGGCGCTCGAGTCCTTACGGGCCTGGATCGATGCCGAGATGGAGCGCATCCGGCGACTTGCCAACATCACCGAAACGCAGCGGGAAGAGTTGCTGGCTCTTTGCCGCCAGGCGCGCCGAGCTTACCAGTAGGCTTGTACCGCCGGCGTCCCGCCGGCATCCCATGCCTGTCCGCTGCCTGGTTTAGGTCGCCGCGGCGACCCGGCGAATCGCCCAAACTTACTTTTGTGCAAGGGAGCGCCGTAGGCGCGGTTGATGATAGCCCACCACTTCAGTGGTGGGTCAGCAAGGCAAGTTGTGTCAGTCCCGTAGGGACGGCTGAGACCCTCGCTGGCCCGAATTCGGGCTGGCAAAGGTGGTCAGTCGTCCCTACGGGACTCGAACTGTTTCCGCCCGGCGCCCAGCGTTGAAACGCTGGGCTATCATCGGGCGCCCCTTCGGGGCTGGCTCCGCAGAACCGAGTGACATGGGGCGAGACGGCAGCAGTACATGCGCGCCGCCTCTGCGGGTGTTCAGTACCGTGAAAACTATCCGCCGGGCTGTGGAGAAACGCAATGGCCGATCCCGGTGCGGAATCGAAAATGCGAATCTGCATCTTTACCCCTTGAAAACGATCTCACCTTCGACAATGGTCATCGAGGGGATTTCGCGACAGTAATCGCCCGTCGGGGCGACCAGTTTCCTGGAAGGGCGTTATACGGCCAGGCCCGAATAAGGCCGTTCATGCCGCGATTTCACGCAATATCTCGGGATGCAGTTCTGCCACCCTGATGAGTGTCTTTGCCGCCCCGCTTGGTTCGCGGCGGCCCTGCTCCCACTGCTCCAGCGTGCGTTTCGAGACTCCCAGCAGCGCGGCGAACTGTGCCTGTGTAAGACCGGATTTCAAGCGCGCTCCCAGGATGGGCGAGCGCGGCTCAACCTTAAACCGCTTGCCCCGGCCAGCCTTGATTTCGCGCACGCCGCCCAGGACCTCCTGCCAGATGTCGCGCTCAGCCTCGAATCGGGCCAGCGCCCGTCCGGTGAGCTTCTTACCCATGTTGGAACGCCTCCTTCAGTTGCCTGAGAATATGGGCAGGCACGTTCTCCTGCCTGGCTTTGGCGTATAAAGCCAGCATCCAGAACTCGTTGGGCTGATAGCGCACGAAGTAGATCACACGCAAGCCGCCACGCTTGCCCGCGCCCGCGCGTCTCCAGCGGAGTTTCCTTACGCCGCCAGAGCCGGGAACGATGCTCCCTGCTTCCGGGTTCTGCAGCATGAACTGCTGCAACTCGGCGTATTCGTCGTCATCGAGGTAGACGGCGCGCACGCGCTCAAAAGCAGCCGACTCGATGAACGTAAACACAGGGCCATACTACGCCTTTGGCGTAGTCCTGTCAACGTCAGGTTTGTCGCGGGATATGTGCTCGGCGGCTGCAAAGCCGCCTAACGACCCGCGATGAGCCGCGGCGGCAGGAATGTCACCGCGCCGCCGGCTCCATCGCGTTCTTAGACAGCGCATCGGGCATGGGGTCGGTGGCGTTCAAGATAAGGCCTTCTCGCCGACGATGAACGAGGAGAACGCCGAAACGCGCTTGTCTTCGACTGGTGAATTCACAAGCGCGTCGATGATTCGCTGATGACGGCGTTCGTTGTCATGGTGGACATGTTGCGCCGCCTAACGGCTTCGGCGCTCAGGCGCGGCCCGCTTTTGGCCGGCGCCTGCAGCGCCTGGTTAGGCTGCCTTAACCCAACAATGGCCCGCGGATAACTCCGCCCGCGGCTATAATCATCTGCCATCGCGGGTTATTCTCATCGAGCGTGAACAACCCGTAGCGATCCGAATCAAAATAAAGCAGCCCCAGAACGTTGTGGCTCTCATCGAGGAGCGGGTCGCATAAGTACGAGCGTCTGTCAGCACGCCGTTGGCCTACTTCGGCCTCGGTGTAGTTGTAGTCGGACACCATGCGCTGGCGGTAGTCTACGTCACTCACAAAGTTCTCAACTCGCGTCCCTTTTTTTGAATAGGCTACACCTATGATACCCTTGTCTGCAGGGAACCATCGCCCGCCGCCCCCCTGGTCTCCTATATAATCGAACGCCTGAAGAAGGCGCACTCCCTTCCTGGACAGCGTCTTCACTGGCACGTGATAGGTACATCTTACGTGGGCGCCATCCACTGGCAACACGCTGAGCAGGAGATGTAGTTGTTGACAAATGTGGAGTTGAGCATCTCTGGCGCGCCACCGAGCCTCAAGCAGCTTGAGGGCCACAATTACCGCCGCGGGCAGAGCAAGCCACGGGAGGCTCGCTCCAGCGGAAGGCAGCACGCCTATAGCGGCAACGCAGGCAAACTCGACCGCCCACGACGCGAAGGTCTTTGCGTTCACGTCTTCCTCGCCAAGACCAAGTGGAGAACGGGAAGCGCGTACGGGCTCACGCCGATCGCTTGGGCTGGATCTGAGATGTCGGGTGAGACCGTCAACTCTCTACGCGGGAGGGTCAACGCGTACACGTCAACGTTTCGGCACCCGTTAATGGTAAAACGGTTCCGGAGCTCACGCTCGCTCACCAGATATGACGGCTTGTCGAGACATTCACCGCTTCGGGTGATGAAGCGCGCGATGTGTGGCTCGGTGCCTCGCAACTGCCGCAAGGTGACACCCCATTGGTAGTGCGGAAGCGTGCCCAGAAAAACCCCTCCGCGGGTGAGAACTCTGAAAGACTCTGCCACAAACTCGATCCTGTTGAAAGGATCAAAGAGAAAAGCCGTGACCGCAGCAAAGGAGCCGCTCCCGAACGGGAGGGAGAGTGCACTGCAGGCAACCCGACCCTTGCTTGCCGCCCGCGGCGAGACCGTGAGCATTGAGATGGCGATATCTGCCTGAACGATCCTGCCTGCCTCAACGCCACAAAACATGCCGGCCGAACCCCGGCCACTGCCGATGTCAAGCACCAACCCAGAGTTCGGAATCCGAGAGTGATGCTCCGCGGTCCAACTTGCAGTCGCTGCCTCAAAATTTCGGCAGGTGACATGGCGCGGCTCGTAGTACTCCTCGGCAAGGTCCCCGTAACCGGGCGTTCGATCCACAGAATCGTCTGCTCTCAGCACTTGGGCACGTCCTCCGCCGCAGGAATTAGAAAAGTCAGCACCCGCTAGAGCCATAAGGTCATCAGCGAGGGCAGCCTAACGATAAGCTCACTGGCGGGGATGGAGCGGCAGCGGAATCCCCGTCCAGTGCAGCGTCATGTTGGGCCTACTCCGGCTTCCACAACCAGTTTGAGCGGTATACGGCAATTCCTTGATCGTTCCACATTACTTTCTCCCACATGCACCGCTTGGGGTCCCCACCATACTTGGCTGCGTCGTCCAGCTTGTTGAAGACATCCTCTGTGATATAGGATGCATAGCTGCCCTCTCGAAGAGAACACAACTTCGCGGCGTAATTCGCGGCGCGGCCCACCCATACAAGATCGTTAGAGCCACGTATTCCCGTACGGGCTACGAAGAGATCACTGGTGTCCACTCCCACGGCCTGTTGTAGCTGGTAAGCAGAATTGGGGTAGATCTCTTTC
>Ga0315295_10002855_pt1 | contig 14616 bp, 10 predicted proteins | sample YL17G14_0_MG_FD_204453 | JGI IMG/M metagenome (GOLD analysis project Ga0315295, IMG submission 204453) | Sediment microbial communities from Yellowstone Lake, YNP, Wyoming, USA - YL17G14_0 | ecosystem: Environmental > Aquatic > Freshwater > Lake > Sediment | place: USA: Wyoming | collected...
ACACGCCGATCGACATCATGCTGTCGCACCTGTCGTCGGATCCGCGCGTGCTCACGGTGGAGCCCGACGGGGTGCTGATGCTCGCCGAGGCGCGGCAGCGGAGCTTCTCGTTCGACGACGGGCGCGGCACGCCCAACACCTACGTGCAGCAGCCGGCGGTGGAGGCGATCAACCTCTACTCGGCCCACTACGCCAGCCACGGCGAGGGCGTGCGGGTCGCCATCCTCGACACGGGCGTGGACCCGACGCACCCGGCCCTGGCGGGGAGGATCGTGGACGGCTGGGACTTCGTGGGCGACGACGCCGACCCGACCGACGCGAAGGAAGGCCACGACAGCAGCGGCGACGGCGTGACCGACGGGGCCTGGGGCCACGGCACGCACGTCACGGGCATCGTCTCGCTGGTCGCCCCGGCCTCGCAGTTGATGGTCGTGCGGGTGCTCGACGCCGACGGCGTGGGCCGGGTGAGCGATGTGGCGGCCGGCATCCACTGGGCGACGCAGCGGGGTGCGCGGGTCATCAACCTGAGCCTGGGCATGCTGCGCACCAGCCCGGCCATCCGCTCGGCCCTCGCCCGGGCGCGTGAGGCGGGCGTGGTGTGCGTGGCCTCGGCGGGCAACTGGGGCAGCAGCACGCCGGTCGAGTATCCGGCGGGCAGCCCCGACGTCATCGCGGTCGCCGCCTGCGACGCCGCGGCGCAGCCCGCGGAGTTCACCTCGTACGGCAGCTTCGTCGGGCTGTGCGCGCCCGGGGTCGCCGTGCGCAGCGCCTACCCCGGCGGCGCCTACCGGCTGTGGAGCGGGACCTCGATGTCGGCCGCCTTCGTCTCCGGCAGCGCGGCGCTGGTGCTCACGAGCCACCCCGCCTGGAGCCTGGGCGAGGTGCGCGACCGTCTCACGCAGTACACGCGGACCGTGGTGGGCGCGGACCCCGCCCTGGCGGGCGGGCTCGGAGCGGGCGTGCTGGATGCGGGCCTGGCGCTGTCGCGCGACCTGCAGGCGGGCGATGCCGAGACCGAGGGCGGGACCCCGCAGCAGATCAGGCGCTGACGCGTCCAGCGCCCGCGCACTTCGGAGGGCCGGCTGCACGGGCAGCCGGCCCTTCGCGTCGGGGGCTGGCATCGCGTGCGGCTCCCGCGCTATCTTGCGGGTCCTTCACCGTCCACGACCGCACCCACGGGGATCCCATGAGCGAGTCCAAGAAGAACCGCTTCCTCTCGGGCCCGCGCATCGAGCCGCCCCCCATCACGGGCCGCGAGAGCGCGGCCGACCTCGTCGAGCACGCCTTCCTCGCCTACAACGCCGCCCGCCTGCGCGAGGCCGCGCGGCTCCTGACCGAACGCATGCTCCAGGACGACGTCACCGTCGGCCTGTCGATCACCGGGGCGCTCACGCCTGCCGGGCTCGGCATGAGCGCCCTGATCCCGCTGCTGCGGGCCGGGTTCGTGGACTGGGTCGTCTCGACCGGCGCGAACCTGTACCACGACGCCCACTTCGGCCTGGGCCTGCCGCTCCACCGCGGCACCTTCCAGGCGGACGACGTCGCGCTGCACGACGAGGGCGTGGTGCGCATCTACGACATCTTCTTCGACTACCACGTGCTGCTCGACACCGACGCGTTCTTCCGCGAGATCATCGCCGGCCCCGAGTTCCAGCGCAGCATGAGCAGCGCGGAGTTCCACTTCCTGTGCGGCAGGTACGTGCGCGCGCGCGCGCAGGCCCTGGGCCTCGGCGATCGCTCGCTGCTGGCTGCCGCGTGGGAGTGCGGCGTGCCGGTGTACACCTCGTCGCCGGGGGATTCCTCCATCGGCATGAACGTGGCGGCGAAGGCGCTCGAGGGCAACGCCCTGCAGATCGACGTGAGTGCCGACGTGAACGAGACCGCGGCCATCGTGTGGGACGCGAAGAAGTCGGGCGGCCGGAGCGCGGTGTGGATCCTCGGCGGCGGCAGCCCCAAGAACTTCGTGCTGCAGACCGAGCCGCAGATCCAGGAGGTGCTCGGCATCAGCGAGAAGGGACACGACTACTTCCTCGCCGTGACCGACGCCCGCCCCGACACCGGGGGACTGTCCGGCGCCACCCCGTCGGAGGCCGTCTCCTGGGGCAAGATCGACCCCCGGCAGCTGCCCGACACCGTGATCTGCTACACGGACTCGACCATCGGCCTGCCGCTGCTCACGGCCTACGCGCTCGCGAGGCACGCGCCGCGCCGGCTCAGGCGGCTCTACGACCGCCGCGCGGAGCTGATGGAGTCGTTCCGGCGCGCCTACTTCACGGAGGGGCGCGGGGCGAAGACATAGTGAACAGGATCCCGTCGCGGAGGACGGCGCCCGGCCGTATCCTCCGCGACGGGAGACCGGAGGTCCCATGATCCTCGCCGTGGTGCTGCTCTGCGGCATCGCGCTCGCCGTGCCGCTGTGGGCGCTGGCTGTCGCGCGGCTGGAGGACCGGCGCAGGATGCGCGCCCTCGAGGAGCGCCTCGCCCGTCTGGAGCACCAGTCGGCCGCCGAGGGCGCGGGCCTCGCGGCGGTGCCGCCACCCGCCGCCACGCCGCCCGCCCCCGCGCCGGCGCCCATCCCCATCGCGACCGCCACGCCGGCGGCCTGGCCCGCCCCGGGTGCCGCCGCTGCCGTCCCGCCGGTCGCGCGCGAGCGCTCGCTCGAGCACCTCGTGGGCGGGATCTGGCTGCAGAACGCGGGCGCGGTGCTGCTGCTGCTGGGCTCCTTCTTCCTCATCCTGTGGGGCTACACGACCGGCCGCTTCGGCCCCGGCGTGCTGGTGGCGGCGGGCGTGGCGCTCGGCCTCGCGCTGGCCTGGCGCGGCGACCGCGCGGCCCGGCGGCTGCCCGCGTTCGGGCACGCGCTGATCGGCGTGGGGCTCGGCGTGATCTACCTCACCTTCCACCTCGGGCACTTCACCCTGCACGCCCTGGGCGCGGGGCTCGCGTTCGCCCTGCTGGCGCTGGTCTCGGTCGGCGCGGTGGCGACCGGGCTGCGCTACCGCTCCGAGGCGGTGGCGGCGCTGGGCGTGATCGGCGCGTTCCTGCCGCCGATCCTCGCCGCGTGGATCCCGCTCCACGGGTTCGACCTCGCGCCCGCGCCGCGCCTGGCCTACCTCGCGCTGGTGGACGCCGTGGTGTTCGTGTTCGCGGCCCGCGCGGGGTGGAGCCGCCTCGCCCTCGCGGCGCTGCTGCTCACCACGCTGACCTGGTCGGCCGCCTACCCGCACCTGCGCTGGGGCTGGCCCGAGCAGGCCGGGCTATGCGCGCTGTTCGCGGGGCTCGGGCTCGCGGTGGTGCCCGCGCTGGCGCGCTCCCGGGAGCGCGTGCCGGGCGCGACCCTGGCGGTCGTGATGCTCGCGCCGCTCGGCTTCCTGGCCGTCTCGTGGCCGTTCCTCGCCTACGCCGCGCCGCTCCTCGCCGGGGCGCTGCTGCTGGCGATGGCGCTGGCCTGGCTGCTGGCCGCGATGTGGGTGGAGCCGCGCCGCGGCGACGAGAGCCTGTGGCGGGCGCTCACGGGGGCCTCGGTGCTGTTCGTGAGCGCCGCGCTCGAGCGCGCGGTGGGCCTCGAACGCACCGCCATGGCCTGGTGCCTCGAGGCGCTCGTGCTGATGGCGCTGGGACTGCGCGGGCGGCCGTGGCTGCGCGCGTGCGGCCACGCGGTCGGGATCGCCGGCGGCCTCGGGCTGTTCTTCCGCCTGCCCATGGACCGGGACTGGAGCAACGACATGCTGCCCGTGCTCTATCCCGGCGGGCTGACCACGATCGTCTGCCTCGCCGCCCTCATCGGGATCGCCGTGCTGCTCGGCCGGCACCGCGCCCGCCTCGGCGAGACCGAGCGCGTCGCCGCGCGCGTCTGGACCGCCGGTGCCAACGTGCTGGTGATCATGTGGACCGCGCTCGAGTCCGGCCACGTGGCGCGGGCGCTGCACGGCACGGGCGGGCGCTGGGCGCAGTTGCCCGACATCACCGCCCTGCCGCCGGCCCGGCAGACGATCATGCTGGCGGCGGTGCTCACCAGCGTCGCCTGGCTGGCGCAGGCGGCGGTGCTGCTGGCGCTGGGCTGGCGCCAGGCCGACGCCTACCTGCGCTGGCTGGGGCTCGTGCTCTTCGGCGTCACGGTGCTCAAGTTCCTGTTCTTCGACCTCGCCACCGTGGACGTCTTCTGGCGCTTCCTCGTCGCCATCGTGGTGGGCGCGGTGCTGCTCGCGGTCTCGTACCTCTACCAGCGCCGGGCCCGCGCCCGCGACACGCAGGACGGGACGCCGCCACCGGCGCAGGAGCCCCCGTCTCAGCCAGGCGCGTGAGCGCCGGACCGCGCGTGGTGTAGAGTCCCGCCGTCATGCGAGCCATCGTCTTCGAGCGGTTCGGCGGGCCGGAGGTGCTCGAGCCGCGCGAGGTGCCCGACCCCGTGGCGCGTCCCGACGAGGTGCTGGTCGAGGTCCGGGCCTGCGGCATCAACCATCTCGACCTGTGGGTGCGGCGCGGCCTGCCCGGCCTCGAGCCCGAGATGCCGCACATCCTCGGCAACGACGTGGTGGGGATCGCCGCCACGGTGGGCGCGACCGTGCGTCACGTGAAGAGCGGCGACAGGGTGCTGGTGCTGCCCACGCTCTCGTGCGGCGTCTGCCCCGCCTGCCTCGCGGGCGACGACAACCTGTGCCGCCACCACGACGTGCTGGGGCGCCGCCGCAACGGCGGCTATGCCGAGAAGGTGGCGGTGCCGGGCGCGAACTGCCTGCCCTTCCCGGAGAACCTCTCCTGGGAGCAGGCCGCCGCGGTGCCGCTCGTGTTCCTGACGGCCTGGCACATGCTGGTGGGCCGCGCGCGCCTGCGGCCCGGCGAGGACGTGCTCGTGGTGGGCGCGAGCGGCGGCGTGGGCTCGGCCGCGGTGCAGGTGGCGAAGCTGATGGGCGCCCGGGTCATCGCCAGCGCCGGCAGCCCCGAGCGCGCGGCGCGCGCCCGCGCGCTGGGCGCGGACGAGGTCATCGACCACGCCGGCGAGGACCTGGCCGAGCGGGCCCGCGCGCTGACCGGCCGGAAGGGCGTGGACGTGGTGGTCGAGCACGTGGGCGGCCGGCTCTTCGAGCGCGCGGTGGCGGCGCTCGCACGCGACGGCCGGCTCGTCACCTGCGGGGCCACTGCCGGCCACCAGGTCGCGCTCGACCTCGACGTGCTCTTCGGCCGGCACCTCTCGCTCATGGGTTCGTGGATGGGGCGCCGCGCCGAGCTGGTCGAGGCGCTGCGGTTCGTGCGTGACGGGCGGCTCAAGCCCGTCGTGGACGTGGTGCTGCCGCTGGCCGACGCGCGCCGGGCACACGAGCGCATCGAGGCGCGGCAGATGTTCGGAAAGGTGGTGCTGGTGCCATGAGCAGGCGCACACGTCGCGGTCCCCTGATGGAGCTCGAGCGCAAGCACGAGCCCCTGCTGCCCCTCCCGCGGTTCCTGGGCCGGCTCGCGCGCAGCGTCCTGTTCGGGACCGGCATCGTCCTCTGCGCACTCGGGATCGGCGTGGTCGGCTACCACTGGACCGGCGGCCTCGGCTGGCTCGACTCGCTCTACAACGCCTCGATGATCCTGGGCGGCATGGGCCCGGTGGACAACCGGGCGGTGGTGCCGGACGCGGAGAAGTGGTTCGCCTCGGCCTACGCGCTGTTCGCGGGCGTGGCGTTCCTGGTCATCGTGGGCGTGATGTTCGCGCCGCTCTTCCATCGCTTCCTGCACCACTTCCACCTGGTCGCGGAGGACGAGCAGCGCCGGCCATGAGCGCCACGCCCGGACGCACCGCGCCCGCCGGCCTCGGGTGGTTCGACGCCGACGACGCGCCCGCCCGCGTGGACCTGCGCGCCTGCATCCACTGCGGGCTGTGCCTGACCGCCTGCCCCACCTACCGCATCCTCAAGATCGAGCCCGACTCCCCGCGCGGCCGCCTCTACCTGATGCGCGGGCTCGCCGAGAGCCGCATCGCGCCGAGCCACCCGCTGCTCGAGCACATCGACCAGTGCCTGGGCTGCCGCGCCTGCGAGACCGCGTGCCCGGCGGGCGTGCCCTACGGCCGCCTGCTGGAGGAGGCGCGCGGGCAGCTCGAGCGGCGCGCGGGGTACCCGCCGGCCGACGGCCGGTGGGTCGGGCGCACGCTCTCGCGCCGGCTGGGCGAGTGGGCGCTCGCGCGGCTCGTGCCCGGCCGCGCCGGCCTGCACCGCGCCGCCGACCTGCTGCGCCTGACGCAGAACCCGCTGGTCGAGGCGCTCATGGGGCTCGAGGTCACGCGCGCGCTGCTGCCGGGCTTCGCCGTGCGCGGCTGGGCCATGACGCCGCCGCTGCTGCCGCGCCGCGAGCGCGCGCTCGAGCGCGTGGCGGACCGCCTGCCCCCCGGGGCACGCCTCGAGACGCGCCAGGACGCGCTCGTCTTCCACCCCGCGGGCGTGGCGAAGGCGCGCCTCGCGTTCTTCACCTCGTGCGTGATGGAGGTGATGTTCCCCCGCATCGACCAGGAGACCGTGCGCCTGCTCGTGCTCGCGGGCGCCGAGGTCACGGTGCCGAAGCGGCAGGGCTGCTGCGGCGCGCTGCAGGCCCACGCCGGCATGCGGCGGCTGGCGAAGGACCTCGCCCGCGCCAACGTGAGGGTCTTCGCGCCCGGCGGCTACGACTTCGTGGTCAACGACTCGGCCGGCTGCGGGGCGGCGCTGCGCGAGGCCGGCCACCTGCTGCGCGAGGACGCGCTGGCGGAGCAGGCCGCGCGCCTCGCGGGCCTGGTGCGGGACGTCTCGGAGGTGCTCGCCGCCCTCGGCCTGCCCGCTCCTGCGGCGCCGCTGCACGCGGCGGGCGACCCCGCGAAGCCGCTGCGCGTCGGCTACCACGACCCCTGCCACCTCGCGCACGCGCAGAAGGTGCGGAGCGAGCCGCGCGAGCTGCTCGGGCGCCTGCCCGGGGTGGACCTCGTGGAGCTGCCGGACTCCGACTGGTGCTGCGGTAGCGCCGGCGTCTACAACCTGTCGCACCCGGAGATGGCCGACGCCCAGCTCGCGCGGAAGCTGGACTCGATCGCGGCCGTCGCCCCCGAGGTGGTGGTCGCCTCGAACCCCGGCTGCGCGATGCACATGGCGCGCGGCGCCGCCGCACGCGGCCTGGGCGTGCGCGTGGAGCATCTCGTCGAGACCCTGGCACGGGCGTACCCGGCGCCGGCCGCGCGCGCATGAGCCGCCGCGCCGCGGGTGCAGCCGGCGCAGGCCCGGCGCGCCGGAGCCCGCGCGCGAGGGGCCCACACGGCCCCCTGCTGCCCCGCGCCGCGGTCGCCGCGCTCTTCCTGGAGCGCCAGCAACTCGACCGCCCGCGCGGGCGCCGGCTCACCGCCGCGAGCCTCGTGCGCTTCGCCGAGGACGCGGGCGGCATCCAGCTCGATTCCATCAACGTGCTCGACCGCGCGCACCAACTGACGCTGTGGAGCCGCTTCGGGCCCTACGACCGCGCCGCGCTCGAGCGCCTCGTGTACCGGCGGCGCGTGCTGTTCGAGTACTGGGCGCACGCCGCCTGCCTGGTGCCGGTCTCGCACTTCCCCATGTGGCGCCGCGCGATGCTCGACTACCAGCCCCGGCACACCGGCTGGTCGGGGTGGCTGCGGAAGCACGCGCCCACGCTGCGCCGGGTCGAGGAGGCGGTGCGCGCGCGCGGGCCGCTGGGCAACGCCGACTTCGAGGACGGGCGCCCGGGGAAGCGCCAGGCCGGCTGGTGGGCCTGGCGGCCCACGACGCACGCCATCGACTACCTGTGGAAGAAGGGCGTGCTCGCGGTGCACTCGCGCGTCCACTTCCAGCGCCGCCTCGACCTGATCGAGCGCCTGCTGCCGGCGCCGCTCGCCCTCGAGCCCGCGACGCGCGAGGAGTTCCGCCGCTGGCACGTGCGCCGGTCGTTGCACGCCATGGGCGCGGCGACCGAGACCGACCTGCGCATGTACCTGACCTTCCCGCGGCTGCCGGTGTCGGCGCGGCGCGTTACGCTCGACGGGATGCTGCGCGCGGGCGAGGTCGTGCGCGTGGCCGTCGAGGGCGAGCGCGCGCCCTGGCTCGCGCTCGCGGAGGACGTGCCCGCGCTCGAGGCGGCCGCGCGGCGGCGCACGCCGGCCAGCCGCGGCACGGCGTTCCTCTCCCCCTTCGACTCGTTCCTCTGGCACCGCGAGCGCACGAGGAGGCTCTTCGGCTTCGACTACCGCATCGAGGTCTACACGCCGGGGCACCGGCGCGTGCACGGCTACTACTCGCTGCCCATCCTGCACGACGGTGCGCTCGCCGGCCGGCTCGACGCCAAGAACCACCGCGAACAGCGCCGGCTCGAGGTGCGGAGCGTGCACTTCGAGCCGTGGCTCGCCGCGGGCGGGCGGCCACCCGTGGAGGGCGCGGCGCCGGTCGCGCTCGAGCCCGCCCTCGCGGGGGTCGCCGACGCGCTGGCCTCGCTCGCGGCCTTCGTCGGCGCCGAGCGGGTGGACGTGGGCCGGGTGAGCCCGGCTCCGCTCGCGGACCCGCTGCGGCGGGCGGTGGCGGGAGCGCTCCGGTCGGACGGCTGAGGCGCGCCGGCCGCATCTGAGGACCGGCGTGACCGAGACGCCCGCGGACCCGAACATGGGGCTTGAACGGTGCCCGCGTCTGGAGGACCGTGGGGCGGATCCACAGTCGCGCGGGGCCCGCAGACCCTTCAGGGTCGGTGGCGCGGGGTCCATCGTTTCCGCCCGGGCTCACCTCGCGTGGGCCCGGAGCGAGAAAGGAGACACCGATGAAGCAGTACGGGGCTGAGTTCTTCGGGACCTTCTGGCTCGTGCTCGGTGGCTGCGGCAGCGCGGTGCTGGCCGCCGCCTTCCCCAACCTCGGCATCGGCCTGCTCGGCGTGGCCCTGGCCTTCGGCCTCGCCGTGGTCACCATGGCCTTCGCGATCGGGCACATCTCCGGCTGCCATCTCAACCCGGCCGTCTCCGTCGGGCTGTGGGCGGGCGGGCGCTTCCCGGCCGGCAAGCTCCTCCCGTACGTCATCGCGCAGGTGCTCGGGGGCGTGGTCGCGGGCGGCGTCCTCTTCCTCATCGCCAGCGGGAAGGCGGGCTTCGACGCCTCGGCCGGCTTCGCCTGCAACGGCTACGGCGACCACTCGCCGGGTGGCTACTCCCTGGCCGCCGCCCTGATCACCGAAGTCGTCATGACCATGATGTTCCTGCTCGTCATCCTCGGCGCGACGGACAAGCGCGCGCCGCAGGGGTTCGCGCCGCTGGCCATCGGCCTGTGCCTGACCCTCATCCACCTGATCAGCATCCCCGTCACCAACACCTCCGTGAACCCCGCGAGGAGCACCGGGGTCGCGGTGTTCGTCGGCGGCTGGGCGCTCGCGCAGCTGTGGCTGTTCTGGGTCGCGCCCATCGTGGGCGCGGTGCTGGGGGCGGTCGTCTACCGGCTCATCGGCAAGGAGCACTGAGGCACTCGACGCGCGGGCTCGCGGGGGTCGCTCCGGCGGCTCCGCGAGCCCGTCGCCCCGCTCGCCGCGGCCGTCGTCCGCCACGGCGCACCTGGCGCGGAATCCGGCGCACGGGCTGGACCGCTCCCTCTGCCGGCCGGTAGACTCTCTCCTGATCGACCGCACATTCCAGCGGCCTCTGGACCGGCATCCACCCCCGCGGAGTCCATCATGCGTCTGAGCCGCCTCCTGCTGGCACCCGCCGCGCTCGTGTGCCTGATCCTCGCCGCCGACCAGGGCCTGGACCGTCCCGGCCGCGAAGCGGCCTCCCTGCGCGAGAGAGAAGAGGGCGAGGAGCGTCCGAGCGACTGGTGGGAGGCGCAGCGCGCCTTCCCGGGTGGCGCCGTGGACCAGGCGGCCTACGCCGCGGCCGTGGAGCGGGCCCAGTTCGACCGCGCCCAGGCCATGCTCACCACGAGCGACGCGGGCCTCACCTGGACGCAGGTCGGCCCCTACAACATCGGCGGCCGGGTGACGGCCCTCGCGGTGGCGCCGGGCGGCACGACCGTCTACCTCGGCGCGGCCAACGGCGGGGTGTTCAAGTCCACGAACTCGGGCGTCAACTGGACCCCCATCCTCGACCACACGGGGATGGAGACCTTCTCCATCGGCGCCCTGGCCCTCGACCCGACGGACCCGAACACCGTCTACGTGGGCACGGGCGAGGCCAACGCCTCGGTGGACTCGTACGACGGGCAGGGCATGTTCCGCAGCACCGACGCGGGTGCCAGCTGGAGGCGGCTGGGGCTCGAACAGACGGCGCGCATCGCGCGCGTGGCGGTGGACCCGGCGGATCCCACCCGCATCTTCGTGGCGGCCATGGGCACGCAGTTCTCGACCGGACCGCACCGCGGCCTGTACCGGAGCGAGGACGGCGGGACGACCTGGAGCAAGGTGCTGTCCGTGAGCGACTCGACGGGCGCGAGCGACGTCATCGTCAACCCTGCCCACCCCGAGACGGTCTACTGCGCCACCTGGGAGCGGGTCCGGCACGCCACCTACCGCCGCGCCTACGGTCCCGAGTGCGGCATCTGGCGCAGCACCGATCACGGCACGAGCTGGACCCGGCTCACGAACGGGCTGCCCACGCCGACCGACAGCGTCGGGCGCATCTCGCTCGCCCTGTGCGCCACCAAGCCGTGGATCGTGTACGCGCAGATCGTCTCGGGGACGAACCTCGGCTACAAGGGACGCGGCATGTACCGGACCACGGACGGCGGCGCCAGCTGGACCCGCCGGGACGCGAGCGGGTTCGTCAACAGCTTCGGCGGCTTCGGCTGGTACTTCGGCGACGTGGCCGTGGACCCGAACGACCCCGAGACCGTCTACGCGCAGGGGCAGATCCTGGTCCGCTCCACCAACGGCGGGGTCGACTTCACGGACCTCACCGCAGGCGGCAACAGCGTCCACGTGGACTTCCACGGCATGTGGATCGACCCGCTGGACTCCGACCGCCTCTACGTCGGGAACGACGGCGGGTTCTTCTCCTCGGTCGACGGCGGCGGGAGTTGGTTCAAGTCGGTGGACCTGCCCATCACGCAGTTCTACGCCGGCTGCGTGGATCCCTCGAACGCGAACCGCGTGGGCGGCGGCACCCAGGACAACGGCTGCATGCTCACGGGGGGCACGCCCGGCGGCTGGTACGACATCCAGGTGTTCGGCGCCGACGGGTTCTACGTCCTCATCGACCCGACCAACCCGAACATCACCTTCTCGGAGTACCAGTACGGCAGCGAGCGCCGGGGTCCCTACCGTTCGACCAACGGGGGCGCCTCGGGGGCCTACCCGTCCGGCATCGCCACCGGCGATCGCGCCAACTGGAGCGCGCCGTTCGTCATGGACCCGGGCAACCACAACGTGCTGCTGTTCGGGACCCACCGGGTCTACAAGAGCACGAACAACGGGCAGAGCTACGCCGCCGTGAGCGGCGACCTGACCACCTACCCGCTGCCGCCGTCGCTGCTGAACTACCACACGATCTCGACCCTGGACATCTCCCCGGTCTCCCCCCGGATCTACTACGCCGGCACGGACGACGGCCAGGTCTGGCAGTCCCTCAACGCGGGGGGGGTCTGGAGCCGGATCTCGGTCGGGCTGCCCCTCTACTACGTCACCCGGGTGACGGCCGACCCGGTGGACTCGACCGTGCTCTACGTCTGCCTGTCCGGGTTCGGGCAGGACGAGCACACCCCTCACATCTTCCGGACGAACGACGGGGGCTTCAACTGGACCCCGGTCTCCGGCAACCTCCCGAACGCCCCGGTCAACGACCTCGTCGTGGACCCCAGCGACCCCAACACGCTCTTCGCCGGAACGGATCTGGGCGTCTACATGAGCCGCAACCTGGGCGCCTCCTGGTACCCGCTGGGACAGGGCATGCCCATGCAGGCGGTCTTCGACCTCACGCTCCACCGGCCCAGCCGGACGCTGGTCGCCGCGACACACGGCCGCTCACAGTGGAAGATCAACCTCGGCGCGCTACCCGTTGCGGTGGGCCCCACTGCGGCGCCGCTGCGTCTCGAGCTCTCGGCGCCGTCGCCCAATCCGAGCCGTGGTCCGGCGCGCTTCGAGTTGGTGCTCCCGCACGCCGCGACCGCCGAGGTCACGCTGTTCGACGCCACGGGACGGCGGGTCCGGACGATCCTATCGGGCCCCGCCGGCGCCGGGCGGAGCGTGCTCTCGTGGGACGGACGCGATGAGCGCGGTCGGCGCGCGAGCGCGGGCGTCTACTTCCTCCGTGCGACCGCGGCGGGAGCGACCGCGACGCGGCGGCTGGTGCGGGTGGACTGAAGCGCGCCCTCCCGGGTGAGCCGCGCGACCCGCGCGCGGGTCAGGAGCGCGGCCCGCTCGCGACCCGATTCCGACCGCTAGGGACGCGGCCCGGAAAATGCATGGCCGCTCCACCCGCTCCAGCCGCGGGCGAAACCACCCCTGTCGCAAGAAAGTGCTTTGAAAGTGCGGGTGCGACTGCTATACCCACGGGTGGCTAGGGCACGCTCTCGTGCCTGTCCGATCCACCGTTCGTACCTTCGCAGGGAAAGGATGGAACCATGGCGAAGATGATGACCAAGTCCCAGGTCGCCGCCCACATCGCGGGCAAGTTCGAACTCACCAAGAAGACGGGCACGCAGATCCTCGAGGAGCTGGCGACTCTGGCCGGCAAGGAAGCCAAGAAGAACGGATTCGTGTTCCCCGGCGTCGGCAAGCTCGTCGTCGTGAACCGCAAGGCGCGCATGGGCCGCAATCCGCAGACGGGCGAGCCCATCAAGATCCCCGCCAAGCGCGTGCTCAAGTTCCGCATCGCGAAGGCCATGAAGGAGCTTGCGCTGAAGGGCAAGTAGTCCCGCTCACGATTTGCGAAGGGCCCCGGGCTCCCGAGACCGGGGCCTTTTCGCATGCGCGGGAACGTCAGCCCGCGGCGCGCGCACCCCGGCGCGCCACGGCCCTCGTGCGGCGGTAGTGGCGCCGCGCCTTCGCGCGATTGCCGCAGACGCTCATGTCGCACCAGCGCCGCGTGCCGTTCCGGCTCTGGTCGAGGAACAGCCAGGCACACCTGACGCCCGAGCACTCGCGCGCGCGCTCCAGCGGTCCGGAGGTGAGCATGTCGGCCGCATCGTGAGCCACGGCCCGGCGGATCGCGTCGAGGTCCGGTGCCGCGCCGCCCCGCGCCCAGACGAAGCGCCGCCCTTCGCGCACCACCCGCAGCGGGACCAGCGCCGACGGCAGCACTGCGTTCAGCGCCTCCAGCGCCGCCGGGGGCACCCCGCGGCCGTGAGCGACGGCCGAGAACACCGCGAAGAGCGTCTCGCGGAGCGCGACCGCCCGGCGCAGGGCGCGAGCGGCGGTCGCCGGACGTCTCGCCGCCGCCTGCACGCAGCGCAGCGCCTGCTCGCGGGACAGCACCGCCGCCTGTCGCCCCCAAGCCACCAGACGACCGTAGTCGGTGAGCAGCTCGCGCGGGTGTGCGGTCGGGCGGCCGTCCAGCGTGTTGGCGAAGTCCAGGCAGAGGCGTCCGCCCGAGAGCTCGAAGACGAACCCGCGCGGACCCTCCCTTCCCCCGCGTCTCACCGCTCCCGGCCGGCTCCTCATGGCCCCATCCTAGCAGTTGACACGGAGCCCGTGTGAGAATAACCTTCTAAATATGTTTTGGGGGTTACGTCGCCCGGGTCGGAGCGGACCGGGTTCCCCGGGAGGAGGCACATCATGGTCTCGCGTCTGAAGGACTGGGCGGCACGCCGTGGCTACGCGCTGGCCTGGGGCGACGTCTCCGTCGTCGGCGAGGCGCTGGCCGAGATACGGCGGTTGAGGCAGGCGGCCGAGCTCGACCCCGGCTTCGCCAGGAGCCGGCTGGGCCTCTTCGACGAGGCGCCCGCGGACCGTCTCCCCCGCGAGGCCCGGAGCGTGCTCCTGCTCGCGGTGCCCCGCCCGGCGCACCGCCTCACCTTCACCGTGGATGGCGCCCCGGTGGTGGCAGTGGTGCCACCCACCTACGTCGCGTTCGGGCGCCTGCCCGGGGTGGTGCGGACCGAGCTGGCCGCGGACGGACTGGAAGCCGAGCTGGGCCTCGAGCCCCTGGTCGCGCCGCTCAAGACCCTCGCCGCGCGCCTCGGACTGGTGCGGTACGGGCGCAACAACGTCACCTACGCCCCGGGGATGGGGAGCTACTTCCAGCTGGTGGGCTTCCTGACCCGGGCGGCGCTCGCGCGGCCCGAGGGCTGGCGTCCGCAGCCCCCGCGCCCGCTGCCCACCTGTGTGGACTGCGACCTGTGCCGCGCGGCCTGCCCGACCGGGGCCATCGACGAGGACCGCTTCCTCCTCCGCGCCGAGCGCTGCCGTGCGCTCCACACCGAGACGCCGGGGCCATGGCCCGAGCGGTTCCCGGTCGAGTCGCACGACTGCCTCATCGGCTGCCTCGCCTGCCAGGAGGTCTGCCCCGTGAACGCCGGACGGCTGACCTGGGAGACGCTGCCGGTCCGCTTCACCGAGGACGAGACCCGGACACTGCTGCGGGAGACGGGCGATCCACCGGGCGCCCTGCCCGACGGCATCAGGGCCAGGCTCGACGCCATCGGCATGCTCGACGACGCACCGGTGCTCGGGCGCAACCTGGGCGTGCTCCTGCGCGGT